>CEPX01198223.1_pt1 | contig 13121 bp, 13 predicted proteins | sample 361361 | NCBI WGS metagenome assembly CEPX01 (sample SAMEA2619974, study PRJEB7988) | marine metagenome | biome: marine biome (ENVO:00000447); feature: mesopelagic zone (ENVO:00000213) & marine oxygen minimum zone (ENVO:01000065); material: "saline water (ENVO:00002010), including plankton... | reverse complement strand
CAGACTACTGTCAGGAAAGAGAGATAGAAGATATAGTTTTTTTAGGTGATATATTTGAAAAATCTGCCAGGATCTACAATGAGGCTTTTGTTCCTATCTTTAAGAAACTTTACGGAATAGGTCAGGTTATCAACATGACTTTCCTTATTGGAAATCATGATATTTATTCTGCAAATATGGATGATTCAATCGTTCATACCTTTTCTGCTTCAGGGAATGTGATAAAAGAATGGTGTTCACAACAAGTGAACGGTTTTGATTTTCTTTCTTATACAAAAAGCGAAGAGAAGTTGTTATCTCATATAAGATATGAAGATGTTAAAAAATATCTGCTAACTCATTTGTCAATAGCAGGTTTTAAGTTTGATAACAACTATCATGTAAACGAAAAGATTGCCTTCAAGCCAGATTTATTTTCAGAATATAAGTTTGTGTTCTCTGGTCATTTTCATAATCATCAACACAAACATAATATAGTTTATGTTGGCTCTCCATATCAAATAAATTTTAGTGAAGAAGGACAAAAGAAAGGATTTGTTGTACTTAACACAAAAAGCGAAGATTGGAAGTTTGTTGAATATAATGATGCTCCAGAACATCTAACAATTTCTGTAGAAGATATAAAAAAACTTGATGAGATAGATTTTAGGAATAAGTTCATAAAGGTTAAAGTAAATAAAAAAGTTGACGAGTTTGTAAAGCTGAAATACATTCTTTATGAAAGAGGAGCGTTGACTGTAACACCTGATTTTTACACTGAAGAAACAAATATAGAAAACCAAGAGACTTCTGTTGATATGTCTTCTTCTGTTGAGAGTATTGTAAGGGAACACATAAATAGTATCAAGGCTGATAAAATAGACAATAAGAAGTTGTTGGATATTTTTGATAATAAAATATTGAAGAAAGCTTAATGAAATTTAATTTTGTAAAATGGAAAAACTTCAGATCTTATGGAGACTATATTACTCAAATTCCATTAGAAGGAAACTCTGCTAAACTTATTGTTGGAGCTAATGGAGCAGGAAAATCTACAACAGTAGAAGCTATCTTGTGGTGTATCTATGGAAAGAGTTTATCAAGTGTAGAAGAAGTTGTCAATAGACATATCAACAAGAATTGTTTTGCAGAAGTCGGATTTGAAGTAGGACAAAATACTTATAGTATATCTCGCTATAGAAATGATGATGATTTTGGAAACAAAATAATAGTTTATAAAAATGGAGAAGATGATCTAACCAAGAGAAATTCTTCAGACACTCAAAACTTAATATCAGACATTATTCAAATACCATACTATGCTATGGTAGCTTCCATTGTCTTTTCATCTGAAATTTATATTTCTTTTTTGAGGGCTAAATATTCTGACAGATTAAAAGTGTTTGAGGGGATACTGAACTTAAAACCAATAAGCCTTTTCTATAAACTTATTGCAGAAATGCTAAAACCCGTCCAAGAAGATTTAAATGAAAAAAATAATAAGCAGAATGAAGCAAATAGAATAGTTGAAACTCTAAAAGACAATATAGCCAACTATACGGAGAACACAAAGAAAGTTTTATTGGATTTAAAAAAGCAGAAAGAAAGTTTAGAAAAAGAAGAAAAAGATTTAGAGGTAAATCTTGCTTCATTGACACAAATAGATTATGCAGAAGAACTTAAAAGAAATGAAGAATATGATAAAGTAACTGAATGGAATAATGATGTAGAAGAAGAACTAAAATCAGAACTTTTAAGATTAACAAAAAAAAATGCAGAGATAAATAAAATAGAAGTTAGAATAGAAGGTCTTAATGAGACACTTAAAAAACTAGAGAAAATAGATGTAACTTCTGAAATAGAACTTATTGATGAATACAATGAAATAATCAGAGGCAATAAGGAAATAGATAATAGGTTAGAAGTATTACAACTTCAAAAGATGGATGTTGAAGTTGAGAAAAAAAAGTTAGAAGTTTTAGAAAAGGAAAATCGAGAAAGCATTAAAGAAGGTGCAAAAATAAAAGAAAACTTTTTACTTTGTCCGACTTGTAATCAAAAAATAGAAGAAGAACTTGGAAAGAAACTTTATAATGAATGGGAAGAAAAGCATGAAAAAATTATTGAAAAAGAAGCAGCCTCTATAAAAAAAATAGTAGAAGATGAGACAATAAATAATGAAAAGAATTTAGAAATACAATCTTTATCTGCAGAAAAACAAGATCTACCACCTAAACCAAAATATGATGACATAAAGAAACTCAAAGATGTAGAGAAAAATATAACTACTTTAAATGAGAAAATAGTATTGTCAAAACAAGAAAAACTAAATGTAGAAAAATATATAAAAGAACTCACTGAAAGAATAAGTAAGTTGAATGAAAAAACAATAGAAGATATTCCAGAGAAGTCAGACCATGATACTGAGTTTTTGAGAAACTTAAAAGAAGAAATAGAAACTTTAAGAGATAGGTTAGTAAGAATAAATAATGAAAAAACAGTTATCAATGAAAAAGCCAGAAGTACTTATGATAAGAACTTTGTAAAAGAAACTGGTAAGAAAGTAGATGCTTTAAATGTAGCAATCAAGAAGAATGAAAAGAAAATAAATAAAATAAAGGACGATGTTTTTCATTATTCTTTTCTGCAAGAGATGTTTTCCAATAAAGACCAAGGTATAAAAAAAGTTATCATTGAAAAAATGATTTCTATCTTTAATGAGAGGATTAATTTTTATCTTCCTTTATTTTTTGATGTAAACACAACAATAACATTTGATAGAAACTTGGTTGAAGATATTAAGATAGAAGGAAAGAAAGTCAGTTTCTCTACTTTCTCGTCTGGAGAAAAAACAAGATTAGAACTATCTATTGCTTTCTCTCTTTTTATGCTGGTTAAGGCTTTCTTCTCATCAGAGATCAATCTTCTTGTTTTTGACGAGATACTTGATATGAACTTAGATGAAAAAGGAGTTCAGTCCGTTTTAGAAATCATTGACAATCTTTCTAAGATGAATAGTGTATTGATAATCTCTCACCGTGCTGAGTATAAAGATTTTTTCAGTAATCAAATTTTAGTTAAAAAAGGAGACAATAGGTTATCAGAAATATTGATAAGTTAAATCTATGGACCAGAAAAAAAAAGACTATAAGAATGAAGCACTTGAAATAATAAACCAAAAAATGCAGTTCTTTAATTATGCAGATAGTTTTGGGATATTGTTGTTGCGAAATGGGTTTGTTTTACATGTTGGAAGTTTTTTTGAATACTTTAGAGAATATTGGAATGATTATCAAGATGCTGTAGTTACTGGGAACGAAGAAAAGAAAAAAAATCTTATGAAAGAAACCGGTGGTGGTATCTTAACAAATGGACAAATAGATGTAGACATTAAGGAAGTTATTGCCACTATAGCAATTTATAAACTTGCTCCTTTTCAAAAAGGCAAAAAAAATCCTTTTGAAAGTCAAGTCAGAGCTGATGACAATCCTATTATAAATGATGATAATATAGGTGAGTTTGGTGATTCTATAGAGATGGATATTTAAAGTTGTGCTTGGCGAACACCGCCTTTTTTAGCAGCTTCTTCAGCAGCTCTTTTTTTAGCAATTCTTTTATCTTGTCTTGCTATTACCCCAGCTTTTAACTTACTTACTGCTTTTTCAGCTCCCCTCCACATTTTTGCTTTTCCTTTTGTGTATGTTGCACGACCTAAATCTGCGGCTTTCTTTGCTTCTGCTTTTGCAAACTGAGCAGTTGGAGATTTTTCTATTGCCTTTTTAGTTCTTTTTCCTAGTTTTTGAGCTCTCTCAACAGCACCTTTTCCGGTCTCTACAGCTCTTCCTTTTAATATTTCCAATCTTCCTGGAGCCATTTTTCTTGATGCTTGAAGTTGAACAATATAAGCTTCAGACCTAGCTTTCATTAATTGTGTTTTAGCAGTGCTTGGCATATCTCTGGCCCTTTTAGATAATCTAGCCATTTTACTTGCAAAATGTTGTATAGTTCTTTTTAAAACTGCTTGATCTCTTTTTGATTCTGCGACTGCTTCTCCTATCACTGTCATATCAGATATCGGAATTTTATATTTTGCTGATAATGTTCTTATAACACTATCTTTAAGTCTTTCTATTTCATCTGGTATTTGCTCTGGAGAGACTTCCCTTTCTTCTGGTCTTTTTATACTAGTGTCTGTTTTTTCAGGAGCTGGTTCTTCTTTTTTCACTTCAGGAGTTGGCTCTTCTTTTTCAGCTGGTTCTTCTTTTTCAGCTGGTTTCTCTTCTGGTTCTTCTTCTTTTTCAACTGGTTCTTCTTTACCCCAAACAGGTTTCCCTCTACCTTTATTTAACATATAATCATATGCCATTTTTGCACCTTGAAGTATACGTCTATTTGTATCATCGTCTATTTTTTCTGGAGATATGTTTATGTTTCCAATCAAATTATATTTTATTTTTTTTAGGTATTCTTTAGCTGAATTTGTATTTTGATGATTTTCTTTTCCAGCAACTTTAAAAGCCAACCATGCAGATACTAAACTTCGTCTTTCAGTATCTGTCATTTTGTTTATAGTTTCTTTTACTCCCTGTTTTTCAAGATTTTTTATTTTGTTTATTGCAGTTTTTACATCTTCAATGTTAGAGCCTTTCAAAAAAACATTTGCTTGTTTCCAATTTCCAAGATGTGCCCAAGGTTTTACACCACCTGTTCTCCACTGGAATTCTTCTTTAAGCAATTCTCTTTTAAACTTAAGTATATTTTTCTCATTTAACATGTTATTTTCTCCTGATTAGATATTCTTAACTTTACACTTAAACTTGACAGAAATGAAATAAAATTATATCATATGTTTATGAGTTTTGTTCATTTACATACACACACTTCAGCTGGCTCTAGATTAGATGGAGTTTCTTCATCTGAAGATTATGCAAAAAAAGCAGTTGGCTACAATCATAAAGCACTTGCGATAACCGATCACGGTAGATTAAATGGAATTTATGAACATCAGACACAATGTTTAAAATATGACATCAAGCCGATTATTGGTATGGAGATGTATCTTTCTGATAATCTTGAAATGTTTGAAAAAAAGCGTGGAAAGGATAAAAGAATAAGAACCAAAAACTACCACATTATTCTTTTAGTAAAGAATGAGATAGGCTATAAGAACTTATTATATCTCAACTATCTGTCTATGAAAGATACAACTCATTTTTATTATCTGCCGAGAATAACACAAAAAGAATTATTTGCAAATAGTGAAGGATTGATCATAGGAACTGCTTGTATAGTAAATCCTTTTTGTAGTTTGCTAAGAGCGGGAAAACAAGATGAAGCTATTTCTTTGTTTCAGAAATATGTAGAGGTATTTAAAGAAGATTTTTATGTTGAGTTACAACTAAATGAATTAATCAATGAGATGGATGATTTGCAATATGGTCAAAAAACTACAAATGATTTTATGATAATGATGGCAAATAAGTTTGGTATTCCTATAGTTCTCACTGGTGATATTCATTACACTGAGAAAGGACAGGATAAACTTCAGACTTTATCAATAGCCATTAGAAATAAAAATACTATTGATAATATTACTTTTGAACTGGAGAGTAAAGAGCTGTATTATCATAACGTAAATGATTACATAGAATTTAATGAGAGATGGAAATATGGATATTCTAAGAAAAATATATTAGAATGGTGTAGAAACACAGAGATAGTGGCCGATAAATGCAACTTTCTAATACCTCTTAGAAAAAGACTTCATCTACCACAAATGACAGATGATGATGACAAAAATCTTATAGTTGAAGGCAGAAAAGGTTTGATGTTAAGACTTGGAATAGATAACTATAGCGAGATTCCTGAAGAATATAAAAAGAGATTAGAACATGAGTTGAAAATCCTAATCAGGAAGGGATTTAGTAGTTATTGTCTAATATGTAAAGATATTTCTGATTTTTCGTTGGAAAATGGAATATATGGTAGAATAGGGAGGGGCTCGGCTTCAGGAAGTATTTTATTATGGGCTTTGAATATTCATAACTTTGATTCTATTAAACACGGATTATTGTTTGAAAGGTTTATGTCGGCTGAAAGAAGCCCAGATAAAGTGATAGATTACCTAGTTTCTGATACTTAGAAGTCAAGTTATATACATGCGAAAGATTTGTTTGGTCTTATTGCTATTTTTTTTCTCTTTTTTGGGCTTTACAGAGGGTAAAGTAAGATGGTATCAGACACAGATAGATTCTGGATATGATGGAAATTGTGGACCAGCAAGTGTCGCTATGGCAGTTTCTTGGTTTAGAGATAAAATTGTAGAAGTTCAAATAGTTAGAGATATAATAGGAATACCTTATAAAGATGGTGCTGTTGGAATTCCTCATTTGATAGAAGCTTTAAAAGCTCTTCGTGTGAGACATGAAAGAAAGTTTATAAGAAACATTCAAGAAATAGACGAAGCTTTAGACAATGGAAGTATTGTTATTATCCTGTACAACCCAAGATTTATACCCAAAGCTGAAAACGAAGATGCTTTAATAGGTAGAGGATATTCGTATTTAATAGATGGAGGACATTATTCTGTCATATATGACAGATATGAAGATTATTTTGTTGTAAATGATCCTTATATAGATGGAGAAGGAAGACTTTATAAAAAAGAAGCAGTAACAAATTCATTGTTAACACTGGATTCTATTATTGTGAAAAGAAAGGAAGATTGGCGGTAGTGACATACAGAGAGTTAAAAAGTTTTTGCGATGAACGGATACAAGAGTATCCAGAGTTAAATGAAAAAAAATACAAAAGAGAAGTTGTTTTAGCTAAATATTATTACGACAATAATATAAATTTAGTTGATTATTTAAAAGAAAATGCTGAGAGTTTATCTTGTCGTTATTATATACCTTTTTTATTGGGAATAACAAAAGAAGTTATAGATAAAGAATTTGAATATAGATTCGTTAAAGAAGGCAGTAGTGGCGGTGCTGATGTTGACATGGATTTTGAACCGGAAGGCCGTGATAAGATACATGAATATTTAATAAGAAAATTTGGAAAGAATAGAGTTCTCTCTGTTGGAACTTTTTCTAGACTAGGCCCAGCTTCTGCAGCTAAAGACTTGCTCAGAATCTATAAAGCAAACTTTCAAAAATCAAATAAATTCACAAAAGTATTAAGTAAAGAAATGAGCTGGGAAGAAAATTTAGAAAATATCAGAATAAATTTTCCAGAACAACGCAAGTTTTATGAAAAAAATAAACAAGTTTTAGACCTTACTCCATTTTTTATAAACAAAATAAGGCAAAGTAGTAAACACGCTGGCGGTATTGTAATCACCGACGAACCATTTTATAAATTGATTCCAGTTGATAGAGTCACAGGAGAAGTAGTATCTGCTTTTCCAGAATCAGCCTCAGAACAAGTTTTGGATGAATTGGGGATCTGCAAATTTGATCTTCTTAGAATAGAAGTTCTAGATATTATAAAAAATACAATAAACAAAATTAATGAAAAGTTATTCTTGGTAGAAGAAAATGGAATCAGAAAAATTGTTCGTGAAAGTTATTTAAGCGATAATGAATAAAAAAGAATATAAGAAACAATGGTATCTTCGTAATCGTGATAGAATACTCAAAAAAAGAAAGTTGTATCGAGAAAGTATGACTGTTGAACAAAAGGAATCATATAAAATTTATTTAAGAGAGTATTATCAAAACAATAAGCAAAAACATAAAGAAAATAACAAAAAATGGGCTAAAAATAATCAAGATAAAGTTATCAAGAGTAGAAAGAAGCAGCGTAAAAGGATTTTGTCTTCTGTGAAAGGAAGATTAGAATTTAATTTTAGTTCTAATCTTAGAAGAGCCCTTAAAGGAAAAAAGAATGGAATTTCTTGGAAAACAATAGTTGGTTATTCTATTAACACTTTAAAAGATCATTTAGAAATGACTATGCCAGACAAATATAATTGGAATGATTACATTAATAATTTATTGGAAGTAGATCATATTATACCAAAATCTCTTTATTATTATTTTTCTATTAATGACGATGAGTTTAAAAAATGCTGGGATTTGAGAAATTTACGTTTATTGACAAGCTCAGAAAATTCTAGTAAAAGAAATAGACTAGATATGTCACTAATAGAAGAATATGGAATAAATGATTTATTACCAGAGAGTTATATAAATAGTAAATCTTAGGAGGATTTATGGGACCAGGACAAAGAACGATAAAACAAGTATGGAAATTAATCAAAGATGATTTTTCTAATATGGAAAGTAGTTTAAATGTTGTAGAGAAGGAGATTGGAGAAGGAGATAGCTTTAACAAGACAATCGTATCATTTCATTTTGGAAAAATTTACAACTATTATAAAAATTTAGTAGAACTTTTGGAAGTCTTCAAGGATTAAACTTGACTTATTTTAAAAAATGTGTTAGTATATCTTAGGAGATAAATGTGCTACAGATAGATAAAGAAGAGTTAAAAAAAAGATTTAAGGAAGCTGACTGGGAATATGTTTTTAAAGATGCCGAAGATATTTCTGATTTCATTATTTCTAAAAATTTTCAGATCTACGATCCAGAAATAAGAGCGGATATGAAACAGGAATGTCTGTTAAATTTTTGGAAAAAAGTTACCAGCAATAAATGCGATCCGGATAAAAATGTATTCTCTTTTATTTGGCAAAATAGTCATTACAGGATTTTAGAAATACTTCGTAAAGAGAAAAACAGAAATAAAATAGCTAAGATGATTCCATTAGAAAATAATGGAATAGATGACTATTTCTATTTCCAAAAAGGAGTTGGTGAAAAATATGTTTCTGGTGATTTGAAGGATTTGTGAGAATAGTTAATGAAAAACATAAAGAAGGATGAGTTTGTTCCTATTGGACTGGAAGAAAATGGACAACTTCTATTTGATTTTGGAGAAGATGATGGTAAATTTATGTTTGTATTGAAAAAAAATAGATCATGTGCCAAATACAAAATAAAATACTGTCAAGTAATATTTAAATAACAAATGTTGAAAATAATAAAAGAAGTAACTAAAAAAGATTTAGAAGATTTTATTTACAATATAGATGTTGAAGATGAAAATCTTTACACTGAGCTGCAAAATCCAGATATGCTTGGAATTTTTCAGCTCAGTGGAACTACAGCAAAAAGATTAGTAAGTGAGATACAGCCAATAAATTTTGATGAAGTAAATGCTACAAATGCGATGTCTCGACCTGGACCAATAGAAAACTCAGGTGGATATATATCTCAGAAAAATGGTGCTTCTTCACCTTATCCAGAAATAGTTCAAGATATATTAAAAGAAACTTATGGTGTTTTATTATTTCAAGAACAGATTCTAGAAGTTTTTCATAAGATTGGCGGTTTCAGTCTTGAAGAAGCAGATGAAATCAGAAATTTAATGAAGAGACTTGGCAAAGCAGAAAAGGCAGAAGAAGATTTAAAGAGATGGGATGTTGTTGTTAAAAAATTTGTTAAAGGTGCTACAAAAAACGAAATAAAACAAAAGATGGCTTTAAAGATAGCTGAAGATTTAAAGATGTTTTCTTCTTATTCGTTCAATAAAGCTCATGCTACTTCTTATTCTTACATAGCCATTATCACTTTATATCTTTCTTATTATTTTAGAGAGTATTTTTATTCTGCTTTGATAACTGATGAAACTGGTAGTTCGTTATCTGAGAAACTTGTGAAAATAAGAACACAGGGTATCAATATTGTTCCACCGGATATTAATAAATCTGATATAAACTTTTCACCTATATCTTCTGATTCAATATCCTTTGGATTGAGAAGCATAAAAGGCGTTAGTGAAACTTCATCTGGATATATTGTAGAAAATAGGCCCTATAAATCTTTTCTTGATTTTGTTTTTAAAACCCGTTCAAGAACAGTGACAAGTGCAGTAATAAAAGCACTTATTTCTGTCGGTGTTTTTGATGAATTTTTTGACAATAGAAAGAAGTTGCTTTTTATATTTACTAAGTTTTGGGAAGAAAAGAAAACTATTAAAGTAGAAGAAAAATTGAGAGCTTTGTTTGAAAAAAAGGCAGAAGAAGCTGAAAGAATTCCAGGATTGGAAACAACATCAGACGACCTTATTGAGTATGAAAATACTTATTTTGGTTTCAATTTTTTTACTTCACCTTTCTCAGAAGAAAAAACAAAAGCTTTCAACGAGATGTCTAAAAGAAAATTGATAAGTTTATCATTTAATGAAGTCTCTGCAAGTAGTAGGAAGACTCCTGTTTTTCTAAGTGATATGAGATCATTTAAAGATAAGAATGACAACGATATGGCCTTTCTTACTGTTGAGGATCTTTTTGGAAAAAAAGAAAGTATACCTCTTTTCTATTCTTATTATCAACATATAGGTGAAGAGTTAGAAACCGGAAAGATTTATTTATTTAACTTATATCGTAATGACGATGATCAAGTTATGTTCGGTCAATCTGCTTGGATTAGAAATCCTTTTATGATAAAGAGAATGATAAAAAAGATATAATGTTAGGATATATAGGAAGTAAATTTGCACTTTTGGGTTTTATATATGACAAAGTAAAAATTGAAGTCGGTTGCTTATCCGATAAAACATTTTGTGATATTTTTGCTGGTGCTGGCTCGGTTGGAAATTTCTTTAAAGATAAAGTGAACAAGATTATTTCTAATGATATGGAATATTATAGTTATGTCATTAATAGAAATCTTATACAAAACTATAGAAAAATATATTTTAACTTTAATGAACTTAATAAAATAGAAGGCGTTGAGGGGTTTATTTATTACAACTACTCTTTAGCTGGGAATAGAAAATACTTTACAGAAAACAATGCAAAAAAAATAGATGCAGTTAGACAAAATATAGAAAAATATAGGAATGATGAGGATCTTTATTTCTTTTTATTGGCTTCTTTATTGGACAATGTAGATAAAATAGCAAATACCACTGCAGTTTACAATGCTTATTTAAAAAAATTTAAACCGAACACTTTGTCAGATATAATTATAAGACCTTATTTTTTTAAAGAAACTCCCAACAAAGATAATATAGTTTACCAAGAAGATTCTAATGAACTGATTAGAAAAATAAGTGGAGATATTTTATATCTTGACCCACCTTATAATCATAGACAATATGGTGCAAATTATCATATTTTAAATACTATAGCTAAATATGAGGAATTTATACCAAGGGGTGTGACAGGTCTTCCAGAATATGAAAAATCTGCATATTGCAAAAAGAACGATGCAAAAGATTGTTTAGAAGATTTAATAAATTATTCTGATTTTGAGTTTGTATTCTTATCATATAATAATGAAGGCATTATAAAAAAAGAAGAGATAGGAGAAATGTTTTTAAAGTATGGTGAATATAAATTGTTTTCCAAGGAACATAGAAGATACAGATCTGGTAATTGGAAACAAGACACTTCTACTACTATAGAATATCTGCATTTTTGTCGCAAACATTAGTAAAGTTAAAAGTATGAATATAAGTACTTATCTAAAATTATTTGCGGAAGAATCATTGCAAGAATCAAGAAAATCTAGCCTTTCTGCTTCAAAAAATATATTGATTGATGGATTAAAAAGAGTTAGTTTAAAAGTTAAAGTATTAATAGGTAAAGTAGCAAAAATAAATCATTTGTTTACTGACAATGTTCGACAAATGGCTGCTGGAACTGAATTAGATGATAAAGACTTACTCGTTGAATCTGAATCAATTAAATCAATTTTTACAAAAGAAATTATGTTACCAACACCTGAAGGATGGAAAGTTAGAAAAATTACTCCAGCAAATAAAGAAGAAATAGTTAAATTTCTTGCTGATAATGTTGAACATGTGTTGTTGATAAGTAACCCAAAATCAGAAAAATCAAAAAGAATTTATGATATTATTAATAAAGCCACAAGAGAAATTTTTAAACCAGCAAATCTTAGAAAATATGTAAAAATAGATTTGGAAGCAACTTATGCAAATATTGTATTAGTTGGCTATCCAACACAATTAAAATCAGTTTCAGGTGGAACAAAAATATTAAATAATTTAATATTAAAAACTGGTCCTTTGAAAAGAGCACACGAATTATTAGTTTTTACACAGTTTAGGTTAGATCCAAAAAAAATTGTAGAAACTAGAGCAGAATCTGATGATCTTAAAAGATTAAATATTACTCATATATTGACGCATCCAGAAGATAAAGGAAATTTTCCTGACGCTGTGATCATTTTTGCAGATGATAGAGATGGAACAAGAATAAAAAATGAATATAATATTGATCCAGGCGAAGGTGAGATTCTGATTAAAAATGTAGAATCTAAAGCTTATGCAAGAACTGTAGGAACTCAGACATCTGTTGGCTTAATGAGGAAAAAGCTTGGCGAGGGATTATTTCATAAGATATTTTCTTTAGTGGTTAAAGACTCAGTAGTTGTGAGCGGAAAAGAAACTTTAAAGATTTTGGATTCAATGAAAATAGTATTAGAAGATAGTCCTTTTTATATTAATTTAACTGGAAGAGTTGAAAAAACTAAAAAAAGAAAAGTACTGCAAAAAAACAAAGTTTTACAATTAAAAAAAGATGAAATAAGTAAAAATAAAACTTATGTTATTGAAAGAGGTTCAAATTTCGGATTTCAACTTAAAAGAAATGATGATGATAAAAAAACTTTAATAACACTTGAGGTTTCTATTAGAGGAAAAAATAAAGAAAAGGAAAAGAAAGAATTTTTAAATATGATAGGGAAGGGAATAAATGAGATTTAACAGAAAAGCGAGGACGAAAGACGGACAAGATTTAATCCCCTTTTTGATAGAAGGATCAACAGTTTATTGTTTTAATAATGCAAGAAAAACTGTTATTAAAAAGATGTCTGATTTTGAAGATCTTTCTACAGATAGTCCATCTAAAAAAGCTGTTGTGGTTTCCCCTGTGTTGGAAAATACAGATCAATTATTTACAGAAAAAATTGAAGAACCAAAAAAGCCAAGAAAGAAGAGCGGAAAGAAAGTTGTAGTAGTGGAACCAGAAAAAACTGATTTAATAGATGAGCCAGTTGTGGAGCCGATAGTTGAGATAGTTCCACCTGAACCAGAGCCTGAAGTTT
>CEPX01197187.1_pt1 | contig 13126 bp, 14 predicted proteins | sample 361361 | NCBI WGS metagenome assembly CEPX01 (sample SAMEA2619974, study PRJEB7988) | marine metagenome | biome: marine biome (ENVO:00000447); feature: mesopelagic zone (ENVO:00000213) & marine oxygen minimum zone (ENVO:01000065); material: "saline water (ENVO:00002010), including plankton... | reverse complement strand
CAAAGAAAGGTCACGAGTGTGCGTGAACGCACAAAAATGGTTCAGTAATTATTATAGGTGATAGTATGAAAACGCAAACTTTAAATAAGAGTTATACTTTAGTGAGACAGAGGTATAACATGGGAACTAAAGTAAGAGTTAAACAGTGGGGTAATTCTTTAGGAGTTATTCTTCCAAAAGAACTTGTTGAGAAACGTGACCTAAAAAAAGGAGGAGAAATACTTATAGAAATAGTGAATCCAACACAGTTTAATAAGATATTTGGATCGTTAAAACTGAAGAGGAGCACAGAGGAACTTATGAAGATTGCTCGAGAGGGTTGGAAATGATCACATCCTATTTCTTCGATACGTATTCTTTCATTGAATCACACAAAGCTAACTCAAGATATGAAAAATTTAAAGGAAAGGCTATCATAACCACAAAAATGAATTTAATGGAATTTCATTACACATTGCTACGGGAAGTGGGGAAGAATCTCGCTGATATTCATCTTCGCTATTTACAGAAATTTATTGTAGAATTTGAAATTGAACATATTAAACTAGCCAACCAACTGAGAAGAAAATATAAAAATCTTTCCTATGTAGATTGCTTAGGGTATATAGTAGCATTAGCAAATCAGGTACCCTTTGTAACTGGAGATCAAGCATTCAAAAACCTCCCAAATGTAGAATTCATCAAGTAATCAAAACCCATCCAACTTTTTCTGCCCTTTATCATAACGCTCTAAAAATTTAGGAGCCTTAATTGCTTTAAATTCAAATCCCCAATCTTGCAACATCTTAAGCGCATTACTGCTAATTTTCGGAGCTACTAACATCCCTCTTACCTCTTTAAGCCCTTTAGCATCCTTAATCTTCTCAACATATCTTCTAAGCTGTGTTACTGCGCTTAAATCAGCTGTATAACGTTTACACTCAACAATTGTTAAATTATTATCTTTATCATGGCCAAAAATATCTATAAATCCATATTTTGTATGTTCCTCATTATTCAAAGGTTTAAATCCTTCTTCAATAAGATGAGGATCTTTCATTAACATATCAGCCATGTCTTTTTCTGTCCCTGCTAATACTAAACTCTCAGTATCCTCTAATTTATGAGCATTAAAAAAATGAATTTTACTAATATCCATATCAAGATATTCTTTTTGTGCTAAATGTTTACTAGAAAACACTAACTTTTGATCTTGAAAAACAACTGAATGACTAGTTCCTGGTTTCATATAATTGATAGGACTATTCCCAGTAGGTTGATGAATTAAGATTGCACCATCCTCTTTTACAACAACAATCCTATCTCCTTTTCCCAAAAAACTCTCAGCCCTTCCTGAATATTTAATAGTGCAATTACAACTAAAAACCAAGCTTTCTTTTTTCTGCAAAGCTTGATTAATATTCTCTTCGTAGCTGTTAAGATCCCCCATAGAAATAATTATAATTTATTGATTAATATAGATTATTATTCTTTACAATATATATTTGAAAGAAAGCTTTTAAAATCCCAACACCAAGGATGAGTTCGCGAGTGTAGAGGAAATTTCCCTACAAAGTGGGGAAATTTCCTTTACTCGCAAGGACAATTTTGCTTTGCAAAATTGGCCGTGAACGAATCCATTGGTGGTGTTGGGATTTTTTAATCTAAATACTTAGTAAATCTTATAAATTAAGTCCTATTAATTATTTTTATGGCAAAACACTTCGCAATTGATGGTATTGACTCTTCAGGAAAAGGCGTAGCAACAAACGCAGCTAAAACCTTTTTTGAAGAGCAAGGAAAGAAAGTCTTTGACTTAAGAGAATATTGGAAAGATCACGATGACTATCCAGACATATCAGAATATGATGTCATCATAGGAACAGAACCTACATTCTCAGCTTTAGGGAAAAAGATTCGTTTTGAAATGATTAAAAATAAAACTCAACACACTCATGAAGAAATAACTGAAGCATACGCTAATGATAGAAAAGAACAATTAGAAAAAGCTATTCTTCCTGCGTTAAAACAAAACAAAATAGTTATTCAAGAAAGATGTGTTATATCAGCAATGGTGTATCAAACCTGTATAGGCTTAACTCATGAGTTTATTAAAAACTTAGAAGGTAATCAAGTAGCATTTAAGAATCCTCCAGAAGTTTTAATTATCACAACAGTAAATCCAGAAAATGCAATCAAAAGATTAGATACAAGAGATAAAAAAGATGATGCTATCTTTGAAAAACTTGATTTTCTAAAAAAAGCTGAAGATAAATTTGAAAGCGATTTTGTAGAAACTCATTTACCAAAAACAAAAGTAATCCGTTTCAATACAAACCCTCCTAAAACCCCAGAGGATACAAAACAAGAAGTATATAAAATTCTAAAAGAAAATTCTTAACTCACATCCCACAAAGTAATCCACCATAGGAATAATCATCAATATAATCTTGTATATCAGTAGAATTTAATAAACTTAAATTAACATGACTTAATGTTCGTGTTAGTTTTGGGTATTGCTTCATTCTTCTTCATCCTCTTCGTCCATGAACGAATTAAGGGTATGATTTTTTTTTGATTCTTCGTAACTAACGGTCATGCATATCTCCTTTTAAGCTTTTCCATGATTCAATATACTTATTTTAATGGTTGGTCTTGAACATAGGGTTTCTTTAACTTCAAAGCAGTTTCAGCTTTCATTAATTCAATCCCTACATACACACCGTGTTCTGCACTACTTACAATACATTCACGGATAATCTTTTTCCGCAAAGCATAAGCACTCACTCCTTCAAAAGTTTTGATGTGTTCACCATTTTTTGTGGTGAACTGCACCCTAATTTTCCCATCTTCAAGGGAAATAATAAAATTCCCTCTTGGATCATACTTCTCTGAAGGTTCTGTGATGATATATTCAGCGTAATATTTTTCTATGATGTCTTTGCACGCTTCACTTACAGCCTCAAGCATATAAGCTCCTGAAGCATTCACAACCAAACTTCCTAATTGTATTGTTTTTTCAGAATTACTCCTTATTAAATGTTTCTTTATTTCATTTTGTAAATTAATTAAAGCAATAGCATCTTGAGGGAATCCTGAAAAAAAATCTTGAGATTGAGTGAACACATTCATCTCTAAAAAACCATTCCGTAAACTCAGCCTTATAGCAACAATAGTATCCTCCTTAGTCATTATTACTGCTTCTTTATGTTTATCCAATTCCTTAATACACTTATCAAATCCTTTTATTGATTTCAAAAATTTTTGAGCATACTCATCTAAATACTTTTTATCATAAGGAAAAGCATTTGGAATAAAAATCTTATCTGCATCTTCCTTAACAATCTCAACTACCAAATTTGGAATCTCTTTAATTACTCCATGAGCACTCTCAACTTGTTGACCAAATTTTAAAATAAAATCAATACTCTCTAGCCATACTGCAACTGTTTTTTCATTTCTAATGATAAAAGATCTCTCTTCACTCACATAATGCATAAAATCATCCTCCTTTCTCTTGTAAACTTTTGATTTTCTCGTTTCCGTAGGATTTTCAACATGAGTGTCTTTTAATTTTTCTATTTTCTCAAGGGTAACACAAGTAACACTTTTTCGCAATAACTCTAATTCAGCTTTTGGAATATCTTTGCCAATATAACCATCATACCTTGATTTTATTTTCCAAACATCTTTTTGAGTTGATTTTGTTATTCCTTCTTCAAATCCTTTATGGAAAAAATCAGATAATACTATCCCTGATTTTGAAAGATCATTCCCTGTGATAATAAGTTTTGTAAGTTGAGAATTAGCCAATAAAGCCCTAAGCACCATATCTATTCCTCTCTCTCCATTATAAAGCTGACCAATAAGTGCATATTCTTTCTTTTCTAATTTTTTCGCTACAGCTTCTTTCAAAGTCCATAAACTAATAATAGAAGTATCACTACCTTCATCCCCAATAATTACACTTTTTTTATCTCCTAATAACTTTATCATTTTTCAGTTGCTGATTTCCCAGGTTTCATTTCTCCTAAATCCATCAGAGAATAAAGTTTATGTTCTATAACCTCTCCTGAGTCTGTATTAATTTTAACATTAATAGTTTGAAACGTTTGAGTTATCATAGTAAAATTATACACTTGGCCTATAGCTAGATGCTGCAAAACACTAATAATTTTAACAGGATCATGCCCTTTATAGTATTCTTGTTGAAGCTTTTTTGCTTTTTCCAAACCTTGATTAAAATCTATTTTAATCTTATCCCTATCTAGCTTTAATAATTTTTTATCATCTTTTTTGAAAATCTCTTCACTTTCAGTTATCTTTAATTCATCATTTTCAAAGCTAAAGCTGGTCATAGTATCATCTTTATTGTAATAACCTATTTGCATCCCTACTTCTTCAAAAAACACATGAACAATGTAACTATCCTGATGATTCTTCTTCCATTCTTGAAACCTGGAATCATTTACAACTTTCTCAATAAACTCATTTACCCTCATCCTGATCAAGAACGTAATATTGTTTATAAAGGTTTCATTTATTATGTCTTATAATCTTACTATATATGTTGAAGTAATTTTTTTCGGCTGATCAAGCATTTTCCATCAAATTGAACATTGCATTTTGTTCTGAACACATCTTTTAACCTAATTTTCCATCCCAGCACCAAGGATAAGTTCTACGAGCAAAGACTTTTGAATCATCAACACCAAGGATGAGCACGGAGTGGAGAGGGAATTTCCATACGTAGTGTGGAAATTTCCTTTCCGACCAGCATATTTTTCCGAAGGAAAAATGTGTGTGTGCGAATCCATTGGTGGTGTTGATGATTCTATAAACTACAATCTTATAAAAATTCATCAATCTATTAGTAATGGTGTGAACATATCCTACAATACCAAGAAACCTTCACTTTAAATGAATCATCATACCAAAAGGCCCAGGATTAATAACTTCACAACCCTTAATTTTATCCTTTTTCCCAAAATTCTCATGCAAATGCCCTGCAAACGCAAACTTAGGCTTAAATCTTTCAATAATCCACCTAACCGTTTTACAACCACAGGAAGCCCCATGCACATCATCTATTTTTGTTTTATATGCAGGTGCATGCGTCAACATAACAATCTTCTTATCTTTTAATTCTTTTTTCTTGCTCATAAAGAATTTTTTCATAGTAGAGTCTGTTAGCGAAAATCCTCCACCACCAAACCCTATAAAGGTATAATCATCTTGTTCAAAAATATGCCTATGAAGAAAATAAATATTCTTAGTTTGCTGTGTCTGCTCTAACATAGAAAAGTCATCTTCATGATTCCCATGAATCATAAGTATTTTCTTCCCAATTTTATCTAAACGCTTCATAATACCTCTAAAATTCTGCTCAAAAACAGTAACATCTCCAATACAAACAAGCAAATCAGCTTGTTTAGCCTTTTTCTCAATAGATTTCATAGCCTTATCAGAACCATGCGTATCTCCAAAAGCAAGTATTTTCATAAAAGAAAAAATAAGAATGTGTTTTATAAAACTTATGAATCTTGTTGATTAATTTTCCAAAGAGAAACACCAACTCTTTCTAATTCATTTACAAGATATCTATTTAACCTATTTTGTAATGGCCCAGATTTTTCTCCTTTCATTTCAATTCCTGCTGTCCAAGCAAATTCAGGAGCTTTAGAGGTATCAAGTGTAAAATAAACACCAATACTCATGCTATTATCAAAAAAATTAGGCCAAATATCTTTAGTAGCTAAAATCACTCTCTTAGGTTTTCCCTCATCCCAATCTGTAAAATCTTCCCAATAACTAGTATTAAAATCTTCAGCATAAATCATTTGAAATTGTGTAGATAATAAAGAACCTGATTCATTCCAGCCAGCAGTTACATAAAAATGATGTTTTCCTGTTGAAATAAAGTCCATTACTCTTCGAGTATCATATCTTCTATCGGTAAATAATTGTTCTGCAATAAAATGAGGATTATTTATTCCTGTATCTAAACCCTCAATTCGTTGTACAAAAACATCTTGAAAAGCTTTTGCAACTATTTCATTAGGTAATAAATGAGGCAATTCATGTTTTGCTTCTAAACCATCATTATTTATAAATTCAGGAAACTCCCAGAGCCATCTTCCTTTTGAAGGAGATCTATATTGCCCAGGATCAGAGAGACCACTCTCATGAGAATAATGTTCTTTATGCCCCAACATATAACTAGAAATCGTAAGTCACATATATTAATGTATCGCTAAAAAACAAGAAATTCGTACTTAAATCATAGTAAAGAGTAATAATCCTCTAAAACCATAGTATCCATATTCTCTATATTCCTTACCATAAATAATCTCCCATCACCATGCTGTACAATCTTCTCAGCTAATGCTTTACCAGATTTATCTAGATTAATTCCAACTAAAGAAATAGTTATCCCATTAGCTCTAGCTTCTGAAACCGCTTGTAACGTCTCCTTCTCAGGATCTTTCCCAATAGTAGGTAAAGCATCGCTTAATATTAACAAATGCTTAGTAACATGATCTTTAGGGAACAATTGCATACTTCTCCTTATCATTTTAACAAGATTTGTTTCTTGAGTTGCAGTTACTTTAGTTATGGTTTTTAATATTCTTCCAAAATCTTGTCCTGGATAAATTTCATCTTTTACATCGCTTCTAAAAACAAGCAAACCAACATTATCTTTTTGCTGGATAGCATTAAACGCTAAAGCAATCCCTGCTTTTTTAGCCATCTCTATTTTTTTACCTTTCATAGAACCTGATGCGTCCATTCCATAGACAACATAAATCCCACCTTTACTTTGTCTTTCAAAAACTTGCAAATCAGAATCATGTAATGAACTATGCCCTCTTTTAATTGCACTCCTTATAGATTTTTTTAAGGCTAAGTCTCTATACCTATCTCCTTTCTTAAAAATTCGAGTTTCTTCTTTATCTCCATAATGCGATTTTTTCTTATGAACCTTTTTCCCTAACATTCCTTTTGGAATCATATGATCTAATTCTTCTGTATACATAATAAGTGATGCCAACTCATAAGCTTTATTTTGCAAATTACCCGCTCTATCAACTAATTTATCCTTAACTAAATCATCAAAATTCTTTTTAATATTATCTTGCAACTCTCGTTGAAACTCTGGAATTCTTATATTTCTTTGAATCGTGCTAGGATCATAACCTGATACTAATCGTAATAATCCCTCTCCATATACTTGACGTGCCATAGAATAATCTTTAGCTAAGTGTTCCATCATTAAATCAGGATGAAATGAGGAAAAACCTTGATTAATAGCAGCAGCCATCATCTTTCCTTTGTCTACTTCTTTTTCATCATGCTCAATAACACTATGCATTAATTTATCTTCCACATCCTGGAACTTTAATGTTCCTCTATTTTCACTTACTTTTGAGAATTCTTTGACTTCAAAGTCAGGGAACATCACTTCCTTGCTTCTCTTTTAATTCTTTATAATTTGAAATAAAATCTTTAAACTCTTCTTTAATAAAATCTGTTGGCTTCTCCAAATATTTTACACTTGGCTTTAAACCAATCCTATGACTTAAAACAGAGTTCACAGCTTTTTCTAAATCTTCAAACGTTACCTTCTTTGCATTTCTTAAAAAAGTATTAGCAGCTGCTCGCTCATATAATCCAATTGAAGCACGAACACTAGGATGTTTTTCAAGTTTATCACTCTCCCTTAATCTCCTAACAAAGTCAATAGCAAGTGTAAAAAGATTCTCTGGAAACTCCACCTTAACTTCTTTCCCATTTTCCTTTACAATTTTTTTCTCAATAGCAAGAGTTTCAGGATAACTCATGTATAATACATCAAACCGATCCAATAATACATCACTTAGTCTCTCAGTTGAGGTATCCTCTGGATTCATTGTTGCAATAAAAATAAAATTAGCTTTAATATCAATATCATAACTCCCAATAGTTGCTGTTCTCTCCTCCAAAACTTGAAGTAATGCATTTTGCAACTTTTCAGGACACCTGTTTAACTCATCAAAAAACAAAACACCATTATTAGCCTTGAATAATTTCCCTGGAGTAAACGCTTCTATGCTTAATGGACCAAATTTAAGTGCTTTTACAGGATCAATATCTCCAATCAAGTCCTCTGCTGTCAAATCAGGACTTCCTTGAATCCTAACAAACTTTTCTTCACCCTTAACCTTAACAGATTTAGTTTTTTTGCCCATACACTCTGGACAAACAGGTTCTTTTGGATCACAATGATAACTGCAATTATTTACAATTGACTCTGGTAATAGCTTAGCAACATTTTTAGCTAATGTAGTTTTACCAACTCCTGGAGGCCCAACTACCACTACATTCCTTCCTACCAAAAGAGCTGATTTCAACCCTTCTTTGATTGCATTTTGTCCTATGATATCATTTAAGACATCCTTCCCTAATAATTCCTTTCCCAGTGCGTTTGACATAGAGGATATAGGTAGATTGAGGTTATATATAAGGTTTTGTTTAGAAATCTTAATAAACAAGTAAACTTTAAACAAGTATATGCATATATCTCAAATATTTGATTGGGTAAAAAAGAAAACTCCTTGGATGAAAGCAGCTGATGAAATTGTAAAAACAGCTGAAAATGATGCTGAAAAAATAGAAGACGTAAGAAAACTCATTAATTCTCTTAAAAGTGTAAATGCAAAGCTAAAACAAGTACAAAGTTTAGAAGCAAGATTCCTTATTATGCAAACTACTGCAAATGAAATAGGAGTAGAAAGTCAAGAACATGCCCAAGAAGTAGATAGATTATTTAGCGCAGAATTTACAGAGGATCAATTAGAAGAACATACTGCAAACCTTAAGGAAAAAGAGAAAAGGTTAAATGAGGTTAAAAAAACTAAAAAAAAATTAGAAAGATTACTCATTAAAATTAAATTGTTTAATGATAGTAATTCTACTATTGAACATATTTTAGAATATAAGAAAAAACTTGATACAGTAGCTGAAAAATTAAGTGAAAAAATCAGGAAAAAAGTAGAAGAAATGGAAAAAGGAATACAACAAGAACAAGCTAATACTCATCTCCTTCTCACACAACTTCTTCAAAAAGCAGGTAAATCTTAGATGTGATAGTATTAAGTATAATATACTTAGAATTTATTATTTACAATATAGCAAATAATAACATACTATATTATAACTATTCAAGAGTAGTAAATAAACCATAAGATTTATAAAGGGGAAACCCCATTTATACTAGCATTATGCATGCTAAAAGTATATTTTCTGAAGTAGGAAACCAAGTTTCTGATAGAGATAAATGTATTTGGGAAAGAATTATTGAAGATAGAAAAAATGGAGACTATGAAACCTTATTATATTTCTATGGAGATAAAATTCGGAAGTTAAAAGAACTTAAAGGTAAAGGTGATGAAGTTGCAGACATATTAGGTTCCTACGATAAAAGTTTATCAGAACTTGTAGATAATGAAATTCAAGAGCTTAGTTCAAGAATAGAAGATATGTATGAACAAGGACTTGATAGCTTTTTTCAAAGACATGAGTCAATAATTGGAGAAAAACTTAAAGAATCTTTAGGATGTGGAGAAGATTTTCTGTATTTTCCAGATATCACAGATGAAGATACTGGTGAATTAATATTTAAATCAAATGGTCAGATAAAAAAGATTACTATTGTTCCTCTAAATAAAGGATATGAAAATTTTGATATGGATGACATTATAGATATAGCAATTAGCTCAAATTTATTAGGCTTTCCAACTCTTCCAGGTGCTAAAACAGATCAAATTTATGTTGAACCTAATGGTGATAAATTTTTTATGTTAAGAGAATCAGAAGGAAATGCTGCAACAGGTAATGTCGCAACTAGAATTAAAGGAAATGTCATGTCCTTATTCGATCAAGATGGTTATGAATCCTTATTAAAACTTGTTTTCAAATCTAATCCTAATGAAGGATTAACACAATGGGAAACCTATAGATTAAATGGAATTAGAAATAATGAAAGACTAAAAAAAGAGGATATAAGAGCAACAGCTCCCAAAGTATTAGCATATGATTATTCTACAATTTGCACAGAATATATTGACTTACCAAGTTTAACTGATTTTTATAAAACATGCACTGATGATAAAAAATTAGCATTAGAAAGAAGAAGACAAAAAGCAATCCAAGCTATTGAAGCAGATTCTTTAAAGTATATTGAAGGAAAAGAAATTGACCTAGAAGCAGCTTTAAAGTATCATGCAGATTCAAATGATATTTCTCCTTTAGGAGAATCTTTTATCGAAGCAGAAAAAGTATTAGAAGCTAATGGAGGCTTAAACCTATTCCAATCAGACGCTAAAGAAGCAAACTGGAAATATGATGAAAAAGAAGACATGCTTTACTTAATGGATGAAAACTTAGTAAGAAGAGGTAATGAGTATTTCCACTTAGTAAGAGTTGATTCTCGTGTAATGAATGAGGTCTTAATGGGTATTGGAGATCAAGAAGAATTAGGAAGAGCGTATCTTTCTATTGTTATGTCTTGTGCTCAAAGTTTATGCTTTACATTCAAGCGTAATGAAGATACTGATTTAGTGCTTCAAAGAGAAGAACAAATAAACACATTCTTAGATAAATTAGAAACCTCTAACTCTACCTATGCAAAACATGCGCAGCCTATGAAGCAAGACTTAAAGAAAATATTAAACCAAGATACCCACACAGGGACTGCATGAAACATTAATAATTCTTGCCATTTCTATAAGATGATATCCTAAAATAGGATCTGCCTTTAGATACTGTTCACGAGAACTATATACCTTATCAATAATATCAAACACTTCGCCTATCTTTTTCAAATCTTTTGAAAAATATCCTTCATGAAGTGCATCAAACGCATTAATCAATAAACCAAGTAATTCCTTAATCTTGCCTGAAACTGATTTTACCTTTTTCGCTTTCAAAAGATAATAAATTGTTCTTTGAATCGTTGTTAAAGTAGCATAAAAATGCCAATGCAAAGCAATTTTCTCCTTATCAACAGCTTTTTTAGTAACAGCTCTTCTACAAAAATTATCAATTTTAATAACTTCTTGAGAATGCTTACTAACACCCTCTAAATCAAGTGTTCCTTTTTGCAAATTCACTAAATCTTCTTTAATCATATAGAAACTTTTCCTAAATAATTTTTCAAAACGATCTGTATTTGGCTCTGTAAGATTATCAATAACAACTAGCTTATCTTTTTTCTTAACAATCTCCCATCCCATACAATTCTTCATAAGTCCCTCTATCTGTTCAACAACTATAGATTCAGAAACATGAATCCTCAAAGAATCATATCCATTTCTATACGCATTATGCAGAATATAAATAATAAACTTTTTGTTAGTTGAGTCAATAGTAATCTCTCCTTCCTTACGCTGAGACTCTTTTGTAGTAATATATAACCCATCTTTATCTTCATCTACATTAATTTCTTTACTCCCATCAATACCATGCTCTTTAACCCATCCCATAGGTAAGGTAATAGTATAGGAATCCCTCTGCTTAATCACTTTCCTCTTCATACTATAACAAATATTCTCGATTATTTAAACCTATCGAATATATATAGAACATATGTTATATACGGATTACATATATATTTGCCAAGTAATACTTACTTCTTAGTAATAATGAGGGGTTAAAATAAGAAAAATGATAAGTCAAATTAAAAAAACAATTAAAAGAATACAAAAACCAGTTATTGATCAGATTATTGATGCATATAATGGTCACGCTAAAAAATTAAAGAAAAATATTAGTCTACATATTCACAGAGCTTATGATCTCCATATACAAGATGAATTAGATAATTTAAATCAACTCAAAAGATTAAAAGAATCAGAGCAACAAGTAATTGATTCTGTCACAACTATGATAGAATTATGCGATGGTGATACTTCTCTTCCTCAACAATTTGCAGATGAAGCAAAATCAGAAGGTTTAGAGCCTTTACTTGAACTAGTAGAAGCAAATCCAACACAAGAAAGTATTCAATTATATGTTGCTGATAGATTAAAAAATGTTTCTCATAGTTTATTTACAGCTGAAATTGAAATCAATAGAAAAAAATCAAGAAAAACTCAGATTAGTGAACCAATACATAGAATTTGTTCAACTATTCTAGAATACTGTGAAGAGTTAATACCTAACAATCCTATTCCAGAATTTACAGCAGAAACATATTCTATTAAAGGAGAATTACATCTTGAAAAAGCTTATCTAAACAAAAAAACCAAGAGAGCATCTGAGACCTTTCAGTCTGCTACTCTTGCTGTTAAAAGCTTCCAAGACGCAGTTGTAGAAGGAAAAAATGATTATGATACAATATCAGGATTAGTAGATGCTTATCATTTAGCTGCTGAAAATCCTGCTCTTAATCAAGAAGGTAAAGAAAAGATCTATACAAGAACAAGAACATTATTATTTCCATTTATTTTAGGCAAATTAGATCCAGCTTCTACATTCTTTGCAAGTATAAAACTTGCTGATGCTTGTTTCAAAATAGGAGAGCAAGAAGAAGCACTCCTAACAATGGAAACCGCTGTAAAATGTATTGAAAACAATAGAGAAAGTGAATTTCTATTACAAACAGGTTATGAATTATGCGCTTCTTATGCAATTGGAATTAGACCTAACCAAATAATTAATTCTTACATTGAATTAGCTGAAAAGTGTGGAGGAAAATAAAATGAAACAAGAACAAACAATACAAGAACCTACTCCAGAAACCCCAATAGATGTTACTTTCTCAATACCACCTGACAAAGTGAGATCCTTTTGGAATAGCATAAGATCAGGACTTTCAACATATGGAGCTCTTTACCTAGCATCTGAACAAGACTCTGAAGAGTTTCAAAGAGAAAGTGATCCAAACGAATTTTTCATTTTTGAAAAAGATTCTGATAGATTAGTTGACTTGTGCAGAGTAGGTAATACTCCTGCAAGTATGCAAGCTCTCAAACCAGAGAATGATCGTATGAGAGTCCAATTGAAAATACAAAGTGGGAATCAAAATCTCCTTTCTCATTTACAGAATATTCAAGATTACTATGAAGGACGAGCTGAAAGCGTAGCCTATCCAATAAAAGGTGAAGAA
>CEPX01194401.1_pt1 | contig 13137 bp, 10 predicted proteins | sample 361361 | NCBI WGS metagenome assembly CEPX01 (sample SAMEA2619974, study PRJEB7988) | marine metagenome | biome: marine biome (ENVO:00000447); feature: mesopelagic zone (ENVO:00000213) & marine oxygen minimum zone (ENVO:01000065); material: "saline water (ENVO:00002010), including plankton... | reverse complement strand
TGAAGCCACACCTATCAACAAACAGACGAACCATATGCTCTTCATAAGAAATGGAATTTGTGGCAATATAGTTTTGAATGCTGTCCATATTGGCGTCTTTATGGATACTGCGCTTTCTCCAAAGTAAAATTGAAGGACTGCAAAATTAGTTTTTATGAAATATATCATGTATGGCAAAAGTGTTAGTGCTCCAAAACCAATTCCCCTCCAGAAGACTTTGTCTTTGAATATTTTTAAGCCCCTGACTGAAAGGAGATAAATACAGAATGATATTGGAACTAATGCAAGGGGAAATCTTGTACTGAAGGCTAAGACCCCAAATACCATCGCCAAGTAGAGCCCGCTGTATTTTTCGTTTGTAATATACTGTGACCAAAAAAAGTATACTGCCAGCATCCCGAAGAACATCGCTGGTATGTCTGTAAGAAATCTAAATGTGTAGAAACTGTGCACCCAATAAACTGATAGCATTACAGCCGCAATAAGTCCTACGTTTTTGTTGTATAGATCTTTGCCCAGTTTATATGTAATAATTACTGTGGCAACACTTGGAATTAGCAGTGTTAGGAATTTTACAACTGGCTCTGGGAGATTTATTAAGAACATGAAACCCCAGACGAGTGGCATCAGTAATGGTCTCATGCCTGTGAAATGGCTCCACCATTCAGGTCTTTCTCCACCATTTACCAATTCTTTGGCTACAGCTAAGTAATCTCCTTCATCCCACCAGACTGCCTGGTCCATTGTCTTGAAGAAGTAGTAGAGCTTGAGAATTATTGTGAATGCTATTAAACCGTAAAGAAGATATTTATCCCTGCTTTTTGTGATGTTCTTCAGCCTATTTCTTATTGCTGCTTTTTTTTGCTCCAGATGGTCTGATTCTTCTTTTTTCACTTTGATTAAGCTTGGGTTTAGTTTTAAAAGTATTGTTATTAGAAAGATTTATAATCTTTTTAAGGTATTTTCTACTGATATGCCTTCTAAAAATAAAATGAAAGTGATGCTGATTGGAAGCCCTCTAACAGGGGAGCTAGAGGCAGGTATAACCAACACGAAGGTTCCTTTGGGGCTTGCTTACATAGCTGCTGTCCTAGAAGAGTGGGGTGCTGAAGTGAATATACTAGATTGCCTTGCCGATTATGATGTGATTAAAGATGTTGGCGATGGTAGATTTAGGGTTGGAACTTCTAATGGTGAGATAAAAAGACAGATTAAGGACTTTAAACCAGATGTTGTTGGGATAAATTGTGCTTATTCAATGTATGAGCAGGATAGTTTTGATGTTGCCAGAATTGTGAAAAGTGTTGTTCCAAAATCTTTGGTTATATTTGGGGGGGCTCATTCGTCTGCTGCTCCTGATAGAGTTCTTGGAAATGATGGTGTGGATGTTGTTGTTAGGGGCGAGGCAGAATACACATTTCGAGAAATTGTCGAAAAATTTTCTAGGACTCATAAGAAATCAAGCTTGAGAAATATTAAAGGCACTATAGTTCTTGATAGTAAGGGCAAAGTAAAGATGAATCCTGAGAGGGATTTTATATGGAAATTGGATGAACTACCAATGCCTACAAGGCATCTTTTAAGAATGGATAAATATCTTAATCACCCATTGAATGAGGTTGGTATTGGTGAAGGTCCGGCTACAGATATGATAACTAGCAGGGGCTGTCCACAGCGATGTTCTTTCTGTTCAATATTTACTGTTTGGAAGAGAGTTTGGAGGACCAGATCTGCTAAACTTGTTGTTGATGAAATGGAGGGGCTTGTTAAGAAGTATGGTGTAAAGCATATAAGGATACAAGATGATAATTTCTCTTTGGATAAGAAAAGAGTTATGAGGATCTGTGATGAGATTGCTAGAAGGGGACTTAAATTTAAGTGGGATACTCCAAATGGGATTGCTATATGGACTTTGGATGAAGAGGTCTTGAAAAATATGGCCAGGTCGGGATATCAAAGAGCTTCATTTGGTATTGAAACTGGCGGTTCTAAGACAATGAAACAGTACATACACAAACCGATTGATTATGACCACTGCAAGAAGATAATAAAAATTTGCAATAAGCTAGGAATATTTACTGTTTCCACATTTATTATAGGCTTTCCTGATGAGACTATGGATGACATACAAAAGACAATAGATTTTGCCAATGATTCTGGATTGGACTTTGCGTTGTTTTATGTTGCTCAACCTTATGCTGGAACACCATTGTATGAACAGTTTAATAGAGAAGGACTTCTGGGAGGTATACAACAGAGCAACCTTATTCACCCCACCTACAATACGCATTATTTTACAGGGAAACAATTGCAGGCAATTCAACAGAAAGCACAGAAGGATTTCATAAGAAGAAAAATATTATCTTTTTTGAATCCCACCAAATCTATTTCATGGATGTTTTATCACCTCAATAGTATATATAATGTTAAGTTTTTGATGAAGATGGCAAAAAACTTCTTGTCATTTAAACATATCAGCTTTTTTAATGAATCCATTGAAAAAAGTGATGCTACTGATCAACCATCTTCAAAGGTTTCTGAGGATAGGACTACATTGAAAGTTATCAATAAATAACGCATTTATTTTGTGCTTTCTATTCTCTTCCAGGTTTTGCTGAAGGCTTCTTTTCTTAGTTTTAGATCTATGAAAATTCTGACCCAGAGATATAGCCTTGCGAGAATCAGAATTTTTGTCCACACTATTTCTTTAATATTTTTTGGATAATTAAATAGTTTGAATATTCCAAGTGCCTCTTTTGTGAAGCTTCTCATTCTTATTGTGCTACCTGTAAGTTCTTTTATTTGATTGTATCCACCAGTTGAACGTTTCTTTTGAGTAATCCAGTCCTTGAATGTTGTTGGATATTTTACATAGACCTCTGCTTTTGGGGCATAAGTTATTTTGTATCCTTTTTGTGCTATGAGGTGGGATATTATTGCATCATCTGAAAGGGAATTAGAGGGAATATTTTTCACTATGCCTGCGCGTATGGCATAAAGATAGCCTGAACAAACTATGAATTTGCCCCGTTTTGCTAATTTGAGCCTGGTGTTGTGAGCTCCTAAGTCTGTTAGAAGATGTGACCAGTAGCCTAACATCGTATTTCGAGAGATTGAGGATATTGGCCTTCCTGAAACTGCACCTATTTTTTTATTCTTGAATGGATTTATTAGCTCATTTACTGCATTCTTGCCAATGTAGACATCTCCGTCTGTGAGAATTAGAATATCTCCTTTGGCTTTTTTGAACGCGATATTTAGTGCTACTGGTTTACCCATTTTAGGATCCTTCAGAATCCTGATGTTCTTGTTCCTATTTTGATATTTTCTTGCTGCATCTGCGGTTGGCTTGTCTGGGCACACAACAATTATCTCCATATTTTCCTTTGTTTTTTGATTCAGTATCGATTCTATAGCTTTCCCTATTGTTTTTTCTTCTTTGTATGCAGTGATTATTGTTGATATCATTTTTTCTTGTCCATATTGTAAATTGTTTCTAGATTCTTTGTTAATTTATCCCATGTTTTTTCTTTTGTGCTGTTTTTTCCCGCTTTAGATATTTTTGTCCAGAGCGCTTTGTTGTTTACTATATCCAGTATTGATTCTACAAGTTGTTTCTGATTTCCTGCTTTGAATATTATGCCCGTTTTGTTGTTTACTATAAGTTCTTTCCCGCCTTGTGTATCTGAACTTATACAGACTAATCCAGATGCCATTGCTTCTAGAAGTGATAGGGGCATTCCTTCACGCTTGCTTGGCAGAATAAAGATTGAGTTATTTTTTAATTCTAATATTTGTTCTTTTTGTGCATAAGGTTTGTTGATTATTTTTACGTTTTTTAATTCTGATTTTATTTTGTAGTTTTTTTCTACTGGCCCATATATTGTAAATTTTATTTCTGGAAGTTCTTTTGCCGCAGATAAAACTGTCTCTATATTTTTTATAGGGGCTACTCTTCCCATGTATATTGCTTTCTTTTTGTGCTTTGGTTTTATTTTGTGGAATTCTTTTGATACTCCATTTGGTAAGTCATGAATTTTTTTAGGATTGCAACCTAATTTTATTAGATGGGGCACTTCCCATTTTGATATTGCAAATACCCTAGTGTAAGAATTTAGTATTTTTTTTGAAAGAAATATATTGAATAAATTTACTGCAAGCTGCGAAATTGGATTTCTTAGCCCTTTCTCTAGAAATGGGGCATGGGTTGTTAGGTAGCATGGGACTTTAAGTTTCTTAGCTATTTTTATGACTTTGTTCGAGTGCGGATGTCTAAATCCATGAGTATGAATTATGTCTGGCTTTAAGTTTATTAGTTCTTTTTCAAAATTCCATACTTGTGCGTTCTTAGTTATTCTTAAAATTGGTGAAAACCTATGATATCTTATACCCTCTATTTTTTCGTATTTTGATGACTTTTTTCCTGTGCCTTTGATTATGTTGCTTGAGAATATGTGGATATCGTGACCATTTTTTGTGAGCTCCTTCGCAGTATTATATACTGTATTCCATACCCCACATTTTGAGGGATAGCTAAATGGACAAATAAAGGCTATCTTCATGCTATACGTGTTAGAAATGGCTTATTTAAGGGTTATGACTCACTTGACAAATGTCTGAAATGCGGTCTGAATATCAGATATTATGTTTCCTGTTTTGATATCTCGGATTAATCTTTTTATCAAGTAGCTTGGTCTAAAGTAGTATTTCTTATAGAATTTATTATAATATTTCTGCATAGTATCCCACCTAAGATTTTCATGTTCCCATACTCTTGATGGTGTGTGAAAGTTGTAGGCTGACCAGTCTTTGGATCTTAGTCTTCCTTGAGCCATAACTTCTCCATAAAAACCTGTTCCTGGAAACGGTGTTGCTAGTGTAACTTTTGCGTAGTCGAGATCTAATTTCTTAGCAAGCTCTATAGTTTCATTCATTGTTTCTTCTGTTTCTCCTGGTAATCCAAACATAAAAAATCCAATTGTTTCTAGGCCTGCTTCCCGTGCCCATTCAGTTGCCTTGTAGGCTTCTTTTATATTTAATCCTTTTCGAATGTGGTCTAATATCTTTTGGCTTCCTGATTCGAATCCAAAAGAAACGCAGTAACACCCGGCTTTTTTCAGTTTTTGAAACAATTCTTTGTCAACACTATCTATTCTTATTCCGCAATCTAATCTCCACACAATTTTTATTTTCCTTTCTATAATTATGTCACATATATCTTTTAATCTATCTAAATCCGTTGAGAACATGTCGTCCCATATGTGAATCTCGTTAAAACCACATTTTTTTGTATATTCAAACTCATCTACTACACGTTTTGCTGATTTGAACTTCCATTGTCTTCCAAATACAGTTTTATTACAATATGTGCATGCTGCTAAACAGCCACGACTTGTTTCCATTGTTGCTACTGGATTCTTTTTGGCCATTATCTTTGGCATTTTGTATTTTTCTACAGGTAATAAGTTCCACGCTGGAAGTGGAAGACTATCTAAGTCTTCTATACCTGGTCTTCTATGCGTTTTAATAATTCCTCCATCTTTATCTCTGAAGGTTATTCCTTTCACTTCTTTTAATTTTTTTATCTGTTTATCTGCAAGAATTACCTCTGGAAGAATTGTGTCACCCTCCCCTGTTACAGCAATATCAACCACGGACTTTTCTAGAACTTCCTCTGGAAAAATTGATGGATGAACTCCTCCTGCGATAAGGGTTACTGATGGAAGTTTTTCTTTCACGAATTTGGCATAGTCGCAACATTCATTGAATAGGGGTGTTGTAAATGAAAAGCATACATAATCTGGTTTGTATTCATCTAGAAATTTCTCCATTTCATCCCCTGGATTTTTCCCTTCGGATTCTAACAATGAAAGGTCTATTAATCTTGTATCTATTCCTTGTTCAAGGCAACATGCTGCCAGTGTAGCCATCGCTACAGCTGGCCTTGGTACTACAGCCACCTTAATTTTTGATTTACCATACATGGATGTAGATGATGGCATATTGCTTATAAGAACCTTTTTCATGGTTTGCTGCCCTTTTCCAGTTTTAACTGGCCCATTTTTTTCTACTAGAACTTGTTCTTGCATCTTGCTTTTAAATTGTCTACGATATAAAAATCTTTCTTATATGGAAAAAGATATAAATGGTTTCTTTGAATTTCTGCCTATGGCTGAGTTAAATGTTATTCAAAAGAAGACCCCAAAAGAACCTGAAACTAGACCTTCCAGTGTTGTAATTATGGAGAAGTATGATTTTTCTGCTATGGTTCTTAGTAGCATACTTAGTGCTACAGATCTTAATCTAAAGGTTGTAAATGATCCGCAAAATCTAGAAGCTGAATTGGACAAGGAGTTACCATCTATTTTATTTTATGATTTGGATGTAGGTAGCGAAAATGATAAAGAAGTTCTTAAGAAAATTCAAGAGAAATTTCCAAACCTTAAGATTATACTCATTATTTGGGTAGGTCAGGAAATAAGTAGAAATAAATTATTTGAGGAATACAATGTTAAGGGTGTTGTTCAAAGGCCTTTTAGTCGAAGAGAAGTTCTTGGAATTTTAGAATGACTATTCTTACTTAAGTTTATTTAGTTCCAGATTTTCATCTTGTGTATAATCTAGATCATATTTGAGTGACAATTCTGCTTTGTGAAGTTCTATTCCTAAATCGGCGGCATGTTGAAGCGTTGATATCATTTTTTCTCTAATCAATGTGTTGACTATTTCTATTGCCGTGTTTCCTGTTATTTCTGCTACTAACTTGTTATCGGGTATTTTACAATAGCCAACTCTTATCACATTATTCTCTTTGTCAATTTTTATTAGGAAGTAGCCTTTAGGATCCATTCGCCAATCTTTTATTCTATCATATCTTGCCTCTATAGTTTTTTGTATGTCTGACTCTATGTCATACCATCTTCCTTTGATTTTTTCCTTTTCTTCTGCCATTTTAATCTACAATTGTGTATGTATCAAAATACTCTCTAAGTTCCTTCCATTCTCTCACAGATTTCTTCTTTTTTATATATTCTGCTGTTTTGTTTGCCATATCTATACAATGATCTGTGTTGTTGTAATTGTAAAGTCCCTGCCGCCCTGTTGTTTGCAAGTTAGATATTTTATCGAGGTAGTCTAGTATTATTTTCATATGCTTCTTATAATTCTTTGAATATATTGGGTAAACATGATTGGCCTTTTTTGTAAAGTACTCTTCTACATCAGCTTTCTTTAGTATTCCTGTTTTTTCCAAATCTTTCATAGCCATATCGAATATATTATAGTCTGATGTCTTCCACCTCCAATCATTGAAATCACATGTTATCTCTACCATGAGGGCTGTTTTATCTTTTGGACAGCAATATTTGCTGAAACTTTTCATCTCTGATATTCTATTAAATATTATATCTTTGCTTGGGAAAAATATCCAGTTGCAATCAAGGACTTTTTCTTTCTTAACTATTATGAAAAGTATGGTGAGACTTCTATATTTCAAATTTTCTACGGCCTTTATAACTTCTTTTGGCGGAGCAGGGTTCATCAATTTTATCATTGTTGTTATTGGTATTGTTGAGACGAGATAATCTGTTTTTTTGGTGGTTGTCCTTCCATTTTTGTTTGTTAATGCTATGCTGTCTACTTTGTTGTCTTTGATGTTTATTGAGGACACTATGTGTTTTGTTTTTATTGTTCCTTTGTTTTTCTTTATTATTTCTGCAATTTTATCTGAGACACTTCCAATACCATATTTAGCATAGTGGAAATTTTCTGCGCTTTGATCTTCTTTTACCCCAAATAGAACTCCTCTTACAAGATCCCCGAATCCTTTGATGGGTATTCTCTTTCTTGCTAATTCCTCAGATAGTTCTTTCGGATCTCCCCAGACCTTTAATGCGTAATCCCTGAATAGTGTATTGTAAATCTCATCACCGAAATTATTTTTTAAGTAACTTTCATAGCTTGAGTGCTTGTCTTTATGCAGCTTCCTTCCAATCATCGAGAAACCGCATTTTGTTCCCCAAAGTGGATTAATGTTAGTTGCTAGTTGAGATATTTTTGGAGGGAAATCAAGAAATTTTCCTTTAACATAAAGTTTGTTCTTTTTTGGGATTACCATGAATTCGTCTTTTAGAAGATTCTTATATTCATCTAGAATTCCTGGAAGTTGAGTGTAAATCTTATGAGGTCCATAGTCCAAAAGAAAATCCTTATATTTGAAAGTGGAAGCCATCCCCCCTATTTTTGGAGTCTTTTCAAACACCTCTACTTTATGCTCGTCAGAGAGTTTCCAGGCTGTTGCTAATCCAGATATCCCTCCGCCAAGTATGCTTATCTTCATATTTTTACTTCCTTTAGAATATTGTTCTTTAATATCACTATTCCCCCTCCCAAAATTGTTATTATATTTTTGAGAGCATGTTCCACAATAGCAATCCCGGCTGCTGCGGATACTGGCACACCAAATGCATTTAAAAATATTACCATACTACCCTCGTAAAGTCCAATTCCACCTGGTGTGGCGGGAATTATTTTAGAGATGTTTGCCACTGTGACGGCTAATAGTAAGATAAAAAAAGGAATTTTCTGGTTTAGGCCTATGCTAACTGTGTAGACTACTAAGCCTTCTATAATCCAACTTATTAGGGAATAAAGTAATGTTAATCTTTTATTTTTCATCACTATCTTTTTATAATCCTTGATCTGATCTACCCCACTCCTGAATATTTTTCTGAATATTTTTCTACTGATTTTTTCTTCTATACCATTTATTAATTTTTTAACTATTTTTATTCTCAGTGAAATCAGAAGAATGAAGAATATGGCAAGAAAAATTATTACTTTACTCACACCAGATGTTATATTTATGCTTTCATTTGTGTAAAAGAAACTTAAAGGGATAACGATTAGAACGATTGATATTAAATCAAGGATTCTACAATGAACTATTGCGCTAATACCTCTCTTTAGTTCTACCCCCTTTCTTTTCAGAAGAGTCACCATCCCAACGTCCCCAATTTTTACAGGGAGTAATGCGTTCAGTGCATATCCCATAATGACTATAGAAAACAAGTCACTTATTTTGAGACGGGTGTAGTGTCTTAACCTTAATGCCCTGAATAAGTAACCCACTAAAAATATCAAAGCTGAAAATACCATCCACAAAGGTGATATGTTTTTTACAATGTTTATGAATTCATTTACACCTGATAGGATTATGATTAGGATTATTATTGCCATTCCTATCAAGAATGAAAATATCCCTGCAAGTATTTTCTTCTTGGAAATCATTTTTTAGTTTACGAATCTGTATTTTAATAATGTCCAAATGGCCTGAACTCCATCCTTCCAATTTATTTTTTTACCTTCCTCTATTGATCGGGCATTGTATTCTATTGGGACCTCTTTTATTTTGAATCCAGCCTTTTTGATTTTTGCTGTAACTTCTGGGCAGAACTCAAACTTTTTACATTTTAGATTGATGCTTTTGATTGCATTGGATGAAAATACCTTGTAACACGTTGGCTCGTCTGTTATTTTTGCATTGTATAATATGTTTGCTAAGAATGTAAGGAGTTTAGTTGCGAACATGTTTAATCCATATTTATGCCTATTTTTCTTGTCTAAAAATCTTGACCCATATACCACTTCTGTTTCTTTATTTATTATTGGTTGAATTAGCTTTGTGTAGTCTTGTGGATTGTATTCTAAATCTGCATCTTGAATTATTATTATGTCTCCGGTAATTGCTTCTAATCCAGTTCTTATTGCCGCACCTTTTCCTTTGTTTTTTTCGTGGAAGAGAACCGTTACATCTCTTTTTTTTGAGTGATTCTCCCTGAGAATCTCTCTTGTTCCATCTGTTGAAAAATCATCTATGATTATGATTTCTTTCTTTAGAGGTACTGCGTTTACTCTCTTTAGTATCTCATTTATTGTACCTTTTTCATTGTAAACAGGCATTATTATTGATAATTTTGTCATCTTGCTGAAGATGGATAGAAATATGATTAAAAGCGTTTTGGTGGGTTTTTAAGCTCATAGAAGAGAAGTAATGGGGCTAAAAGGGCTAAGAGTATGCTGATGTATAGGATGAATTTACCCACCCACCAAATTGTATTTTGTGAGAGCCCTTTTGGAGTGTAGTAATCCCAGTTGCTTTCTTTTGGAGTGTAATGTAGTGGGTAATAAAACCATTGATGAGTGCTATCTGCTAATTGAATTGTGCCTTGCGGAAGATCTATTACTGTTTTGTATACTCTAAAATATGGCTCACCTGTTTCTTCATCGTAACCCCCTCCACCATTGAAAGTTTTTATGAGCTGTGAATTTTGTTCGAATAGATTTACAATATTCTCTGATGAAGTATTTATATTACCTTCTCCAATTGTACCCCATCCGCAATCGTCTCTGGCACATTCCACAAAATAGGTCTTTGTTGGAATATTGTATTGAGATGTTGTTCTTGCTTGGAGAACCTGTGGAAAATATGCAGATTCTAAATAGTGTCGGTCGTTGAATAACCACGCTATTCTCCCCCTGTATATTCTTGAGTCTACAACTACTAATGAATCTTCCTGTATGTTATCTATTGTGAATTCTCTCATTTTTGCATTGGCTGTTTGTGATGTTAGATGTGATGAAATATTATCTGGAATAAAAAATAAATTAGCTATTAGTATTATCATAAATGAGCCTATGAGGAATCTCTTAGCATTTTTTTTATTCAATTTTAATTTGGAAATTCGTGTTAGAAGATCTGATGAAAACATGCAAAGAAATGGAATATATACTGTGAAGTGTGTTGGTAATGTGTTTGATGTTGTTTGGAGTATCCACCCAAATAAGAATAATGTTATTAGAAGATACTTCTCTCTATGTTCACTTCTTTTCTTTATCGCCCACAACATTCCAATTATTCCGAGAGCGAAAATCAAAGGGTCAAGTTTGAAAAAGACGTTTTGTATTGTTCCGTAACTACTTTTTATTAAACCAATTGGGCCAAGTTGAAGCGGATTGAGATGTTCTATTGTCATAATCTCTGTGTGTGCTTCTACATTTATGTCAAAATATTGGGCAAAATATGTATCTACCCTGCCTTGGTGCTTGTAAAGAAGTATGTTGTGAAAAATTATTGGGGCGGTGAATAATGCTATAATGCCTATGAATTTAAGCAGTGGCTTAATGTTTTTTATGAACTTCTTATCTTTTTTTAGAATAAAATAGAATATGATTAATGGTGGTATGAAATATGCAGTAATAGTTTTTATCAATACTCCAGTTCCTAGAAGAAGAGCAGAAATATACAAATAGCTTTCTTTTTCCTCTTTGAAATGTTTTATGAAAAAATATGTTCCCATGAGAAGGAAAAAAGTCATTGAATGATCCATCTCAATAAGGGTGTAACGTATCTGAAATGCAGATACTGCAAAAAGAGATGATGCAAGCAGGGCTGTCTTTTTATTGAATATTAATTTTGTCAATAAATATAGTGCTAATATAGATAGTGTGCCATAAAAGAATGAGAGGAATCTCGTACTGAAGATTGTAACCCCAAGTATCTTGTGAGCTATGTCTGTGAGATAGAACCAAGTTGGGGATTCTAATACTGTGCTAATTAGTCCTGAACTCCACATATTTATTGCGTGCGGTCCGTGAACCATCTCATCACCGAGAAATGATATATTTTTCACCACAAAGTACCTAAGAACTGCTCCCAGAAGGACTATTAGGGTGAGATATTTTGCTGTGTTTTTTGTGAGAATGAAGTCTAGGAATTTATCTAGATTGTCTCGTTTTTCATTTTTCATTTTGGTTTATTTTATTGCTCCTGATTTATATTAAAAAACCTTCCATTAATTTTAAATATACTTTATTTGATATAAAGATATGGATGATAAGTTTAGAGCACAAAAAATTATTCCCTTTATTAAAGGGGAAAAGATTATAGATTTGGTGGAAGGTTTCTACAAATTTACATAAATTGTTGCGAATATAAAAAATAAACTTGTTTAGATTAAAGAAGAATCATAAATTCTTTTTAGATTTTTGTTCCTTGTTTTTGTTGAAAATTTACCTTTCTCAATCATCTTTCTTCCTTCCCCACCCATTCTTCTCCTTAGATTTTTGTTTTCTATTAATTTAATCAATTTATTGTAAACTTCTTTTGAGAATTCTTGGTCTGCTTTTAATACAGCTTTGTTGTATTCCTTACTTCTCCAATTAGGTATAAAATCTTGTGTGTAGTATGGAACTAATTTTGATGGATTGACTAATAGACCGTTCTTATTGTCAATAATCATCTCCTTATTAGCCCACACATCCGTTGTTAATACTGGAAGTTCATAACTCATTGCGTCAAGCATTGCGAGACCGACTGTCATGTGGACTGGAAAGAAAAATATATCTGCTTCTTGAAATAATTTTTCGACTTCAGGCCAAGAAATTATGGAATCTATTATCTTTAAATTCTTTATTTTTTGGTATTTTCTTTTTATTTTTTCAGGTACCCATGATCTTACTGTTAATTCTACATTTGGATATTTTTCTGATATTCTTTCAAATACCTCAAAAACAACCTTACCTCCCTTCATATAGAAATCTTTTGGAAAATTTGCTGATGTTACATAAAGAAGTTTTATTTTTCCATAATTATATTCTTTCTTGAATGATTTACTTTTTACTGATAAATTAACTGTTTGAACTTTTTCCATGAAACCATCACAGTTTAAATTCTTTAAAATTGTCTGTTTTCCAGCTTCGGTCCACGGCATTATGCACTTACAATACCTTGATGACAATGTCTTCTCGATATATCTTTTTTCCTTGAGAAGATAGTGCGTACTCCACCCTGTGAAGCTTGTGATATGTTCACAATCTGCAACCCATGGAAATTCCTTTTGTATAAGGTTTCCTGTAGAATAGATTAGGTCCGTTCCCTCTGGAAGATTCATCTTCCTTGTTTTCTTATCTCTAAACTTTACTGGATTTATGAATTGTTTTAGTAGCCTGTTCGTATTTCTGGCTAAAATGCTTGGTTGTTTATATCTTTTTATATCTGATGGAATTAAGTATCTATAGCCTTTTGGCGCTTCATCAACAAGATTCTTGTAAAGTGAATGGAAGCCTTTGAAGTGGCTG
>CEPX01173054.1_pt1 | contig 13141 bp, 19 predicted proteins | sample 361361 | NCBI WGS metagenome assembly CEPX01 (sample SAMEA2619974, study PRJEB7988) | marine metagenome | biome: marine biome (ENVO:00000447); feature: mesopelagic zone (ENVO:00000213) & marine oxygen minimum zone (ENVO:01000065); material: "saline water (ENVO:00002010), including plankton... | reverse complement strand
GGCGCTATCACGATGCCCAATTTCTTGGCGACCAATCCGCTGGCCCTTCGGTCAGCCGATGTCGCCATGACACATAGAAACATTTCTCGTTTGGCAGGAGCGGAACACGGTGTACCGCTAAGACCTGAAGATGTGCGAGTCGCTGACAAGGATCTGCTGCCGCCAACTGATCCGCTTGAAATAGTCGGTATGACTGCGGATGATGTGCCCATTACAGCAATGGATGAATGGGAATCCAAGATGAAGGGGCTTGGTGACACTAAAACCCCAGAAGAAATCAGCGATGAGTTGTTTTCTGCTTGGCCTCCGCTCAAAGAGCACCCATATTGGGCATCTATAGCGCAGGATTATGGTGCCCCGGCCGAAGTATTGGCGCGTGAACCGGAAGTATGGGGACTGACCGAAGGCGATTTTTTCACATGGTTGGACGAGATGGTCGATGCACCCAAAACCGATAGCGTTATCTTTGATCCGAACTTGGGTGCTAGTGCTTCCCCACAGATGAAAGGCACAAAACAGGCTCTTGGCGGGGAAACCAAGTTCATAGAATCATTGCCATTCATGGAATGGTGGGAAGCGGACGTACTCGCTGGTCCCGGTGGGCTGGTAGATAACGGTGCCCCCGACCCAGATATTTTGCAGACACTTGTTGAACGTCGCGTTCAGGTCATGGCTGACATGACCACTTCTAAGCAGTTGTACGATGACAGTGCTACTGCCCTTGAGGAAGCCGTAGCGCTTCGCAACGCGACGGAAACGGCACGGAGCGAGGCTTCTCTGGAACTAAGCGCGTTAGACATCGAAGAGTGGATGGCTAACACCGCCATTACGCAGAAAACTGTTCAAATGAATCGCGCTATTGACGTATTGGGGCGTATGGGTGCGCCGGGTTCGGTTCCGTTGGAGAACATTCCTGACGAGTTGGTTGATCTTCGCCTTGCTGTAGGCGCTCTCGTTGAGAACGACCAAGCAATGTTGAAGTTTGCTATGGACGAGTTTGATGAAGGTGCTAAGGACTGGGTGGAGTTGGTGTCGCAGTTGCCTGAAGGAACACGCGACATCCACAAGATTGGTCAGCGGGAAGATGTTTTGGAGTATGTGTTCCGATCTGGGATGAAACCATTCGGTCAGTTGCAGGGCAATGCGACTTTGGTTGAGTCGATGCTTGCCACTGAACGGTTTGTTGCTCGTGGGGGTGCGGCTGGGTTCTGGAAGAAGTACGACAAACTTCACAACTTGTTACGCGCATACATGATTGCCAAGCCGGGGTTTCACGGCAGAAACTTCATGTCGGCTGTGTTTATGAATCATTTGTCTGGCATAAACTGGTCCAGTTACCGTCGGTTTATGCGTGCTTATTGGAAGTATCAGGAGGAACAGGCCACGGCAATGGGTTTGACATCGCGGGCGAAGTCGATGCGTCAGGCTATGCGTGGCCGGTTGATTGATCCTGACAACGTGAATCCTGAGCATGTGCAATATATTCGCACGTTGGCTGAGAGTGGTGCGTTGGGTAGTGGAATGGGTCAGGTTGCTACGGAGTTCGTGGAGCAGGGGGGTAGAGGGGCTATAGCGAGCAACATTCACAAGTTCGTTCCGGGGAAAGGCCCATTGTCGAAGAAGGTGGCGAAAAGAATAGGAACGGTTGTTGATGCGATAAATCCTGCGAATACTCGTAACCTTCCGTTGCGGTTGTCGAAGCAATTTGGTATGGCTACTGAGACTTTTGTGCGTGGGTCGTTGGGGTTTGACACGCTACTCAAGGGTGGCAATGCGTCGGATGCGTTTGATGACATTATGAAGTTTCATTTCGATTATGACGATCTGTCGGACTTTGAACGGAACGTCGTGAAGCGGGTGGTTCCGTTCTATACGTGGACTCGTAAGAATCTGCCGTTGATGATGGAGCAGTTTGTTCGTAGGCCGGAGGTGTTCAATCGGTATATGAGTTTGAAGAAAGAGATTGAACTTCAGACGGATGGACCTCCGGGGATTATTCCGAAGTGGATGATGCGTCAGGGTGCCATTCAGTTGCCGTTCAAGTACAAGGGTGAGGACATGTTCTTTACGCCTGACTTGCCATTCAAGGCCCCGATGGAACTGCTTGATCCGGCGTTGGCGATGGACCCCGATCTTGGGATCATGCAGCGTGTTGAGATTGCGTTGGGTTCGATTGGCACACAGATCACACCGCTTATCAAGGCACCGTATGAGTGGAAAGCGAAGCAGAATCTTTGGAAGGGGTATAACTTTGACGGTCGCTTTGAGGTTGTGCCGCGTGCGTATACGATAATTCCGGGTTTGATGCCGTTGCTTGAGAAGGTGGGTGCGGCTGGTAAGACAGCGGAGGGCGAGTGGGCGATGCAGGATTATACCTTGCACGCTATGGCGCAGTTGTTGCCGACGTTTACTGATTTGCGCAGATTGTTCCCTGATGAGACTCGTTATCAGGAGCGGGCGGTGAGTAACTGGGTTTCGTGGCTGACGGGTGTTGGATTGAGAACCAACACCAAGTATGAGCAGGAGATGGAAATAATTCGACGCATGTACGAGGGACGCGAAGAGGAGCAAAGGAAGCGTTCGTTGAGAAGCGCGACACTCCGCTAGGGACGAACTATCCTTAGAGTATGGACTATGTAACACGCGAGCAATGGGGCGCTATTGACTCTGGGAAGCCCCTGAAGGGCTTCTGGCGTAAAGTACAGGGAATCGTCGTTCATCACTCCACGGGGCCGTCACACGACCCGTGGAACCGTGTGAGAGGATACGACAGGTATCATGTCAACACAAAGGGATGGGATTCCATCGCCTACAATTGGTTGGTATCTGACGAAACGGGAGAAATCTTTGAGGGGCGTGGCTGGCATCGTGGTGCAGCCACGCGAGGATGGAACTCTAAAACCATTTCAGTTGCGCTGATCGGAGACTCTGATCAGCGGTTCACAAATCGCGGCAAGGAAACTATGCTTGTCGTCGTCGGGGCCATTAGGGAAAAATACGGCGATCACCTTTGGGTCAAGTGCCATAAGGATTTTTCTTCAACCTCTTGCCCCGGCGAAACTCTAAGCAAATGGGTTGCAGAGGGAACCCCCGTTCAGGCGAACCCAACTACTAATGTTGCTATTGATTGGGACGCGATTTTACGCTTTATCATTGAGGGGGGACAAGAAGCCCTTCCTATAAGACGACGTTCCACGGGCAAGTGGGTAGCACTTGCTCAGGGGCGATTGAACGACCGAACAGGAGCCGGTCTGAAGGTGGATGGTATTTACGGAAGTAAGTCAATAGCCGCCTGTAAGCAATTTCAATCAAATTACGCAATCAAGGTCAATGGGATCATTGACGATGATACATGGAAGGTATTGTGGACAGTATGAAAGACATGTTGGAAAGAGCAGCGTGGACGTTTGCTCAGAGTTTTCTTGCAATTTTTGCCATAGACAATCTAAGCACTCTGCGGGTGGCAGCAATTGCTGGTACGGCCGCAGCCCTGTCGGTTGTCAAAACTTACGCAATGGGTAAGATTGCATAATGGATGAAGAAGCCACAAACGCAGCGTTTGACAAATGGACAGACGAGTACGGGTATATAGCAACTGAAATCTACGAAGAAATAAAAGAAACGTCACATTTGCTAGACATAACAGACTCAAATCATGCCAAATGGCATGAAAATAGTCTTGGTGTTTTAGTTGTATTACCCTACGAACATGCGATGGCTTTTGCTGTTGAAAACATGATGAGTGACTTTGAAAATAGTCCTCTTCACAACCATGTATTCTCCACTGTTACCGGACTAATAATGAACTCTGTGGAAGCCATAGGGGAAACAAAAGAGAACTAATCTCTGGGTTTATTATCATTCAAATACTCTTGTACGAGTGGATGAATAGACAGTTCGTGTTTCAGTTTCTCTAATATTCGGTCGCGCTTTCGGGCGACCGTAGTCTTGGGTATTCCCAACACATATTCAACTTGGCGCAGACTCATGCGCTCAAAGAGTAAAGCGTTTAGAAGCCAATGCTCCCACGGTTCAAGCGTTTCAAGGGCATCAAGGACAACCTCTTGTAGGTCAGCACGTTCCTGTTTAGAAATACGTGGTTCGCCGTGCGGAGCAGCCTGTTGGAGTGCCTGAAAAAGCGTGTCGGGCGCACTCCGTGTTTCTGCTTGGGATAGTTCTCGTACTAGTTGGTTCTTGGTCCGACTTCTTGAGGGAGCCAGTCGCAAGGGATCAAACGGAAACTCCTTCTTCGCCATCTCCACCAGTATACATTATTGGAGGGTTCAGAAAATCCTCTGCGATTACGCGTGTGCCTTCTGGGTCGTAACCGGACGGTTCGCCTTTCTCCCACGCTTCGTCGTGGTCGATCCATCCAAGGATTTCCACAGCCCGAAACTCTGGCGCTACGGGTTTGACCACGAACAGGATCAAACCCTTTTCTAATTGCCTCCGGCGCACAGCAGCACTGGTACTGGTACGTACGCGCCTAACTTCGATGTTGGTTCCCACATCAGGCTTACCACGATGGTCCTTGTGTTGATCGGCTTTCCATACGTGACCCGACCAATACTGATTGGTGAGTTTAGCGACCGCTAGTTCTCCCACGCAAGCGGCTGCTTGCGCGGTGCGGTCGTCCTCCATGCGTTTCTTGTCGTAGTGGGGAGCGTCACGTTTGCCCCAATTCTCTATGTACCGACGAGCGCCTACATGCAATGCCCACTCGTATTCCCATGACTCTAATTCTACAAGGATCATTCTTTGGTCGCTTCCAGTTGAACCACTGACCGGTCGTTCGGGAACAATCCCGCCCGTTGGCATCCGTCTAGGCAAAGTTTGATGTAGTTGTCCAGATCCCCTCGTAGGGGTGTGCTCCATTCTTTCAGAGAACGAACGGTAACGAAAGTACCCTCTTGGCAAAACATCACCTCCACCCGTACTGGCCCATCGAACGACGGAGGGTTTTCCCCCACCGCAGCGATGTAAGATTTCTCAGCCAGAACGGTTTCTTTAGGCGTGTACACGCGACCCTTGCGCGACATGCGCGGGCGACCCTTAGGAACGGGACGCTCCGGTACGACGAATGAGAACTCATCGGGTTGCCCGTTGCTGGGCGTCTTTGACGAGGCGTTCGATTTGTCTTTCACAGTCATGCCGTCCTGCAAATTTTGGACCGTCATCCCACCATTGTCCTAAGCGCGAATCCAGATCCTTGGTCCATGAAATAACATCAACATGAGTGTAGCCCGATTCAAACATTGAACGGGCGAACCTATTCAGGAACCCGTGTCTGCCCTTACCTGCACCGTGGCCCTTGTAATAGGGAACTGGTCCATTGTTGAACATCTCAGAGGATAGCCCTCGCAGACGAGAGCCATCCACATTCATAAGGGGTTCTTTGCTGTAGTCCCTTTTCGGAGGCAGGTCGGGCACTACCGGCATGGGATCTTCGTATAGCGAAGCAGCGCGTATCAGGGCCGACGTAGGCGTTTTGTCTGCTTCAGCGAGAGTAACAAACTCTCCCACGTAGGGAATCGTTTCATCTCCGTCAAGTATTTCTTGTCTGTTCTTGAGTCGGTTCCCCCCGTACGGCAGTCGCATATAATTGCCGGGTGGCCCCGCCAAAGAATCCTGTTTGGGATAGACGGCATCGTATTCTGCGCCCGCCAAATCCAACGCTGCTTTCAAGGCGCGTCGGATAACCGACGCCCGCACCCACTCTTCATTGAAGATCCACAGGTGGTAGCCCTTGCTACGTGATCGTTCAGGCCACGCCACAATGTCTATTGCTTGCAGGATTTTCTGAGTGTTACGAGCAATGACAAGTGAGTCATCGCCCTCGTCTATGTCAACGGACCCCCATTTGCACATCCATAGGTCAGGCTCCATTTCTACATAATGGCGATTATTGTCCGGCCCCTCTGTCCACGAGTCGGGACCACCGCGCGTAAAGAGGGGATCGTAGACCATTGGGTAAATCCCAATCATCTCTTCACCTGAAAGGTGCTTCTCCCACATGGTGTCAACGTCTGCCCATCGGCAACCGCCTTCGTCGGTGCCATAGGCAAAGGGAAAACCTAGAAATAGATCACGGAATGAGATAAGTGTGTTATTATTCATCATCTATCTGCAACTGTTCCCATGTGATGCCCGGCTCTAAGAGCCTTCCACTTGTGTGGATCGTAAGGTTGACTTCCGCCTTTTCGCCATCACCTGATTTATTCTTCCACAATCCAACGCTGAGTTCATCTTTATAGTGCCTACGAGTATCTTCCTCAAGGTTAGTATCGTCCCATCTGCGCCATGTTTCAATGAGAAAATGGCTTTCACTAGTGGACGCATATCGGCCTGCCTCTATGCCACCAGCACGCCCACGGTTCCCTGAACCGCGCCCGGACTGGTGAAGTATCACGCCTACGACACGCCAATCAGATACCAACTGCTTGAACGATTCGATTTTGGCTTGAACGCTGGCTGCGTCACCAGCGCCTCCGCCCCGAATCAGTTCTAGGTAGTCGTAGACGATTACCTCTGGACGTTGACCGTCCCAGAGTTCGACTGCTGCTATGCGCATAGCCTTGTCAATATCGTCTACGGTCATACCCGTGGATTCAAAGTGGAGGTTGGTTTCATCGCGCATGATCTGCTCCACCCTTTCCCACGCTACGGATTCTTCTCGTATGAGTCTGCCGATCCAATCTTTCTGGTCAATCTCTAGGCGTATAGCCGTGTACCTGCCCCAAAACATTGTCTCTGTTTCATCCGGGCTAACCCAAAGTGTGCGATGTTTGCGGTTGCGAGCCACCATGTTCAACGCCAGCAGCGTCTTACCTGTGTGGGATCGACCGATGATGGTTACAAGTTGACCACCACGCGCGCCACCCAAGGTGGCGTCATCAAACGTCCGTATTCCCAACGACCATTCGTTCCCCGAACGAAGGTCGTGGCGCATACGACGCACCTGTTCCTTCTTAGGAGTGAACAGTCTTTGCAGGTCAGCGGGAGAGATTCCCTCTATTTCCGATGGAGGATGCGAGGGGGGTGCCGGGGCGGAATGCGAATCCGATTCCGCCCCGGCCACAAGCGCTATGGCTTCCTCCAACGACAGTTCCTCAGGCATTAGCCTTTGCCAGCCAGCCCTGAGGATCTATGGGATCGGGGCGTTCGCCCCAGTTGAACGGGCTGTTCTTCACCAGACCAGCGAAGTACCCGCTCTTATTGGCAAGGGGATGGTTACCATCACCTTCACCCAAGAATGGCACACCGTCAGAACTGACGTTTACGCTCTTCTTGATTTTGAAATCACCCAGTCCACACTTGCCTGTCTTGGTCTGGGGGATTTCCTTACCCTGTAGCACCACCGCCCAATAATCCGTCGGGAATACGCGTGTACCAGTCTGAAAGAGTTTGCGTATGGCTTGGTTATCCAAGAACATGCTGTCCTTGGATGCGTAAACAATACCTGCGCTCTTTTCTGCGAGCCAAATCTTATGGACGAGAGCGTATTGCTCGTCGTCTATATATTTGGACACGGGCTTATCCGAAGCGACCTCAGTCGTTCCGGGGAATGCTTCTACGACAACATCCACTACGTCTTGACTGGGAGCCACCGCTACCTCCATATCTCCCGAACTTACGAGAGAGTTCTTGAGGTTTGGTAGTTCCTGAGCCAAAACGCGTGCATTTTCAATTGCCATTGTGACGGCTACACCGTCGGGTTCGTTGCCAACCTCAGCGACAGCGAGTTCAACCGCTGCTTTGAGGATGACCTGTGCTTCTATACTTGCCCGCTCTAGCGGACTCATTGGCTTGAATGCCATAACTGTGCGCCTCCTTGTGTTGCGCCTTTACACCGTGCGAAACTTTCGCACCATTTTTCGGAACACCACCAACCGTTGTCACCTAACGGGTATGCACCCGTCTGATTTTCTAACAGTCGGCAAAGCGCCGAAACCTTTTTACGCAGCCAGTCGAAATGCTGCTGTCCACGTTCAAAGTCCATACGGCCCACACCATCGGGGTGCATCACCGCATAAGAGAAGTTGGGGATACCTAACGCATAGCAGTAAGCGATGGATTGCACATCCCAACGCTCGTACTGCCAGCGTTCTTTCGTGTAGTCCCGACCGGGGAACTTCCAATCCCACAATCGGTTCTCTTCCACGAGATCAACAGTGCCAGTCATGCGAACGAGCCGTTCATCGTTGTCGATGAGCGGCACATCAAACGTATATTCAACCAACACCGGAACAACCTGTGGGAACACCTCGTCATACCAGTTGGCTATCTTCCCCAACCCCGCCCTGTATGCGCTATCAGGGGTGTAGTTATTCCACACCTCAATGGTGGGAACCATTTCCTCCCAGTAGTAGCCAAACGCATCGTTCATGTCCTCAAGAGACATTTCCGCCCAGCCATCCTTGCGTGCGTTCAGAGCGTCCTCAGCAACGGAGTGGCACACGGTACCCAGCGCCGACGCATCTTTGATACGTTCGCTTACAAGGTTGAAGATGTCAGTGCGCCAGCGCTCCAGACACATGTCTGAGGTTTTGATGGCCGACTGTCGCACCCACGTATGGACCCATCGCCCATCGGAATCTTTGTGAATCGGATATTTCATTTTGCCTCCCACGGTACTTAGTAATCCCCAGTCCCTTCAGGACTGGGGAGTACTTAGTACGTACTAAGTCTAGCGGTTGTTACAACCTGTCATTTGCGTTTCCGGTTACATGTAGATGTTTCTTGTTTCGCTTTCATGTCCTTCTTTGCGGTTTCGTTACGGAACTGTAACAACTCGCGGCGAGTAAGCGTATCCCACCCCGGCATTATCATCGGATTCCGTTTGCGTCGCTGCTGATAGGCGGTGTTCGCCTCACAGCACTTCTCGCACCTACATTTTCCAGACTTGTATGCGTTTACTCCGTGCTGTGCTACGCCCATGCGTTCTTCTCCTTAGCAGGACGCGTAGCCCACTCGTCATACATTATGTACCACACATGACCTAACGCATCTAGTTTGCGAAAGCCCATGCCCGCATCTTCACACGCCTGCTTGAAGTTTGAATAAACCAAATCCTTGTATGCGTACATCTCCAAGTAGTGAACCCAGTCGTCACGCAACATGACCATCCGATACGGGTAGTCCCGATACGGAGTGGTCAAGATTGTCTCTTTCGTGTACTCACCCTGACCTTCACCTGTTACAAGTGCAGCAGCCAAGTTCGTTAGGGAATCTTTGTCTCTCGCCCTGACCAACACAACCGTCGGATCATCGGGCGTAGACACAACCGAATAAAAACCATGAATAGTATAAACCCACATATATACATCTCCGTTCCTTAGTGTGAGAGCGTGTGGGGACGAGACAAGGAAGGGAATACTTGCCCCGCCCCCACACGCGAATGAAACCTAAACGGTAGGAAAATCTTCAGCCGTAGGGCCGACGCTCTTCCACACAAGTACCTTCCTAGAGACACCTGACCGGTAAAGGTTGAATGCTTTGATGAAGTATGCAGCGCTAGCGCGTCCATCACCCGTCCACGAACAAGTTCGCCTGAGGCGATCCTTCGTGGCCTGTTCACGCAGCAGCCACGCTGCATTTCCTTCCGTCTGTGACGGCTTGATAATCTCACGGATAAACTCATCCGCCATAGCAGCATCCCCAAAGTAACGGCACACATAGTAAGCCGCGCCTACACCACTCATAATCATCGGCGCAGGAGTCTGCGTCCGAAGAGCCTGAGAGGCAACCAGTTCCAACTGGTGCTGGTTAGCGAAGATGAAGTCAAGCAAGCGCTGATTCGTTATCATTCTTGCGGACACCGAGTTGACATTCATGTCTCCGCTCTTTTCCCAAATCATCACCTTGCGTGCTATCGACGGCAGGTAACGAATCCATCGGAACTGGCGAGGATTCTCAGGATCATTGGTCATAATCCGCAAGATGTCACTCACCGTTCGCTTCCGACCGGTGTCAACTACCATCAGCGTCGCTTCTGCATCTACGCCGTGGGCAACGGTGAACTGCTGAACGGTTTCGCTTTCGATAATCGCACGCAACCTGTGCTGCCCATCTGTCAAACGCCCCCGATTATCCACGATGAGGGGTACGCCAATGTTGTGCCAGTCCTTGTCCAGCATCGCACACGCATATTTGATGACCAACGATTCGTTGATCGCGCGGTTAGGTGCTGCCTGTTCCAGCAAATCACGAGCCTCGTGTGGCCCGATGTACTCCGTCGTAATGACGGGCGGGGCGCTACTCCCGGTAAGCGCGGTGTCACTCATGCTACCTCCTTATGTGCAAGTGACTAGAGGTTGTGCGTTGTTTACGCAGACGCACCCCTGCGGGCGGCAGGAGGGGGGAGGTTGCAAAAACCTCCCGCCGCCTGACCACCATTCTAGCACCTTAGAACGGCTCTTCTGCTCCCACAGACACCAGATCAGACAGGTATCGTTCGGCTGCATCCGCAATGGGAGTTTTCCCATCAAGGGCCTTTAGAAACGAACGCTCCTGCGCTTCTCTGGTGGTCTTGTAGTTGGCGTTGATGCGGTGCTGCTCTCCACCTTGAAAGGCGTTGAACGCAGCCCACATATTTGAGGCATTCTCTTTATCCCATGCACCGAAAACAGCGCTGCGCTTGTCAATGGCAGCGTTCTGAGTGCGGACATGGGCATCCTCGTCCGGGTAAGGCAACAGCCTGTCCACCATTTCGGTGAACATCCCGTTCGTGAACTCCTGATCCGTGAAGATTTGAGCCATACGCTGAATCGTCTGACCCTGAGCCATCGACATTTCTATCACCTGTGAACGCATGGTTAGAAGTTTGTCGTGGTTCTTCGTGGCACGCACACCAATGATCTGACCACCATACCCAAGCATGTTCTCACATGAGATACGCTGGCTAATCGGAATGATCTCCGTTTTCCACGTACCATTCAATGACATACGAGTGTAAATGTACGGCTGAATAGTGTCACCACCGCCCAAATCGAATGGCTCATCAAGCACCTGCTCAACCACTACCCGCTCACCATTCCCATACACCGACACACTCTTGCATGTCTCAGGGAACAGTTCATCAAGCGTGGCAAACACATGCTTGTAACCATCACGGTTGGGGTAACGGCCACTCATGTTGCCAACCACCTGTGAAGTGTCAGCACGCAAAAGGTACTGGTCGCAAGGGTCACCCTTGTATACGCCTTTCTCATACGTCGGGACAACCAACTCGCCACTCACCGGATGCGTGTACCCTGAAGGCACATACTCCAAGTCGAAGTCTGCGTTTTGGATGCGAGCCAACGTACTTACGCTGCCATCAACCTTGAAGTCAACGGACCCATCCTCTTGCGGAATAACTTCTGCTGCCTCAATGACAGCCTCCGCACGAGGTTGAACCTCTTCAACCAGACGGGTAATCCAGTTGTGCTCATACTTGCCTGTATTATCTGTAACGCTTCTCAAGTCGCACCTCCATCGTGCTGTTCGTCATCGTAGACACGAGGTGTGACACGGCGCAGCGCCTCTAAGCGCTGCCCGTATGTGGCCTTGTAACGACGGCGTAAACGCCATTGTTCTACGGCCAGCATCACAAACCCCGCTACGAAGATGCCGACGATAAACGCCCACCCCTCGCCTACGAAGTCGTTGATGTTCAACGAACTTTCTTCCGGGCACGGATTCATAGCCGTGCACGGAACCAAATGATTCACTGGTTATCCCGGTGATCTACTGCTGACGCACGCTCACCACTCTGCTGCGCTGCGTCCAATAACACATTGACCTGCGTTTCTAGGTGGTCAACACGTGCCTTCAACTGGTAATCAACCAACTGCGACACCTCTGCCAACTGCTGCTGAGTCTGCTCGTGAGGATTCTCAATGTTCTGCACAACCAACGTGACCGCCTTCTGAGCAGCCTTACCCAACGAACACAAGGCCTCCCCGTTCTCCAAACGGGTCGCCAACTGCCTCAACAAGTCCTCAAGATCAGATTCGCTAACACCTGAACTTATGTCATGGTTGGAAACGTAATCCGATGCCGCCTCGTAAGCGGCATCCTCCACTTGGCTGCACACCGCATCCCATGCCTCATCGCCGATCTGCTCCGACACCCTGCTTGTGATGGTGTCCTCAAGATTCTCCAGTATGTCCGCGTAATCCAAGGCAACTTCAACCTCATCAACTTCGATCACCGCTCTGGTACTACCTATGGTTATATCGTGACTCACTACGCACCTCCCGATGCTCGTACATGGCAGCCGATCTGACTACCTTCAATCGCATAGGACTATTCGCTTTCTTGCTCGTCCGTTTCTGCGAACACAATGGGCCAGCACACACGGCAGATAAACCATCCACCACGCGCTGCGTTCATAACCAACTCCCGGTCCGCATCGTCCAGATCAGGAAACATGGTTGTAACCAGCCCTTCACGCAGCAGGTAGCGTTGCCACGCCGCCTCATCCACATGAACAGTCTCCACGCCACGACACTCCTTACATCTGGCGCTCACTTCCGTCTTGCCTTCCATCACGCACCTCCCGTGCTAATCGTTGTCGTCCAGCAGCCAATCTCTTCTTTACTGAACTTCACTCTGTTCAGTTCAGTAAAGAAGAGATCAGAACCCATGCGCATCCCTAGAAATCCATCCCGCGAGGGCGACGCCAATGAATCTGAGGATGATTCTCCCTGCGAGGAACCCATCCCTCTCCAGCGCTCGGGCCGGAATAGCCACTATCGGGAATCAAATAGCCGTACACCATTACATGTGGGGAACCCTTAGACACGGGCGAATAATCCAAATCATTCCAATCCCACACATATGCACTGGTACCTACTATGTCATCCACACGCAGCACTAGGTACTGTGTCTTACGCTGCATCTCTATGACCGGTCGCTCATCCATCGGTTACACCCCCATCGTTTCAGCAAGGTCAGCCAATACGCCCAACTGGTTGGACGACATCTGCACGACGGCAGCGCCCCCAGAACAGGTTAGCCAGCGCAACAGGTCAGCCAGCGCACCAGCCTCGTTGTTGTCCAAAATGAGGACCGTCAGGTCATCGTCACTCGTTGCCAACATTACCCACCACCTCCTTCAGCATGTCAGCGACACGCTGCTCTTGTTTTATTTGGAAAC
>CEPX01091045.1_pt1 | contig 13144 bp, 14 predicted proteins | sample 361361 | NCBI WGS metagenome assembly CEPX01 (sample SAMEA2619974, study PRJEB7988) | marine metagenome | biome: marine biome (ENVO:00000447); feature: mesopelagic zone (ENVO:00000213) & marine oxygen minimum zone (ENVO:01000065); material: "saline water (ENVO:00002010), including plankton... | reverse complement strand
CTCGACATCGCATTGTCCGAAACCACCAGCGGCATCGTGGCTACCCTGCACGGTGCCCGGCCTGGCCCGGCCGTGCTGCTGCGCGGTGACATGGATGCATTGCCGCTGGTCGAGGAGACTGGCCTCGAGTTTGCCTCGGCGGTGGCCGGGCGCATGCACGCCTGTGGCCACGATGCCCACACCGCCATGCTGGCGAGCGCCGTACACCTGTTGAACGACCATCGTGACGAGTTCGCTGGCAGCGTGTGCTTCATGTTCCAACCAGGTGAAGAAGGCCCGGGTGGGGCGGAGCCGATGCTGGCTGAGGGTCTGTTGGCGGCAGGCGGCCCGCCGTTGGCGGCTTTTGCCCTGCACGTGGCGCCCGAACTGCCACCGGGGGTGATTGGATGTCGCAGCGGGCCGATCCTTGCCGGGGCGGACACGGTCGCTGCCCGTATCCTCGGCCGCGGCGGCCACGGCTCGATGCCGCACAATGCCCTCGACCCCATCCCGGCCGCCTGCGAGGTGGTGCAGGCCATCCAGACCCTGGTCACCCGGCGCTTCAACGTGTTCGATCCGGTGGTGGCGACAGTGGGGCGCATCCAGGCGGGTACCACCAGTAACGTAATCCCGGAAACTGCCGAACTCGACATCACCCTGCGTTCGTTGTCGCCGGCCTCGCGCCAGCGGCTGGCCAGTGGCGTCGAGCGTTTGCTGCGGGAGATACCGGCCGCCCACGGCCTGCAGGTAGAGTTCAGTCTCAACACCGGTTACCCGCCTACGGTAAACCACGCCAGCGGCGCCGCCGCGGTAGCGCGGGCGGCCCGGGACCTGTTTGGCGAGAACGGCTACCTGGAGTTGGCAGCGCCATGGATGGGGGCCGAGGACTTCTCCCTCGTATTAGAGCGTTACCCCGGGGCGTTTGCTTTTATCGGGGTGGCCCCCTCAGGCGACGGCCCGCACGCGCCGTGCCACTCCAACCACATGATGATCGACGAGCAGGCGCTGCCCGCAGGCGTTGCCATGTACGCGCTACTGGCACTGCAGGCGCTGGCAGAGGCCTGAATTGACCCTGCCACTACATTGGCCGCCGGTCAGTTCGACCGGGCAGCCGCATTGGCGGACGCACGCAACGACCGGCTGCCGCCCGGCAACCGGCCACTGCTCAAAGCCGGCTGTCAGCCAGCTCCAGAAACAACTTATCGCAACAGCGTATCAGTAACGGTTGCCACCACCACCATAACCGCGGCCACCACCACCACCACCACGCGGGCGCTCTTCACGTGGCCGGGCCTGGTTCACTTTCAGCGAGCGGCCGCTCACCTCACGGCCGTTCACATCATCGATGGCTTTTTGCCCGGCACCCTCGTCGGACATCTCGACAAAGCCGAAGCCCTTTGACTGGCCAGTATCGCGGTCAATGATTAACTTGGCGCTCGACACATCGCCAAACTCGGCAAACAATGCCCGAAGGTCATCTTCGGTCACGTTGTACGGCAGGTTTCCAACATAGATATTCATAGAAATAAAAGTCTCGTTTAGGTCAGTAAGAGTACGCGTGGTGGCGGGCAAGCGCCCGGACGACGCGCGTCAGTCTGAATGGAAATGAGGCGAGATAGAGAAACTGGAATACGTCTGAAGCGTTAGCAGATCTGCAGGCACGCGCCTGTCACCATTCGGTCGGTTGCCGGCAATTCCGGCAGGGCAGCGAACCCTAACCCAGCGAAAAACAGAAAGCAAACATTTTTTTGCTGGTTGTTGCCTGAATTAGAGGCTTTACTGCGCCCGGCAACGCACCTGGCGGGTCAATCGAGGCGGCCGCGCACTCGCTCGGCAGACTCAGGGTCGAGGAAGCCGGCAAGGGTCGCCTCGGTCTCGCTGGCCATGGCTGACTCGAGTTCGGCGTCAGCGCCGCGCAACGCCCGCTTTAAGTGTTTAACTGGCTCCGGCGGCAGCGCGGCAATCTCTTTTGCCAGGCCAAAAGCGTTGCTCTGAACCGCTGCATCGTCGACTATTCGCCAGCCGAAACCGAGTTGTGCGGCTTGTTCGGCCGAGTAACGCTGCCCCAGCAGGATCATCTCGCGGGCCCTGGTAAGGCCAATCTGCTGAACCAACAGGCGGGTGACCGCGCCGGTAACGAAAATGCCGAGCGATATCTCGGGAAAGAAAAAGCGCGTCGAGCGGGCCATGACCACGAAGTCACAGTTGATTACCCACTCGAGCCCGCCGCCAACCGCCCAGCCGTGAATGGCGCCCACTACCATTTTGTCGTTAAGAACCAGCGCGCGGGTGATGTCCTGGATGCTGTCGATATAAGCGCGGGTTTGTGCCTCGGTGCCGACCTGGCTGTCGAACTCTTTCAAGTCATCGCCGGCACAAAAAGCCCGGCCGGCGCCACGCAGAACGATGGTTCGCACCGCGCTATCGGCATTGGCTTTGGCCAGCACCGCGGTGAAGTCACTGAGCAACTGGGGATTGATTGCGTTCAGCCGGTCGGGTCGGTTGAGGGTCACTGTAGCCACGCCTTCGGCAGCTTCATACAGTACACTTTCTGTCATCAGGAGTACTCCCGGATCATGCCTTGGGTTTTACCTTCGCTGTGCGGCCGCGTGGCGTTTTGCAACAGAGCAAGTGCTACGGTAAATCGAAAATAGCCCATGCGATCAGTGTACCGCTTTTTCCGGCCGGCCCAACCGCTGCCATGATCGCGACCACCGTTCATCTGCTGGCGCACGTACTGGTGCCGGGCGCGGTTGCGCTGCTTTTTTTCCGCTCACGCTGGCGCTATGCGTGGCTGGTAATGCTCGCGACCATGATGGTGGACCTGGATCACCTGCTGGCCGATCCCGTGTTTGATCCCGAGCGCTGCAGCATCGGCTTTCACCCGCTGCACAGTCTGCCGGCGATCCTTGTTTACGCGGCCGCGCTCGCGCTGCCGCTACTGCGGTTGGTGGCAGTGGGCCTGCTCATCCACATGGGCCTGGACGGCACGGACTGCCTGCGCCAGGCGCGTTGACTATGGCTGCGGGGTCTTGCCGGCAGGCTCTGGGGCCCGGTTATCGGGGTCGGTAGAGATCGTTAGGCAGGCCCCTGCCGCGCGTGGATAATGTGCTGACCGGTCCGCCGCCTTGCCTGGAGACTCCTTTACCGTGACCACCGAAGTCCTGCTTGTTGTACTTGCGCTGCTCGTCGTTATCAACCTCGCGCTGCTGGTGCGGTTGCTGATCCGCCAGAGATATGCCGGTGCCGATCAGGCTGTGCGCGAGGAACTGCGTGCTGGCCGCGAAGAGGCCGCTGGGCGTAGCCGTGAGTTGCGCGAGGAGGTCTCCGGCAGCCTGGGCAAGACAGCCGAATTGCTCACCACTACGGTCGGGCAACTGGGTACGACTCAGAAAGAGCAGCTCGAGAGTGTGACCACGCAGGTCCGCACTCTGGTCGAAAGCAACCAGCAGCGCATGGACGGCCTGCGCGCCACCATCAGCGAGCAGTTGAACGAGATGCGCGAGGCCAATGAGAAGAAACTCGAGGAGATGCGCCGCACGGTCGACGAAAAACTCCAGGGCACCCTGGAGAAGCGCCTGGGCGAATCTTTCAAACTGGTCAGCGAGCGCCTCGACGCCGTGCACAAGGGCCTTGGTGAGATGCAGACCCTGGCGACCGGCGTTGGTGATCTCAAGAACGTGCTCACCAACGTCAAAGTGCGGGGCACCTGGGCCGAATACCAACTGGAAGCCATCCTCGAGCAGGTGCTGACCCCCGAGCAGTTCGATCGCAACGTCGCTACCAAGGAAGGTTCAGCCGAGCGGGTCGAGTTTGCGATCCGTCTGCCCGGCCGGGGTGATGATCCGGACGACTGCGTGTGGCTGCCGATCGATTCGAAGTTTCCCCAGGAAGACTACCTGCGCTTGGCCGAGGCGGCCCGTGAAGGCGATGCCGACTCGGTCGCGCAGTCCACCAAAGAACTGCTCCGATCGGTCACACAGTCGGCCAAAACTATCAGCGATAAGTATCTGAATCCCCCGCAGACTACCGACTTTGCCGTTTTGTACCTGCCGACTGAAGGGCTTTATGCCGAGGTGCTGCGCCAGCCCGGGCTCATCAGCCAACTGCAGCAGGACCACCGGGTTGTGATCAGTGGGCCCACCACCATTGCCGCACTTTTAAGCAGCCTGCGCCTGGGGTTCCGTTCGCTCGCCATCGAAAAGCAGGCGAGCGAAGTGTGGCAGGTACTCGCAGCCGTCAAAACCGAATTTGGCAAATTCGGCGGTGTGCTGGACAAGGTCAAGAAGCAACTGGCCACCGCCAGCAACACGATTGACGAAACCCAGACGCGCACCCGTGCCATGGCGCGCAAACTGCGTGAAGTCGAGCAACTCCCTGGGGGCGAAAGCGACGAGTTGCTTGAGCTGTTGCCCGAGGACGAGCTCGAGAGTGACTGAGCCTCTAGCCGCCGTGAGTTTCAAAGGTAAAACCGCCATCGTCTGCGGTGCCGGCGGCGGCATTGGCCTCGCCACTGCCAACCGCCTGCTGGCAGCCGGCGCCGAGGTGGCGTTGGCCGACATCAAGGACCGGCCGGTCGACATCTGTAGCGGGTCCGGCCACGCCGGCTACCACCAGGGCGATCTCACCGACGAGGCGTTCGTCAGCAAGGTCGTCACCGCCACTGCCAAGGCCCATGGCCGGATAGATTTTCTGGTCAACGCGACCGGCGTGTTGTGGTTCGACCAGGACACCTCGGTGCTCGACATCGACCTTGACACCTGGGATCGGGTGTTCCAGATCAACCTCAAGTCCTTTGCCTTGAGCGCCCGCCACGTGGTGCCGCACATGCGCGCTGGCGGTGGCGGGGCCATGGTCCACATTGCTTCGATCGACGCGCTGCGTGGTGACGATAAGCCGCAGGATGCCTACGGCGCTGCCAAGGCCGGCGTAATCCGGTTGTCCAAGTCGCTGGCGATCCAGCTCGCCAAAGACGCCATCCGCTGCAACACCATTTTGCCCGGGCCGGTGCTTTCACCCATGCAGGCACGCTGGCAGGACGACCCGGCGGCGCTGTCGGCGTTGTCAGCGTATGTGCCGTTGGGCCGGGTAGGTGTGCCGGCCGACATCGCCAGTGCCTGTCTGTTCCTGCTCTCTGACCAAGCCGCATTCATCACCGGCACCGAGCTGGTGGTCGACGGCGGCTGCACCGCCCGGCTCTGACGCGGCACTGGTTCATGCACTACGAGATTACCGGCGAGTTCCGGCAAGTGCTGGACCTGCTGAGCGTAGCCACTCCGCCGGTGGTATTCGTGACCGGCTCGGCCGGCACCGGTAAATCCACGCTGATCGACGTGCTGCGCAATGAGCTTGACAAGAACCTGGTGGTAGTCGCACCCACCGGCGTCGCCGCCCTCAACGTGGGCGGGCAGACCATCCACTCGCTGTTCCAGTTGCCGCCCGGGCCGCAGCCCAGGCCAAAACGCATTGTCGGCCCGGCGAAAAACGTGGTGGCAAAGATGGACATCCTCGTCATCGACGAGGTTTCGATGGTGCGGGCGGACCTGCTCGATGCCATCGATGATGCGCTGCGCCTGAATGCTGGCCGCAAGGGCACGCCATTTGGCGGCAAGACGCTGGTGCTGATCGGCGACATGCATCAACTGCCGCCGGTGGTTGCCGGCGGTGAGGAACAGCGCCTGTTCGAGGAACACTACGACTCGCCGTATTTTTTCAGCGCCACCAGCCTGCGCGAACTGCCGCTGGTAACCGTGACCCTGACCCGCTCTTTTCGCCAGGCCGATGTGCACTTCATCGAACTGCTCGACCACATTCGCACGGGGGTCGATCTCGAACGCGCGGTGGCGGCGCTGAACCAGGCGGTGCTCGAGGATCTGCCGCCGGAAGAGGCACGGCTGGTGCTGACCTCGGTCAACGCCCGTGCGCGCCAGTTCAACGAGCAGCAACTGGCGCGGCTGCCGGGCGAGCAGTGGTCGTTCGAGGCCGACGTCAATGGCGACTGGTTGGAGAACGACTCACAACTGCCCTCACCGGCGGAACTCAAACTGAAAACCGATGCCCAGGTGATGTTCACCAAGAACGGCCCCGAGTGGGTCAACGGCACGCTCGGCCGGGTGCTCAGCCTGGAGCACGATGCGATCGAGGTCGACCTGCTCGCGGACGAGCGCCTGGGCGAGACGGTGGTGGTCGAACGCGAGTCATGGGAACGCTTCCGCTACACCTGGGACGAGAAAAAGCACCGGGTCGACACCGAGGTGGTGGGCAGTTACACGCAGTTTCCCTTTATCCTGGCCTGGGCGGTCACCGTGCACAAGGCACAGGGTTTAACCCTCGAGCACGTGCGCATAGACCTTGGCCGCGGCATGTTTGCACCGGGCCAGGCCTATGTCGCCTTAAGCCGGTGCCGCACGCTGGAGGGCATCTCTTTCAACCGGCCGCTGAGCGTGGCCGACATCAAGTGCGACCCGGCCATCCAGGCCTTTTATCGCGGCCTCGGCGCCGGCGCCACCGGCCAGGCGGCCTGAGCGCCGCCGGGTGACGCAAACCCCGCTTGCGCCGACAATAGCCCCAAGTGCCGGCCCGGCCGGCTGTCAACTGGAGACCCAGCCATGGTAAAGGGCCCTCGCCTGGTGCCGCTTGACGGCTACCCGCGTTACCCGCAGGAGCAGATGTGCGCGCGTGCCCGCGACTTCTGGCGGCGCTGGAAGATCTAGGCACCGACGCGGACAAGCCCTTTCTCGAGATTGCGCCCTATCTCATCGTGGTGTTCGCGCTGGTGAACCGTAAAAGCGAGGCAGGGCAGAAGGTCAAGCACTACTACCCCTACGAATCGGTGGGCCTCGCTACCGGCCTGTTGATCACGGCGCTGCACAACGTCGGGCTGGCCTCACTGACCCATACGCCCAATCCAATGAAATTTCTGAACCAGGTGCTTGGCCGCCCGGCCAACGAACGGCCCTTCCTGATTCTGGTTACCGGTTACCCGGCTAACGAGGTCAAGGTGCCGGACATCGAACGCCTGCCGCTGGAGAAGATCTGCACCTTCTATTAATGGCCGCTGTCTTGTGACGCACTTTACAGACTGGCAGGGCCTCACCACCCAGTATTGAGCGCTCACCGTACCGGCTAGTTGACCGACGAGTGTATAAGGACATTTATGTCCTTATATGCTACCATGAAAACCAAACAGTTCCTGCGCAAGTTGCGCCGCCGAGGCGTCGGCATCACTACCGGCCACGGCAAAGGCACACACTTGCTGGCACGCCGGGGCAGACGAATGGCAATTATCAAGTTTCATGGCGGCAAGAACCTGTCGAAGGTTTACATGCAACTGGTGTGTAAACAGTTAGGCCTGAAACTGGAAGAGTTATAGAGCCAGATATGCTGCAGCAGTATCCCGTTGAACTGACACTGGCCGAGGACGGCACGATCGTCGCGCAAGCGGTGGACCTGCCCGAAGCGCTGACCTTTGGCGATACCGAGGCCGAAGCCCTCGCGACAGTGGGTGATGCGCTGCACGTTGCGCTAACCGGTTACCTGGAGGACCGCCGTGACATCCCAGCGCCGTCGCGGCCAAAGCGCGGCCAGCAGAGTATCGCGCTCGATCCCACAACCGCATTGAAGCTCGGCATCTACCGGGGCATGCGCGAACATGGCATGACCCAGGCGGCGCTCGCCGAGCAACTGGCCATCGATGCGCGGCAAGTGCGCCGCATCCTGGACCTTGATCACAACACGCGGCTCGATCACCTCGAGGCCGCATTGGCGGCGGTGGGCAAGCGCCTTGTCATCGATCTTGTCGACCGTGTTGCCTGATACTTCCAGAACCAACACGGCGCCTGACAACGGCCGCTGGCCGGTGACGCACTTCACCGGCGGATTGACTATCTCCCGAAAAGTTCTTTGGCGGCGGCCAGGCTGTTGGGCCGGTAGCGCCACAGCCAGTTATCGTAGTTTGGCCGGATCGCGGCACAGAGCGCCTCTTTGTCTTGCGCCGCATCGAGCAGCGCTCGAATAGCTGCGGCCGTGTCGACTACTTCGCGCACCCAGCGCTTGCCGTTCTTGAGTTGAAACGAGGCCATCCCCGCGGGCGTGATGTAATCGACAAAAGCCTGCGGCCACTCGCCGGTCTCCTGGCGTATGGCCATGGCGTAGGTGCTCACCTGAAAAGCGTGGTCGTCGATGATGCCGCGGCGCGGCTTGCCCGAGGTTTTCAGTTCGCGCACTGCATCGCCGTAGCGCAGGTCGATGAAACCGATCACCGGTATCTCGATGCCTTTAAGGCTGAGTCGGATGGGATGCTGGTAAGCGAGCGGGGTCGGCCACTCGCTGACCACCGGGTAACAGCGGTCCAGGCACTCGCTTACCACCTCGCGCTCGCGGCTGACCGCATCCGGCGCGTATTCCTCCGGTGTTTCCCGAATGAGGTTGTCGTAGTGATCGGTCGCCAGCTGGCGGGCGGCGGCATGGTCCAGCGCCACACCGTCGTCCAGCATCTGGCCGATGGTGTGGTCCAGGGCCGAGCCCCGGTGCATGGCCGGCGAACCCGCTTCGCGGATGCCGAAAACCAGGTACAGCACGCCGAGCGCCGGATCGGCCCGGAACTGCAGCATCGAGGTGGCCGAGAGGTGTGTTACGCCAAAGCGGGTAAAAGGATCAGTCACGGACAATGGGCTTGTATTTGATGCGGTGGGGCTGGTCGGCGTCAGTGCCCAGGCGGCGGCGCCGGTCCTGCTCATAACCCGCAAAATTCCCGGCAAAAAACGTCACCTGGCTGTCGCCCTCGAAGGCCAGTATATGGGTAGCGATGCGGTCCAGGAACCAGCGGTCGTGCGAGATGACAACGGCACAGCCGGGAAAGTCCAAAAGCGCCTGCTCCAGCGCGCGCAGGGTCTCCACGTCCAGGTCGTTGGTCGGTTCGTCCAGCAGCAACACGTTGCCGCCTTTGCGCAGCACCTTGGCAAGGTGCACGCGGTTGCGTTCGCCGCCGGAGAGCTCGCCGATACGCTTTTGCTGATCAGGGCCCTTGAAGTTGAAGCGGCCAACGTAAGCGCGCGAAGATGTCTGGTACTTGCCGACTTCAAGAATGTCCTGGCCCTCGGAGATCTCTTCCCACACGGTCTTGCTGTCATCCAGTGTATCGCGACTTTGATCAACGTAGGCGATCTCTATGGTCTCGCCAGTATCGATCTCGCCGCCATCGGGGCTCTCGCTGCCTGTCAACATTCTAAAGAGCGTGGTCTTGCCCGCGCCGTTTGGTCCGATGATGCCGACGATGCCGCCGGGCGGCAAACTGAAAGTGAGATCGTCTATCAATAACTTGTCAGCGAAGCCTTTCTGCAGTCCGCGCACTTCGATAACTTTGTCGCCCAGCCGCGGCCCGGGTGGAATGTAGATTTCGTTGGTCTCGCTGCGTGCCTGGTACTCCTGGTCCCGCATCTCGGCAAAGCGCTGCAGCCGGGCTTTGCTTTTGGCCTGGCGGCCCCTGGGGTTGGCCCGCACCCATTCAAGCTCGGCGGCAATCGCCTTGCGCCGGGCCGAGGCGCTTTTCTCTTCCATCTCAAGGCGCTGATCTTTCTGCTCCAGCCACGAGGAGTAGTTGCCTTCCCAGGGGATGCCGTAGCCGCGGTCCAGCTCCAGGATCCAGCCGGCCACGTTGTCAAGGAAATAACGATCGTGCGTCACCGCGATGACGGTGCCGGGGTATTGTTCGAGGTAGCGCTCCAGCCACGCCACCGACTCGGCATCGAGGTGATTGGTGGGCTCGTCCAGTAGCAGCATCTCGGGTTCTGACAACAGCAGCCGGCAAAGGGCCACCCGCCGGCGCTCGCCACCGGACAGATGTACCACCTCGGCGGCCCACGGCGGCAGGCGCAAGGCGTCGGCGGCAATGTCGAGTTTGCGCTCGAGTTCCCAGGCGCCGATGGCATCGATCCTGGTCTGCAACTCACCCTGCTCTTCGATCAGCGCGTTCATCTGCTGGTCGGTCAGTTCCTCACCAAAGCGCGCGCTCGTCTGCTCGAATGCATCCAGCAGAGCCCTGGCTTCGCCAAGGCCTTCTTCCACGTTGCCGCGTACGTCTTTATCCGCATCCAGTTGTGGTTCCTGTGGCAGGTAGCCCACTTTTAGGTTCTTCTGCGGGATGGCCTCACCTTCGATCTCGCTGTCGATGCCGGCCATGATGCGCAGCAAAGTCGACTTACCGGCGCCATTAAGGCCCAGTACGCCGATCTTGGCGCCAGGGAAAAAGGACAGCGATATGTCCCTCAGGATGTGCTTGCCAGGGGGCACCAACTTGCCCACACCCAACATGGAATAAACGTATTGCGCCATAAACCTCAACAAATGCTTTAAGAGAAAAAAGTGCGCCCGATTCTACCTCGCGCCACAAAACAAATGCACCAAGGTTAAACACTATAAATACAGCGTTTTGCGTTAGAATGTGCCTACGCCCGGGCACCGCCAGGCGAGTCGACCATACATTTAGCGACCAAAGGCAGGCTGATCTGTCATTAACCCAACCTTAAAGGAAGAGCAAATACACCATGAGCATATATTCATCACCCTTATCCAAGACCGAGATTATGAACGCCATCTCCGCGGAGACGGGCCTTGCCCGCAAAGACGTCAAGGCCGTGCTGGAGAGCCTCGCCGGCGTTATTGGCGGCCACGTGGCAAGAGGTGCTGCCGGGGTCTTTAAAATGCCTGGCCTTTTCAAGATCAGCGTGGTGGACAAGCCTGCCACCGAAGCCCGCTGGGGGGTGCCGAACCCCTTCCGGCCAGGTGAGCTCATGAACGTTGCCGCCAAGCCCGCCAGCCGCCGGGTCAAGGTCCTGGCCCTTAAGAACTTAAAAGATATGGCCGCCTAAAAGCGCCGCAATACAAATAAAGCCTCGCCAGGCGCTCTCTGGCGGGGCTTTTTTATTTTCTGCAAGACTATTTTTTGCGGCTGGCCCGGGCCGGACGATGGCATGGAGCGTCAAGCAGCAAGCGCTGATAGCGCCCGTTGTATCTCGACCATGGCCAGGGTATCGCGCTTGCAGTAATCAAGCAGTTGCTGGCGGTAAGTATCTGCTTCCTGCCCCGAATAAGCGCCGAAGACCATAGCGGTAAAAACCCGCGAGGCCTCGCCGCCTTCGGCCACGCCATCTAAGTCCGAGTAACTCATCCCCGGCACCAGTGCCGGCAGCACGTTCTTAATGGAATAAGTGCCTGCGTCCAGCGAGCGCTTGCTGATAAACCCAGGGTGGCAGACGTTATCGCGCACCACGGGCAGAAGATCGACCACGTTTTTCACGATGACGCCAAGGTCATCGGCAAGGTCGGGAAACGTCCCGCACAGCGCCTCGAGTACCCGCAACTCGTAACCTTGGTTGTAGACCACCACCGGCAGGTCGTGGCGCTCAAAGGCCGCGATCAGCTTCTCGGCAAACTCGCGCCGCGGATCGTTATCGCCTTGCGCCAGAAAAAATTTGTGCAAAAGCGCCTCGTCCTCAGCCAGGTAATGCAAAGACCACTGAAAGGGTATGTGTTCAAAAGGGCGAGTGTCCGGGTAGGCCGGTATACCCGGCACCATGGTCTCAAAATCCATGTAATACGCGGGCGGCGCCAGAGGCTTGAGCGCAGCAGTCAGTTCTTTTGCTACCCACGGCTGGCCGCTGCACAGGCAATCCAATGCATGGGCTTGCTGCTCGGGCAATTTGAAATCCTCGGGGATATCGGGAATCGATTCGATGCCCTGGGCCGTAAGAGCCGCCAGCCGATTGGGGTAGATGCGGTACAACAGCCCAACCCAGTCCTCGGGTTTGGCCGCCATACACTTGTCAAAGTAATCACAGCGGTAGGGGTTGTTGCAAAGACTCTTGGTGGCATAGACCTCGGGGGCAGCAGACTCAGCCAGCACTGCAAAAAGCCCCGGCAATTGCCGGGCCACTTGGGGCAGGCGCTCGTGCGCCTCGGTGGAAAGCTCATGGCGCACCAGCATCTCGGGCCAGACGATGCCGCTCTCATCGAGCAGGTAATCGCTGTTCACGTGGATCAGCTCGACCGACGCGACCTCGAGCCCGCAACCCTGCAGTACATACAGCTGCACGGCCACATCATCGATATGGCCTTTTTTTTCAGTTGCAGAAGTAGAAGACTTTACTTCACGAAGGCCCCAGCCATCATCTAGACGCTCGAGCACGTCCACCCGGATGCGCACGTTGTCGAACTCGAAAGCACCTTCAAAAATCGCCGGCACATCACTCGCCATTAATGCTCCGGTGCTCGCCACGGCCGCGGCATGTTCCCAGGGTTTCTCAGCCACCTCGACCCCGCCAGGGAAAAGCGCCCAGGCCCCTTTACCGATGCGCTCGCCTGTATCCAGTACGGAAAAAGGTGGCGCCTCTGCATAAGGCAGGTGCTCATACCAGCCCAGCCACAGTTTTTTCTCGCAGCGCAGGCCGTCGAGATAGCGGGACTTGGTGAGGTAGGGGGGCTTGGTCATGGCGGAGAAGGTGTTATCGGCTGTTTCGAAAATACCATGGATCGGGTGACAGCGATCGGTGAGAGAAGGCCTCGCGGGCGGCAACAAACCTTAAGTTTGGCACAACTGCACACTTGCCCGATTAGGGGATTTAGTTCTTGAGCCGGTCTTAAGCGTCGAAGTCGCTGGTTTTACCTACTGTGAAGTTGCCCTTGTGCCCGGCATCGAGTTGCACGCGGCTGATCTGCCCAAAGCGCAGCGTCTCGCCATCGGGCCCGGTAATCTGCTCGATACGCACACTGAAAGTTGAACCCTTGGGCAGGGCGGTCAGGGGTACATCGCGGCTTTGCAACAACCAGCTGATGCGTTGTGCCACAGCGGCATTGAACTTTTCTTCGAGCGCAACATAAAGCGATGTCTGAATCTCGCCCGTTATCTCTATCGTGGTAGTGGTGCCAACGGGCACGGTGTTGGTTTTAAGATCTGCCGTGACGGTGGTGCGTTCTTTCTTTCGGCGGATGATCACCAGCTGCTCGAACTCGTCGTTTTCAAAATAAAAAATCGCCTTGTCGCCGGGGCGAAAATCATTGCCCACGCGCTCGGCCAGTGCCGCCCAGAGTTTTGTCGGCAGACCGGAGCTTGCCATGCCGTGCGAGAGGGTGTCGCCAGGGCCAAAAATGAACTCGGTGATTTGTGTAG
>CEPX01415095.1_pt1 | contig 13149 bp, 13 predicted proteins | sample 361361 | NCBI WGS metagenome assembly CEPX01 (sample SAMEA2619974, study PRJEB7988) | marine metagenome | biome: marine biome (ENVO:00000447); feature: mesopelagic zone (ENVO:00000213) & marine oxygen minimum zone (ENVO:01000065); material: "saline water (ENVO:00002010), including plankton... | reverse complement strand
TTTAATTTAACAGCATCCATCTTTAGGATCGCAAGATATGCCTTCATCCATTTTTTTAGTTGGATCTGTTATGATAAATGATTTTTTATAAGGCTCTTTACTTAATCGTTTAGCAGTTTCAGTGCAAACCTCTTGAGGAATGCCTCGTAAAAATGTATGATTTTCATCATCTTCTGCTTTTTTCATAGGCCCTGTGTAGGTAGCTGTTTGTCCAATAAATACACATTCTTTGCTCCTCTTTAATTTATGACCTTTTACAACAATGGATTTGAATTTAATTCCTTCAATTTCTTTCCATACACTTTGTTTGAAAACGGTTAAGCCATAAAATCCTGTTTTTTCCATTAATGCAAGGTATTCTTTCTCAGTTAAAGATCCACTAATACATCCACTCCATAATTCTTCATCATCTTTAAGATGTTGAGGAACCTCTTTATCTGATACAATATCTGATATTGAAAATGTTCCATTATCTTTCATTACTCTAAATATTTCATTAAATACTTTTTCTTTGTCAGTTGATAAATTAATAACACAGTTAGACATTACAAAGTTTACTGAATTATCCTCTAAAGGAATATTTTCTAAATGTCCTTTTTTGAATTCAGTATTATCATATCCTAATGACTCTGCCACTAATTTTTTGTTTTTATTTGCTTTTTCAAGCATGTCATCAGTCATATCAATTCCAATTACTTTTCCATCTTTTCCAACTTTTTTAGATGCAATAAAACAATCAATTCCAGCACCTGATCCTAAATCTAAAACAGTTTCTCCTCCTTTAAGAGTATTGAACCCTGTTGGATTGCCGCATCCATAAGCTGTTTCAATAACTGTTTCTGGTATGTGAGATGTTTCATCTCCAGTATACCCTTTAGGACAGCATAAATTTTCTTCTTTTTGAGCTGAAGCTTTACTATATCTTTCAGTTACAATTTGTTTAGTATCTTTTATAGTCATTTTTAGTTTGTGCATTTTCCTCCAGATTTGTAGCAAAAATCAAAACACGCTTTATGTGTTAAAAATATTTTTGAAAATGAATCTTTTAAATTTGTAGATATCTCGAATTTTGGATTATTGTAAATAATAGGGCAAGGATATACTCTCATTTCACCTTTAATTTTTTGAACAGTCCTTCCATTAAAACATTGAAAATTTGAATTATCAACACTTGCTCTGTTCATGCAATCTTCGCTGATAAAAACATTTTTGCTAGGTGTTTTAACACGATTTAAATTAGTTCCCATTTCAAGATTGTAAGGCAGCATCTTAACATCAATATCAATTCCATCTTTGCTAAAAAGTTCTTTAAATTTTATGGCAATTTGTTCTTCATTAAGCTCATTATTTTCATAGACAATAGCAGTTGATGTGATAATTGGCTTAAACCCATTTTCGTGTAATTGCTTTACATTTTTTAAGGTAAAACTAAAAGAACCATTTCCTCTAATAGAATCATGGATCTTTTCATCATAATGATCTAAACTTACTCTGAAAGTAAGATTATTTTGAGATGAATTTTGCAGTTCTTTTAATTTTGGAATAAAGTTAGTTATTGGAAACGTTGCATTAGTTAAAACAGTCACATCTCCATACATTAATGAGGTTTCAATCATTTTTAACATGTCTTTATTGATGAAAGGTTCTCCTCCTGTAAAATATATGTGTTTTACTCCAAATTCCTTTGCTTCTGCTAAAAAAGGTTTAATATCCTCTACTGTTATTTGTTGTAAGGTATCGTTTGTAGGGCTGCTAGCAACATAACAATGCTTACAGCTTAGATTACACCTTGAACCTACCATAAACCAAAGATCATCTAATTGATACTTTCCCTCTTTTTCTTGAAAACCAATAAAACCTGGCCTCTGTTTTTGAATCGCAATCATTTTGACTGTTCTCTAAAATAAGCAGTAGTTCCTTTTGCTTCGATAGCTTCAATAATTCTTCTAGAACCTACAACATACGCTGCTGTCCTCAAATCAATCTTGTTATTCTCAGCTGCTTCCATCATATCATTATATCCTTTGACCATAATAGGTTTTAATTTTTCACTCACTTCTTCCCTTGTCCAATAATATCCTGCTTTATTTTGCACCCATTCAAAATAAGAAACTGTAACTCCTCCTGAATTTGCTAAAATATCAGGGATAACAGTTATGTTTTTCTTATTTAATATTTCATCTGCTTCTGGAGTTGTTGGACCATTGGCAATCTCTAAAACAATTTTTGCTTTAATCTTATCAGCGTTTTTCTTTGTGATTTGATTTTCAATAGCACTTGGAATTAAAATATCAACATCTAATTCTAATAATTCCTCATTTGTTATTTTTTCATGCTCAATCATATCACAAACAGTTCCTTTGCAATAAACTCCTTCCATTTTTCCTTTTTGTTCTTTTACTTTCATAATAGACTCTGGATCAAGTTTTCCATTTTTAGTATAAATTCCTCCTTTAGAATCACTTAAAGCAACAATTTGAAAACCATCATCATTTAAAAGTTTAGCAATATAAAATCCTGCATTTCCAAATCCTTGAATTGCTACTTTCAAATCTTTCTCGTTTAATTTAAGTTTTTTAACATGTTCTTTAATCACATAATAAGCTCCACGAGCAGTTGCATCATCTCTTCCAAGTGAGCCACCTAAACTAACAGGCTTCCCAGTTATGACCTCTGGAGTTAATTTCCTTGCAATTTTAGAATATTCATCAGCCATCCAGCCCATGATCATTTCATTAGTATACACATCTGGAGCTGGAACATCAATATCAGGTCCAATAAAATCATAAATTGATTGAATAAAACCTCTGCTTAATCTTTCTAATTCTTTTTTGGATAATTTTTTAGGGTCAACAATAATTCCTCCTTTTCCTCCTCCAAAAGGCAACCCTGCTATCGCACATTTAAATGTCATCCAAAAGGCTAAAGATTTTACTTCATCTAGTGTAACATCAGGATGATATCTAATTCCTCCTTTTGTTGGGCCTAGGATATTGTTGTAATGCACCCTATATCCTGTGAATACCTCTAAAGATCCATCATCCATCCTAACAGGAATAGAAACTTCTAAAATCTCTTTGGGCTGTGATAGAATTTTTTTAGAGTCTTCACTAAAGTTAAGGTATTTTAATGATTTGTAAAATTGTTTTTTTGCATTTTCAAATAGACTCATTTCTTAACCTCTCCTGGTGCTTTTTCTTGTTGAATATATCCCTTAAGAAGTAAATTTCCCATCTCTGATAATTTAATATAGAGCTGTTTATTTTTCTCCATTACTTCAACTAGTCTATATTCTTTTAATCCTTTATATTTGTAATTACCATTGATATGGTAAGACAATAAAGAGATACTCATTTCAACTTGTTTACTTAATTCTTTTAAGGAAACATAATCCTCAATTTTCAACATTTTAAGAATTTTTAATTTGTTTTCGCTTAATTCTTGATAATAAGATAATTTCATTATTGGCATAATCATTGCTTGATTGCCCATAACTCCAAATGTTTTAAGCCCATTTGCAAAAGATGCGCTCATAGCAGCACAAGTGCTCATTCTATCACCTGTTGCTACATTGACAATAATCTCATCATTTGGATGAATCGCTACTATCTTACCAAATTCTTTAAACATCTCTTCCATTAAGTTACCCGTTATTTCAATAATCTCAACATCAATTGTGAAATCTGCTAGTTTTTCTTTTAAATCTTGTGCATCCTTAATATTTTCACTTGGACAAATAAGAAAAACTTTCTCTGTTGGAAACTCCTTTATCCCTACAAATAGTGCTTTTAGATTATCACCGACAGGTGCTATTACTTTATACCCCATTTTCATAAAAAAGATGGGCAAATCCTATTAAAAGGTTTCGCTTTTACTGTCAAAATTATGTTTTGATGAAGAGAATAAATATTTTTAATTATTAATCTAAAGAAACTTTAAAATTCTATGATCTCTAGTGAGATAGGTATTAGCAGCTCCTACAATATCTTCTTTAGTAAGGCTCAATAATTGTTTAACAGTTTCTACTTGAGGAGTTCCTATTCCCATTCTTTTGCCAAGTTCACGTTGCTGTAACTCTACTTGAATCCATCCAGGGTCTTTGAGTCTTACCATAAATTGTGGGAGATACCCTGTTTTGTATGCCTCTAACATTTCTTCGTTAAATGTACCTTCTCTTAGTGCATTAATACACTCTGAAGTAAGGCCCATTGCTTGGTCAAAATTATCAGGTGGAGTGTTAAAAAAAACACTTAAAGTTCCTGTTGATCTTGTGCCTCCTGTTAAAGCATTCACCTCATAGCTAATTCCATTTTTTAATCGAAGATTCCTATATAATAAACTATTGCAATTTCCTCCAAGTAAATGAGCAACTCCTTTTATTTTTTCAAATTCTGGATGGTAAATGGGTGGAGTGTAGAAGTAAGTAATAGCTTCCATATGTCCTTCTCCACCTACATTTATGTCAACATAAGTTGAATCTTCAAAAGGTGTTTCAACTTTAGGTAAATAAAAAGGAGTTTCAACACCTTTAGGAATTTTTGAAAAAAGATCGCAAATTTGGTCTAATAATTTAGGGTTTGAAGAGAAATCAGCGACTAATCCTGCAATAATATTTGATCCTCTAAAATACTTTTTATGGTATTCTTTCAATCTTTGAGCAGTTATGCCTTGAATAGACTCTTGTGATCCTGCTAACTCAGTGCTCATTAATTCTGGACTATTTGGAAAAATACATTGATGGATAACTCTCTGTCTTTCCATGCTAGGATCATGTGCTCTTTTATTTTCTTCTCTTAAAATTTCAGTGCCAATTATTCCTTTCTCAAGTTCAATAGATTCATCTAAAAATAATGGTTGATGAATAGAATCTATAATAAGTCTTGAAGCTTCTAAAAAATTACTAGCTAACATATAATTACTTTCATTAGCTCCATTGATAGGAAAATTTACACCCTCTAAGGTAGTGTTTGCATTTACGCCTAACCCTAATGATGCAGCTGCACTTAGTTTTTCATCATCATTTGGATAATTTTGACTTGCTCTCCAACTCATATGCTCAATAAAATGCATAATTCCTTCATCACCTTCTTTCTCTACTGTAGATCCTGCTAATACATTGATAGTTCCTATTGCTAAACCTGATCCTGGCCAATCTTCAGCAGTAATTACTACTCCATTATCTAGTTTTATTACTTTTCCACGCTCTTCTACTTGTGTTTCTAAATCCTCAAAATCAATTGACATAGAAATATCGAAATTTATCCCCTTTATAAATCTATCTATTTTAACCACTTAAAAGTAACAAAAATAAGGTAAAATAGATATTATGTAATTGTTCTCAAAACACCCTCAAAATTTAGTTTAGAAGTTTATTATCTTTAATATACTGCATTGTTAATGATTCCTTGTTTTTATTCTTCTCAGCAAACTCTTTCAACTCATCAATCGTATCAATATCAGCCCATCTTTGCAGTAAACTTACTTTTTTATTATGATCTAATAATATCTTCATGGTTTGTTCAAAAACCTTCTCAGTGCTCCAATCAATTCCATTAAAAACCTCTGGAATAAAGCTTTGTTTAGTGAAACCTAGAAGATAGTATCCTCCATCAAAGCTAGGCCCTATAACTGCTTCGTTTTTTTCAAGGGGATCAAATGCTTCAAAAATCAATTTCTCAGGAATATCTGGTGAATCACTTCCTATAATAATGGCATTTTTAATTTCATCATCTTTAAACACAAAAGTAAAAGCATTCTTCATCTTTTCTCCTAAGTCTTTGCCTTGTTGAGCAACAAATTTATTATCTCCAAGCCATTCTTTTAATTCATTTTCCTTATCATCAGGAGAATAAAATATGGTAAAATCAATTCCAGTATCTTTTAACATAGCAAGAATATCTTCAACCATACATTTGTATAATCCTAATGCGTGTTCATCACCAATACTTTTAGCTAATCTTGTTTTTACTTTTCCTTTTTCAGGATATTTTACAAAAAAGATAATGTGGTTCATTGATACAACTCCTTTAGTTTTTCAGGACTAACTCCTAAATGATATTTAATTAATATTCTCCAATTCTTTAAAGTTCTTTTGATAGGGCCTTCTTTTTTCCATCTTCTAGGAGATGTTTTTACTTTTTGATTTAATATTTTAATAGGATACCTTGCTTTCTTAACTCTTGTCATAAAATCAACATCTTCTAAGATTGGAATATTTTTGAATCCCTCTAATTGAGTAAACACTTCTTTTTTAACAAAGTGTGCTTGGTCTCCATAAGGAACTTTAGTTAATTTTGTCCTTATATTTGCAATAATCTCAATTATGTTAATAATAATGTTTGAACTTTGAATTCCTAAGGAAAAAGCACCAACACTATATGTTTTTAATTCATTTGTAATTAATTGAAAAGCATTTTTAGGAAGATAGGTATCTGCGTGTAAAAAGAGGAAAATAGTATTAGTAGCTTTTTCAGCTCCTAAATTCATTTGTTTTGCTCTACCTTTTTCAGAAGACAATTGAACTACCTCCTTATCTTTAATCGCATTTAAAGTATCTTTCTCTGGAGAGCCATCTACTACTATGATTTCACTATCTTTCATTATTGATTTTACATGAGCAATAAGATTATTGATACTTTCACTTTCATGATATACTGGAATTATTACTGAGATTTTCATATTATAATCAGATGGATGTCTGGAGAAGTTTATAAAGGTTGTTTTGAAATAAAAATATTTGTTTTAGTGTAACTATAATAAAGCATATTTTTTTAAATGAGAGGAAATTTGCAAACTAATGCATGTTTTAATGCCAGCTGAACTGGAAAAAGGAATAATCAAGAAAGTTGTATATACAATTAAATATAATAATGATCCTATATTAAGAGCTCTTTGTCCTCATATTAAGAATTTTTCGCCAACTCTGATTCATGAAAAAGTGAATAGATATTCCTTTTTGGAAGAAGTTGCGATCGCTACACAAGATGTTTTACAAGCTTCCCTTGTTTTAGATGATAGAGATCAAGAAGTTCCAAGTGCAATGAAAGAGAGCATTAGATTTATTCTCAATACTATTCTCGGATATAAAGCTCCAACTAAAGCAGTAGAATATGGTATGGGGGGTGCAGCATTCTTATATAGAAGATTACCTCCCGCATATCAAGAAGTTGTTCAACCCTATGATATCAATATGGGTGCTGTAATCCACGCAAACAAATTACTCGAAGAAGGAGGATATCCGAAAAGAGGAAGTATTGGAAATATTTATGAAATGGCTGAAATGCATAACAATCTAGAATTGGTATTAGGAATAAATGCTTGGGATTCTGCATTAGATCTAGACTTAGCTGTAAAACCAGTATTTGAGGCATTAGGAGAAGGAGGCATTTTTTTACATATACAAGATGTAGCTCCAGGCGGACATTTAGTCCTAAATCATGAAGCTAGGAACAGAGTTAATAAAGGCATTTCAGCTGATATTAAAGTGTATTCTGATAATGCATCAAGACATGTAACAACTACAACTATGATAGGTGGATTGGAATCATATACAGATTCTGGTTACAAAACAGTTTCTTCAGTTGATTTTTTTAATTTAGAATTAATGAATTCAGCGAAACGTGCAGGTTTCAAGGTAAGAGATGAATATTTTATAGTTGGAACATTTGCACCATTAGATGATACTCAATGTGACTCTGAACCAACAGGAAACGTAGTTATTAAACACTCAATTTCCACTGCTAGTCATTTTGATTTTGGTGAAGATGCTATTAATTTTCCAGATAATCACCAGCTTCAGGTATGCTATCTAAAAGCAGTAATTGCACAAAAACCTAAGAATCCTAAATAAAATCCTTTATCTTATGCTTAACCTCTTCGTGCCAAAGCCATGCAAGAAGAATTAGCGCATCTATACCCTGTGGAAGAGCATTTAGATTTGCTTTTAAGAGTAAATGAATCTTATATCCTACACTTGAAAAAGGCCAAAACCACATGATTCCTTCTGCTCTTCCACCACCCAATAAAAAGTCTAAAAATAAGTGGAAGAATATTCCAAAACTAATCACAAAGAAATACATTGCCCATTTGTAATTTTTCTTCTGATAAAAATAATATCCAGGTATCAAGAAGATAAGCGAAAAAGCCAATGTATGCGTTAAAGCACCGTGCATTAAAATTTCATTCTGATAACCAACAGCACCTAAAAACCAATTTAAAGCAATATCAATATCAGGCAACATACCAGCTATTCCTGCAATAAGAATAGTATGTAGTGTTAAAAACTTCTTATGAGCCTTCATAAAGTAATCTCTATAAATATCTACAGCTATGATTGTAAGAATAATATGTGTTACTGCTAATGGCATAAAGTTTTTTTAAAATCTACTTATATAAAACTTGCTAAAAATAAAAGAAGTTAAATTTTTGAGGAGGTAAAGCCACCAGCAAACGATTAGCTTGACGATTCTGCCCCACCGCCGCCCAAGGAATGAAGGAGCCTGTAGGCTAGACAAAAAGGCTCCACACTTTTATGGGCGGGGGCAATTTCCTCAAGCTTAAAGCGTTTTTCGGCTGGTGGGTTGTTTCCTCATCAAAACTAATCAATTACTAAGAACAAATAATATCCTAATTCTTCACACCATAAATCCCATAATACTTATCTTTCAAATATTTAATTAAATCCTCGCTATCTAACTCTTTCCCACAAGATTTCGCAATTATATCATGGGCTAGCATTGTAGAACCATACTGATGGATGTTTTTATGCAGCCAATTGCGTATAGGTTTTACATTGCCTTTACTGATTTGCTGATTAATTCCAGGAAGTTCTTTTCTAATTTGATAGTAAATAGAAGCTGCATACATAGTGCCTATGGCATAGGTAGGAAAATATCCAATTAATCCCATACTCCAATGCGTATCTTGTAAAACTCCAACTTTATCATTTTGTGGAACTATTCCTAAGTATTCTTTGTATTTTTTATTCCATGCTTTAGGTAAATCTTTTACTTTAAGAGAATTTTCCATTAATTCTCGTTCTAATTCAAAACGAATGATAATATGCAGACAATAAGTAACTTCATCTGCTAAAACACGAATATTGCTAGGCTGCACAAAATTTGCTTGTTTGTAAAATTCATTCAAATTCATAGATGATAACTGCTTAGAAAATATTTTTTTATACGTAGGATAATAATAACTCCAAAAAGCTTTACTTTTAGTAATAAAATTTTCCCAAAATCGTGATTGTGATTCGTGTAAGCCTATACTTGGTGCTTTTGCCATGATAGTATATTGCAATTTTTTTGAAAAACCTAATTCATATAATGCATGCCCTGATTCATGTGCAACTGCTTTAAATGAAAACATAGGATCTTTTTCATCATAAGCAGTGGTAATCCTAACATCATCTCCATTAATAGCAGTTGTAAAAGGATGAACACTCTCTGCCATTAAGTTTCTGGTATGATTATCTAAAATCAGATCTTTTATTTGTCCTGTAACTCTTTCTTGACCCTCAATAGGAAATAATCTCCCAACTAAATGGTTTTTCTGTTTTTTATAAACAGCAGAAGATTTAATATTGGTTAAAATTTCAATTAATCCTACTTTTAATTTTTCAAAAACCTTATTTAATTTAGCAATGTTCATACCCTCTTCAAATTCATCCAATAAAAAATCATAGGGATGTAATTTAGGATTAATAATCTTTGCTTCTTTTTGCTGCATTGCTATTATTTTTTCTAAATACGGTTTAAACAAAGAAAACTTATTTTTCTCTTTAGCATTTTCCCATGCAGCATTTGCTTTAGTAACTAATTCTGAATATTCTTTAACAAAGCTTAAAGGTATTTTTTTCTCTTTAGCGATTTGCTTTTTATATTTTGATACTGATAATTGATCTGCTTTATCTAATCTAGAAAATGTTGATTTTTTAGCTAATTTACTAATAACAGCTCTAAATTCCTTAGATATGGTTTTAGTATACAGCATCTCTGATATAATAGAGGACTGTTCAGCTCTTTGTTCAATTGCAGATTCAGGCATAATAGTAGCACGATCCCATTGTAATAATGCTAACATCCCCTCTAATAAAGAAAGTTCTTTTTCTACTTTTTTAAAATGCTGAAGATCTTTATTCATAGCATACTTTTCAATTTTCTGGCTTAAATATGTTTCTTTTATTGAAATGTTTTCACTCCAGGATTAGTTGCACAAAAGTTTTATATAGGAGCATGTAAATACATATCATATGAAACTAAATTCAAATACTAATCCAGATATGAGGGGACTTGTTAGTCTGCACTCTAAACGTGCTGGATATGTTTGTTTCTACTGAAGTTTCAGATATTCTATTAAATTTTGCAAAAGTAAGATTGACTAAAAAACAAAAAGAACTACTTTCTATACTTAGATCCTCCTCTATTATCAAAAAAAGACATATTACACAAATGGTGCAAATACTAACTACCCTCACAAATAGTTCCTCTTCTACTATATGGTTTAATATGAATCAACTACGAGCAATTGGATTAGTAGAATTTGGGAAAGAAAAAACAAAAGGAAAACCTCTTGAATTAACAAAAATTGGAAAATGGGTTGCAAAACATGTCTAAAATTAACAATATCTTAAAAACAATTGGAAACACACCATTGTTAAAGATAAATTCATTGAGTAGATTTGCTAATATATATGCTAAATTAGAGTTTTTTAATCCTGGAGGGTCAATTAAGGATAGAACTGCCTTGTATCTCATAAATGAAGCAGAAAAACAAGGTTTAATTCATGAAAATAGCACAATAATTGAACCTACAGCTGGAAATACTGGGATTGGCTTATCACTTGTAGCTGCTCAAAAGAATTACAAAGTAATTTGTGTTGTGCCAAAAAGATTTAGTGAAGAAAAACAAGTATTGATGAAAGCTCTAGGCGCTAAAATAATTAATACTCCTACATCTAATGGAATGGAAGGTGCTATCAAAAAATCTTTTGAATTGAAAAAAAAGATTAAAAACTCATTCATTCCTCAACAATTTTCAAATCCTGCTAACATAAAAGCCCATTATGAAACAACAGGAAAGGAGATTTATGATTCATTAAATGGGAAAATTGATATTTTTATTGCAGGAATTGGAACAGCAGGAACATTTATGGGAGTTTCAAAATATTTGAAAGAAAAAAATCCACATATAAAAACAATAGGTGTAGAACCAGAAGGTTCAGTGTTAGCAAAGGGTAAGCTCAAAGAACATAAGACAGAGGGTATTGGTGTTGATAAAATAGAAACATCTAAACTTATTGATTGGGAACTAATAGATGAAATAATAACTGTATCTGATAGAAATACTCATAAGATGTTAAAATTCTTAGCTAAAAAAGAAGGATTGCTTATTGGATCTTCCTCTGGAGCTACTGCATGGGCTGCTTATAAAATAGCTAGATTAAATCCTAATAAGAATATAGTTACTATTTTTCCTGATGGTTCAAATAACTATCTCAGTAAAAATATTTATGGTGATTTTGATGCATGGAAAATTTGAAACAAAAATAATACATGAGGGAGAATATCAGAATAAACATGGAGATGCTACTATGCCTATTCACCTCTCATCAACATTTATCAAACCAAACTTAGATACTTCTCAAGAATTTGAATATTCAAGAGCAGGAAATCCCAGTAGATCTTTAGTAGAAAAAAAACTAGCTATACTTGAAAATGCTAAGTTTGCATTAGCTTTTTCATCAGGCTTAGCTGCTGAAACAGTTGCACTATTAACATTGTTAAAACCAGGAGATCACATGATTGCTTTTGATGATTTATATGGGGGAACAAAACGACTTTTTGATAAAATTTTTAAAGAAAAATTTAAGATACATGTTGACTATGTTGATTTAACTAAAATAGATAACTTAAAATCAGCTATTCAAGAAAATACTAAACTCATTTGGATTGAAACACCTACAAATCCTTTATTAAAAGTCTGCGACATTAATAAAATCTCAAAACTAAAAAAGAATAGTCTAGTTTTAGTAGATAACACATTCTTAAGTCCTTATTTTCAAAATCCTCTTGAGTTAGGAGCTGATATTGTTTTGCACAGCACAACAAAATATATCAATGGACACTCTGATTCAATTGGGGGTGCTATCATGGTAAATGATTCATCACTATATGATTCATTAAAATTTAATCAAAATGCAACAGGTGCTATACTTTCTCCTTTTGATAGTTTCTTAGTAGCACGAGGCATTAAAACACTAGCTATCAGGATGGAAAAACATCAAGAAAATGCTTTGAAAATTGCTCATTTTTTAGAAACACACCAAAAAATAAAAAAAGTCATTTACCCTGGATTAAAATCTCATCCTCAATTTGAAATTGTTAAAAAACAATTCAAGGGATATGCAGGAATAATCTCATTTGAAATCCTAGGCACTAAGGAAAAATTAAATTTATTCTTGAATAATCTAAAAATATTTAAACTTGCAGAAAGTTTAGGAGGAGTTGAATCTCTAATTAATGTTCCTTCTCTGATGACTCATGCTTATTTATCAGAAAAAGAAAGAAATGATATAGGCATAAATGATAATTTAATGAGGCTTTCAATTGGAATAGAAAACGTTGAAGATCTTATTCAGGACTTAGATATTGCTTTAAAATCAGTTTAATAATCATAATTACTTTACTCCCTCTTTTTCAACTCCTCAATATCTCTCTTAATTTGTTCATAACTTCTAAAACCATAATAGATAAATTGTAATCCTGTATCTGTATTTTCCATGACATAGCCAGGAGTTCCATATATTCCAAAGCTACTACTAATTTCACTGCAATGTCTGATATCAAAATGTTCCATGTAATACTCATCAATCATATTTTCCTCTAATTTAGGAAAAACAAAAATCTCATTTTGCCAGCATAATGTGCAGTAAGGACTTTCAAAATACATAATATAAATATTTGATTCATTATTACCAATTTGCTTGTGAGGACAATCTTGTAAATAAGGTTTATCAAGCGTAGATCCTACAACTCGCTGAATAACAGCGGATAGAGAAAATAATATAATAAGCGTAACACCTATAACAACTAAATTCTTTATTGCATCATTTGATTTAATAGTTTTAAAAGTAATAGAGTAAGTTTT
>CEPX01192417.1_pt1 | contig 13150 bp, 19 predicted proteins | sample 361361 | NCBI WGS metagenome assembly CEPX01 (sample SAMEA2619974, study PRJEB7988) | marine metagenome | biome: marine biome (ENVO:00000447); feature: mesopelagic zone (ENVO:00000213) & marine oxygen minimum zone (ENVO:01000065); material: "saline water (ENVO:00002010), including plankton... | reverse complement strand
GACAACACATATGTTTTAGCACTATTTGATTTATACTCAAACAATTACACTAGCTACTTAGGTTATGTTTCAGAGTATGATCTTTTAGCAGCAGAACTTTATTCAGATGTAAACATAGGAAGCATTGGTTCAAAGATTTATCCAGAACACATTGAACTAATTCAATCAAATGATAAGGTTTATTCAAATGGCTGGGCTTACCTTTACACATTATCAGAAGACGAATACTTATCACTATATGCAACAAACCCTTACACTTGGTTTTGGGACAGTAAAAGATGAAAGAAAAAATATTTATCATAGGTGGATATGGAGTAGGAAACATTGGAGATGAGGCAATCTTAGATGGAATCCTAGAAAACCTAAACCTTTCCAAAGCAAAAGTTGTTGCACACGATCCAAAATGGTTAGAGAAATTACACAAGAATATAAAAGGTGTAAAAACAGGATCATTTGAATTTTTCAAAACATTACTTACATCAAAAACAATCTTAATTGGTGGAGGAACAATCTTTAGAAAAAACATGAGATTAGTAACACAGTTTGTTCCTTTAGTAGCACTTGGATTAAGATTACTAAACAAAAAAATTATTTTCTATTCTTTAGGTATAGATAAAGATACATCATATTTGGCAAGAATTTCTTTGGTTCCAGCAATGAATTATGCCAATTTTGTAAGTGTCAGGGACACTGATTCTTTAAGGATCTTAAAATCTTGGGGTGTTACAAAACAAATCAAGATTGTCCCTGACCCTGCAATAAACCTGAGCTACAAAAAGCTCACAAAAAAGCAATTAAAAGAACTTGGTTTAAACCCAAACAAAAAAATTGTTGGAATCTCATTAAGATATGTAAAGAAATACAAAGATCTGAAATTTATTGATAAATTAGCAGATCTAATAAATAGGAATTCAAACAAACATCAGTTTGTTTTCATTACCTTTTCAAAGCACCCTTTTAGTAATTTTGAGAATGACTTAAGTGTTGCAAAAGAGCTTAAACAAAAGTTAAACAAGCAAGCTGACTTCAAAACAATAAGCAAGGATATTCCTACAAAGGAACTAAAAAGCCTTGTTTCAACAATGGACTATTTAATTGGTATGAGACTACATTCAATGATCTTTGCAGTTTCAACAAAAACACCATTAATAGGTATATGCTATTCACAGAAATGCTATTCATATTTGAATGCAAACAAAGTAAAGACATATTCACTAAACCCAGATTTCAAAGAAATCGAGAGATTGATAAAAAATGGAAAAAGATTTTAGTTATATAGGGCTGACATTTGTAACAGTAATCGCAATAATCTTGATTTTAGGCTTTATTTTCATGCCAAAGCCAGATTCTAGCTTTACAGAGCTATATTTTACAGAATATTCAGATTCTGGCCTTGAATTTACTATAAATAATCTAGAAGGTCACTCAGAACAGTATAACTACACTATATATATAGTATATTATGATAATGGCCAATATTATAGCCAAGAGACAGTGAAAACAGAGTATATTAGCTTAAATAATGACCAATCAGCTACATTTAGCCAATCTTTGGATATAAATAATGCTTATGATACAGCCTTAATTATGGTAGATATAGGCTCACAGAACATATATTATACAGTGGAGATAGAACAATGATAGGAGCAATAATTGGCATAATTGTACTGATTTTACCAGGGTATTTGTTTACAAGGATGCTTTTTGAAGACCTAGATATCCTTGAAACTAGCTTATTTACACTTGTATTTTCAATGGTTTGTATGGTATTTTTTGGCTTATTCTTGAGTGTATTTCACCAAGTAAATGCTCTAAATTTATACATGTTTTATGGTATAGTGATTATACTCTCTATATTTTGGTATATATTTAATAAACAGCAACTATTTTGAAGTAACAACACATCGAAAAGTTTATAAAGGAGTTCTAATTTTCAAATGGTAACATAATACTCCTAGGAGGACGATATAAAAATGAAAAAATTATTTATGGCATTGATGTTGGCACTGACTTTATTGACAGCGCCTGCACTAGCAGATGAAAGTTCAAATTATGATTTTTTGAACATAGGAATTGCTGGTATCTCATATGCTGAAACAGTGTACGTTGAGCGTGGAGATAGCGTCCCTGTTGAAGTTTACTTTACAGGTACCGGTGAAACTACAGACGTAAATTTAAAAGTTTGGATTGGTGGTTACGAATATGATAATGTATTCACAGCTTCTGACATGTTTGATGTTGAAGATGGTGTTACATACAAAAGAACCCTACAATTACAATTACCTGATGACTTAATTGCAGAGCAAGATTACACAGTTTACATTGAAATGTATGATGATGAAGACTATGTAAGAGAAGAAGCAACTATCAGAGTAAGTAATGTTAGACATGATGTTAGAGTTCAAGACATCCTAGTTGACAACTCAGTTGATGCTGGTGAATACACAAGTGTTACTGTTAGATTGGAAAACATGGGTGACAATAAAGAAGAAGACATCAAGGTTACAGTTTCTAACGAAGCTTTAGGTCTAGAATTATCAACTTACCTTGACGAACTAACAAATACAGAAATCGATAATGAAGATGAAGAATCTTCAGGTGATGTAACTTTCACATTTGCAGTTCCTGCAGAAGCTGATGGTGACTACACTTTGACAGTTGATGTGTTGTACGATAATGGTTACAGCGAAGTGTCAAGTGAAGCTAGCCTAAGTGTTGAAGGACAAGTAGAAGCAGGTGATGGAACAGTTGTTGTTTCAGTTGATGATAATAGTACAGTAGATTCAGATGATACAAGTTTTGTTACAGCATTGAAACTAGGTTTCGGTATTTTAGCAGTATTAATCGTTATTTTAGCATTGATCTTGATCGTGCGAAAATAAACTTTTTTTCTTTTTTTTAATTTAATATATTCTTAACAAAAATTATTCCTTAGAAACTTCTGATTTTCTATAAACAGGAACTGCAGGTATTTCATCAGTACAAAGATCTTCTAATCTTATAGAAGGATGTATCTCTTGAGGAGGACCAGAATGTCCCAAGAGTACCACATTACCTCCAGCATATACACTAACATTATTCCCTAAATATTCTTCCTGTTGTATTTCATAATCATCTTTCATTTTTCAATATTATCTAGTTTTAAAAAAAGAAAATAAAAAAATTATTTTTTCTTAGTTTTTGGCCTTAAATCACAACAACAATCACACTGTTCTTTTAACAAGAAAACAACACCTGTTAATAAAAATAATGCTGTCCACCAATTGATTCCAAAGAAAGTCCAAACACCCAAATCAACTGAAAGGAATACTGCACCTAATAATAACAAAAGTACAGAACATGCCATTGTACATTTTCTACACATAGTCAACATATTTTTCCACCCCCTTATCAATTTCTAAGACTCTTTTCTTTATAAGAATTTTCAAGATTTATGGAAACTTTCCATAAAACCTGAAAGATTTTCAGAATTTTAGGTAAGGTCATTATAAAAAATGCTATCAAATGACTATATATGAAATGGCAATCACTTGAAATCTTTGTAGAACACCTCTACAAAAACCTAGGGAAAAGAAGAGTAAAAAGAAGTGTAACAATCTCTAAAGGAGGAGTTAGAGACCAAATTGATGTTCAGTATGGCTTATTCCTAAAAACATATGTAGAATGCAAAGATCACAGTAAAAACATTCCTTATTCAGAGTTTATGAGGTTTGTAGGAACATGTAACAGATTAGGTAAAAGAGGAGTCATGGTTGCAACAACAGATTTTACTCCAAGATGTTACAAAGATGCTTCTACATATGGAATCAAACTAATCAATGGTAAAGAGTTGATAAAACTATACAGAAAGTCTGGCCACAAACCAAGGAATTCCAATGTAAAAAGCATTGTAAGATCACATCCCAAGAAATATAAACCAACATTCAAAAGAAGAGCTATTAACTATTCAAAATATGGGCTTTATGCTACTATAGCATTAGCTTTGTATGAAAACCAAGACAAGTTAATGCCTTTAATGGAAGAAATAAAAAAATTTATCCCTTAAAAAAAGAAAAAAGTTTATCCCTTAGGGATAATTTCAACAACTTTAATTTTAAAGTTTAGAACTTTTCCAGCCAATGGGTGGTTCAAATCAACAGTAACTTCATTATCAGTTACTTCAGTAATCTTTGCAGGAATTTGTTGACCATTTGGTAAACCTACTCCTAAAGCCATTCCAACTTTTGGTTCTTGTTCTGGAGGTAATTGTTCTTTAGGTATTTTTTTAACTAACTCTGGTTTTGGATCACCATAAGCATCTGCTGGTTGCAATGTAATTTCCTTTTCTTCATCTTTTTCCATACCAACAACAGCTTCATCAAAACCCTTTATGATTTTACCTGATCCTACTTCAAACTCCAAAGGTGCACCATGATTTGAAGAACTATCAAAAACACTACCATCTTCTAAAGTCCCAGTATAATCAATTTTTATTGTATCTCCATTTTTTACTGCCATATTATCATCTCCTGATTAATTTATTCTGTTTAAGAATTTTTTACCCTTTAATAAGTTATCCATAAAACTTATATATTGTTGATTTTAATACAATCCTCATGAGGATACACAAAGGGATATTATTCACAGATGGAACTGTAATGGGTGACAGTTCTTTTTTTAGAACTTACATGGATCATATGGGTTGGGTTGATGAAGAACGTTTCATTAATGCATTAGAGTATGGAAGTTTTGAATTAAGAGAAGCAACTATTACTAGGGTTAAACAAAGAGAACTTGGAATTACATCTTATTTTTTTGATATTGGTGAATCTAGAAAAGAAAAACATCTTCATATTAAAGATGTTATGCAACCTGGTGTAAGAGCAATGTTAGGTCTTACTCCAGAACAAGAATTAGAAGGTACAGTTGTTCAGGCTTTTGTTAGAAATTATGAATTACATGGTTTCAGAGCTACACCTTAGTATAAGCTTTGATTAATATACAAGAGGATAAACACTATCAGAAAATTTTCTAATACCTAATCCAACAGCATAAGAAGCTGTAAACGTTGCAGCAGAGAAACTAGCTCCAGAAGTAGCCCAAATAAAATACTGTGCAGTTCTACTATGTTCAGGTTTTCTTGTTGCAGAACCAGCAAGTCCACTTAAAAGACTATTTCCTCCACCAGCACTAACCAAACCACACCAAAAATCAACATTACTTTCATTACCATCAGTAAAACCTAAAGCTAAACCACCTATTCCACTTGCAGCATGTCCAGCTAAAGAAATTTGTCCAGGACTAGTTTTAAACAACCTTTTATTTAAAGGCATATCTTTTTTTGATTTATACGATTTCATATCAAAAATAAATCAAAACAAGTTTAAATAAATTAGAGTAAACAAAGCTATACATTAGAATAACCTATACAACAAAAACAGCGCCAAAAGAACCAAAAGAGAATACTCAACAAACCCACCAGTTCTAACAAACCCCTTTACCTTCCAATCTAAAGGCCAAAAGAATTTCACACCTTGCAAAGTCATAGCATCCAATATTAAATGCAACAGATAACCACAAAAAAAAGCAAGCCCTAAATAAAAATAACCAAAAATATACAAAACAACAAACACAACTAAAGGAATTAACAAACTATGAAAAACTCCTCTGTGTCCCAAAAGACCAGCAAACCAAGAAACAATACCAAAACTTCTTCCAACCTTACTCTTTGGAGCATCAATATCAGGCAACAGAGAAGCAAGAACAAAAACAACAAAAAACCACCAACCATAATTCTTCAAAAGCAAACCAACAACTACACCAATAAACAAATGTGTTACAAACATCATTTTTTCAATTTCTTAACCAATTTAATTCTATTGGTCATTCCATAAGAAAACTTCTTAACAACCTTTTTAGTTTCTAACCTTTTTAAGATTCTATGAATCTTAACTTTAGATAGCTTTGATTCATTAACCAATTCTTTCTGAGTCATTGCATCATCATTCTCTTCCAAAATCTTAACAATCTTCTTTTCTTCAGGTAATAATACATCTTCACTAATCTCATTTTCAGCCTTTTTCTCAACCTCTTTAACAATATGATGCTCTTTAACTTTCATCAAAGCCATACCAGAAAGTAAACTTACAACAAAACTAACAAAGCTTACTATCATTAGAATAAGAGTAAACCTTTGCATCATAAGCACTGGGAGTGCAGTTTTGCCAGTAGCCAACATCCTTTGTAACAGTAAAGAATCTCCACCTTTAAAATAGACCCATAGTGACAACAACCCTAAAATAAAAGATATTCCAGCATAAATAAAAGCAATTACCATCACAGTATTCTGGAACTTAGTTTCAGTGTGTTTCACCATTTTACAGCTTATTCCTCCAACATTTTAAGACTTGTTTCAGATATTGGATATGTAAGAACTCGAAACTTTTAAGGGTTTCGAAAGGAGGGAAAAATGAATATGAAGAAATTAGGAATGGCAGGGCTTTTGATTGCCTTGCTCGTGATGTCAAGTGTATCAGTACTTGCATTTGAATCAGAAAGAACATTAGACACAGAGACTATGGTTGAAACAGAAACAGAGCTAATAGACCACCTTGAGCTTGAAGATGTACCTGAATCAGGAAGAACATTGGGCACAGGGACTATGGTTGAAACAGAACCAGAGCTAATAGAGCACTTTGAGTTTGAAGAGGATATGAATCCTAAAAAAGAATACACAATTCATACTTTAGCTATAAAGGCAATTAATTACTTTATGGAAAGGTTTGGATTAGATGAAAACGACTCAATCGGTGAATTGTTAGATGCATTAGATGACAGTGTTAATGAGCTTGAAGAAGATGCAATGGAACACTTGGGTGTAGAATCAGAAGAAGAGATTAGAGAAGCATTGCTGGAAATCAGAGTAGAAAAGCTAAGAGTGTTGTTAGAACTTGATGAATCCTTAACAGATGAAGAAGTTTTAGAAGCAGCACAAGAAGCAAAGATTGCAGAGATCATATCTACTCTAGGTCTTGAAGAAGATGCAACACAAGAAGAAGTGAACACAGCATTAGAAGAGTGGAAAGAAGACAACAAGTTTTTGCTGAACACAATAAAACCAAGATTTGGTTTTTTAAGAGGGCTTTTTTAAGCCTCTTTTTTTTCTTTTAATTCCATTGCCAACTCTTGAGGATTAGCATCCCTCACAGCATTAGCAACAACTTCTAACCTATTAAAAAAAGTATTGTTAGTAACTTTACCAATAATCTCTAACTGTTTTCCACCAATGTTCCTTTGCACTTCTTTGAACTTGTCAGGATTATCTTTTAGAACAGTAGCATCTTCAATATCAAGAACTTTATTCACATTATCACCAAAACAAACAATTCGAACATTATCAGTACCATCATCAAAGAACACATTCAAGATTGGTTGAGCTTTACTCTCAACTTTACCATGTGTAGCACATTCAAACCCTTCTTCACCATAACTTAACTTTTTCTTACAATCAGGACAAGAATCATAAAACCTTGGCTCAAAAATTTGAACAACAGTACCAACCAATTTAACATTTTCATTTTCTTTAATATCTTTAATATCCTTCTTAACACCATCAACCTCACCCAAACCTTTAGCTTCAATCTGAATCCCTTTGGGATTTATTTCCCAAGAACCTTGAGAACCTAACTGTAATTCCATAAATCCTCTATTCTCTTTAACATAACCATTTGAAATCTTTACAATATCACCCTCTTTCACTTTGCCATCTGCAATTTCCTGAATTTGATTTTCATCCCACAATGTAATTCTACAAGAACCAGTTTCATCACCAATAAACATGTTTGCAACCCTACCTTTCCTCATTCCAGTATTATACTCCCTTATTTCATACAATCTCAACACTTTCCCAGCAATTTCAAAACCTTTAAGCATAGGATTCAAATCCTTAACTTTGATAGTTCTAGAACTTGCATCATACAACTTAACACCTAGTTCATTTGCAATAATGTGCGCAGCACCTTCCTTAGAAATCAGATCGGATAACTGATTTAATTTGTCTTTAATCCTGGATTCAATCTCTTCTTTAGACAATCCTTTCTCTTTTTCAATCATTGATAAAATTTGATCATAACTCATGCTTACCATATTCTTTTCCCCCAAACAAGTTCAGAGATTTCTACTATATAAACTTTTGTGCTAAATAGAATATAGTTAAGAAAAATAAAGAAAAAAAAGTTATGGTTCTAACCAAACTGTTACTCCGCCAATTGAATCTTCATAAGCAAATCCATCTAATGTAAACTTAATTTCACTAGGATTACTTCCAAGATTTCCAACATCAACATCATACACTTTACAGGTTACAACTTCTTCTTTTGTATCTCTAGATAGCTTAATTTCAGATGAACACTCTGGTCTATAAGCTCCCTCAACACTCAAAGTAACATATTCCTTGTATCCAGTCTCTCTATACTGGAAACACTCATCAAGATCTTCAACAATAGTTCCCTCACCAGTGTTTTGTATTGTAACCTTAAACCTTAACTCACCTGTATTAGAATCCCTATCAACATCAACAATCTCTTGCTCAATAGCAGTAATCTTAACACTTGATGGTGGATTTGCACCAGATGGTAAATTCTCACCTATTTCTGTTTCATCTTCTGTAAAGTATAAGAACCCTTGCACCTCAACAGGCATTTCATAACAATACTGACCTTCGATTTCTTTTGAAATCTTTGTATCTAACTCTTTTTGATAAATTAAAGGCCCAATATTAACTTCATCATCATTTGCACTACAAGTATCTTGATCAGCAGCATAAAGAACAGGATTAGTTTCAACACTAGCTCCAGAAAAGATTGTATCAATTGCAGCATCTCCAGTCAACCGCACTTTAACTTGGCTCTCAGGTATTTCAAGGGGCATTTTATTATCTAAAACAACCTCAATGTCAATTTGTTCACCTGGTTGATAAGTATTAGATTCAGAGCTCAACGGAGCATAATCCGCAAAATAAGCCTCAATCATTTGGTCTTCATCACCAAAACAAGAATAGTAACCTTCTGTAGTACTTGTTGTTCCACTTTCAGCGCAACCAGCTACAACAAATAGTAAAAGCATTAATCCAATTAATTTATAGTTCATTTCTAAACCCTCCTTTTAGTTATATAATATGATTATGATTTATTAAAGTTTCTATCCTATTGGCATCACCCTAAACTCTACACTATCCATCCTACCATATCCATATTCAAGTTCTAAATAACCCCTGCTTTCACGATTACTTATAGTATTACCTTCAGAATCACTTAAGGGAACACCACTAATAATACAAGTTGTTTGCCCTTCACCATCTTCAATTGTAATCTCAGGACATGAAACAGACCCTTGTAACTCTTCCATATAAGCATTCACCTTTATTACTGGATCATATTCAGTAACAATACTACAATCATAACTAGATGCATCTTCTTTTGCAATTAACCAAGAGCTTCTATCTTCATCAACTTTAACAGCAACATTCAATTCCAAATCAACAGCATTAGAACCAGCTGGCCTTAAAACTTGATAAACTTCAGTTACTGTAACTGGACCTTCAGAAGAAACATCTAAAACATTTCCATAAGCATCACAACCCTCTTCTTTAACATCACCTTTAATACAAGCTTCAAACACACCATAAGTAGTATACTCATATTTTGTATAAAAATTAAGAGTTTGATCCAAAACATTTTCATCAACCAATGCTGGAGAATAACTTGAAAAATAAACTCTAGTTTCTTTATAATCACTTGCATCAGGTTCATTAACAACAACACTAAAATCTTGACATTCACAACCAGAAAAACCAAAAACCTCTTGATTCAATCCAGAAATACAAGCTGAACCAACAGTAACATCAGCTTCACCTTCATTAGTAATAAACAACTCAGGTGCAAACTCAGTAAATTCATAAATCTCTCTATAGTTTTCAGGCAAATTAGGATCTGGGTTTAAAATTTCCACACCCAAAGAATCTGAACCAGAATGACAACTATAAGGACAACCACTAGCAGTTTCTTCTATAATTTCTTCAGAAGTAGAAAGATCACAACCAACCAACAAAACTAACACTAAAACCAAAAAGACTTTTTTTATCATGATATTGGATTATCCTCCTCTTCTTGCATTCCATAATTCTCAACAGGACTCTGCCCCTCACCAATTATATCAATTGCAGTTGACTCTTCATCAGTCATATAATAATAATCCAAATCAACTTCATAATCAAGGTCAACATAATCAGCATCACCAAAAATACTATCTTCAACATTTAACCAACATGAAAACCTTTTTTCTTCAATTTTAGAACCCCATAAGAAATCTTGGTTCAAAATATTTTCATCACCACCTGAACTTAACTTGTAAACATTTTTTCTTGTTTGTTGACCACTATAAATTAAAGGACATGCAAGACTTGGATTTTGTGTAAGATCCTCATCAATTGTAACACCAGAAGGAAGATACAAAGTCATATCAATCAACTCTTCAACACTACCACTCCATTCATTTTCTAAAAACAATCCCAAAGTTGGAGTTGAATAATCTCTAACAATAACAGGTTGATCATCTTCATCAATTGTAACACTTACAGGTTCACCATTATAATAACTTTTTATTAAATCTTTATCAATCCCATATGCACTAAAAAAGTCTCTATCATTTTCATCTAAGAAATCAGCAACATCTTCTTGAATAAAATAAACTTTTTGTGTAACTTCCTCTGTTGCATAAGGAAAACTAAACCAACCTGTAACAGTATAAACTCCATCTAAATCAGCAATAATAGAATTATCAATCCTACAAAAAACATCAACACCTCTTTTCAACAAAACATTTGTAGAAGGCATAATCTCTCCAAAACCAAGAACAGTATTTCCATCTCTAAGTTCACAAAAGAACTCAGCCTCAACACCATCAGAATCTATATTATTATAATCAATATCATACTCGAGAAGAAAATAATCTATTCCTGCTGGAACAGAATCTCCAGAAACACTATCAATCCCATTCAAATCAACACCTCTTTTTGTACTACTTGAATTAGTTGTTGATCCTCCCCAAACATCACCTGTTTGCGCTTCACCAATAAAATCAAAATATAAAGTAAGAGGATTGTTTTCTTTTACAAAATCCATTGCATTCTGTACATTAACTTGTCCTTGTGATGAGCTTGCATAATTATAAGCATAGAATCCAATTATTGGCAATAAAAGCAAAACAACGATTAGAATAAAAACAGTTTTCAAACCTAATGAAGACTTTTGTTGATCACCACCACTAGATTGTTCTTTTGGTTTGCTAGAAAATAATTTTGATAACAATCCAGCACCTGCTTTTTTTGCAGTATTACCTACCTGACCTCTTTTATTCATAGATTAAATAAATACCTTTTTATATATATAAACCTTTGCACATAATATGGAAATTTGCATGGAAGCAATAGTAAGATTATTTTTTGTTATTCTAAAATTCTTAATTAATCACTGGGGCTGGTTTCTAACATTAATGATACTTTCTTTTCTTGTACAAAAGATGAGATACTTACCAAGTTTACTTGGATTCATAGTAAACTTAGCAACAGATGGAATGAGTATTTTAGGAGATGCACTAAGTTTAGGAACAGGAGTGATAGTAACATTACTTTTGGGTGCAATACCTTCAGCTATTATTGGTTTTATGTGGGTTTCAATTATAATGGGTTCATCAGCAAACATGATTTTAAGAGTGATAACAATTCCTTTTGCATTAGTTTTTGGTTTTGTTTGGGGTTATTTACCTTTACCATTACCAATTGAATTTGGAATGGAATCTTTAGGCTCAAAACCTGCAGCAGCAAACATTATGTGCATTGTACTTATTGTAGCAACAATATTTTTGCCCTTACTTTTGGGAGTCTTATTTACAATACTAGGAAGTTTCATAGGATTCTTTTCAGGACAAGAAGTTTGTATGTGGATAAATGATTTATTAGTAATACTTTCTAATTAAATTCAAAACTATTTAAGCTTGCTTCAAATGTTGCATATTCAGAATTAAAAACTCCTTCTGCACTTTGCAAAGTCACAATAAAACTATTTCCACTATGAACTGCAACAATTTCTTCAGCTTTCAAAGCCTCTCCTAAAAAATATTCATAAGTAACACTATATGCAATTTCAGTATCCAAAGTAGTTGTTGTTTCCTGTAATTGTTGGGTTCCAACCATTAATTCAGATCTTTCCAATCTTTCTTTTTCTTCTAGCCAAACTTGTCCTAAACCTAAATTAGTTTCTTCTACTTCAATAATAATATTAACAAATTCTTCACCATCACTCAATAAGCTAACAATTCTACCTTCTTCAGCTTCAGCAACAATCCAACCTTCAGGAACATCAATAGAATACCAATCATTATTATAAACATCAATATCTACTTGATTGACAGCACACCCTGATAACAGAACCAACAAAAGTAATAATAGCATTTTTTTCATATTAAAAATAAAATATAACTAACTTATAAATTTATCCAAAAGTACTTGATAAGGATCTGTTTCAATAGTATAATTGTGAATCAAATAAATACTTTCATTCAATTCATCTAAATAAAGTTTATCAACAGTGTTAATCTCAGCACACCCTGAACCCAAAATAATCATTCTAGAATCTTCAAAGTAAACTGGAAACTGGTGCAAAAACTCTGAATCCAACGTATATGTAGGCTCCCGAGCACTATATGCAAGCAAAATATAATATCCTTCATCAATATAATACTCAACTAACTCTTCTTTTGGAGCACTCTCAGCAACAACACCATAATAATTCAAAATAGGCCAAATATTACTTTTCACACCACAACCTAACTCAGCTCCCTTTTCAACATACTCTTGCCATTTTTCTCGAGAAAATTCTAAACCATAAAAACAAGAAAATATCAGAGCAAAAACCAAAAAACTAACCAAAATATACTCTTTATACTTTCTCAGACCTAAATAAGCAAAATAAAATCCAGGAATAAACAAAGGAAACATATATCTAAGAACATTTGCTTTAATACTATACACACTATAAACAGTCAACAAAGTAACAGCAAGCATTACAAAACCCTTTCTTTTCAAATACTTTTTTTTATAAAAATAATAAAACAA
>CEPX01001547.1_pt1 | contig 13153 bp, 16 predicted proteins | sample 361361 | NCBI WGS metagenome assembly CEPX01 (sample SAMEA2619974, study PRJEB7988) | marine metagenome | biome: marine biome (ENVO:00000447); feature: mesopelagic zone (ENVO:00000213) & marine oxygen minimum zone (ENVO:01000065); material: "saline water (ENVO:00002010), including plankton... | reverse complement strand
AATTGAAGGCGCAAAACCAGCAGAAACTATAGAGGAAACTCCAGCCGAACCCGCTCCGTTAACGCAAGCGGATATCGCCCGAGTAACCCAGGAGATAGAAAACCGAGCGCAAGGACGGTTCAACAACTGGACCGCCGAACGTGAAGCGAAGTTAGCGAAAGATCGTCAGGCTTACGAGGCAAATAGCGTTGCTGAAGTCAAGAGAATCCGTGATTTCACACTTTCCCGGATGGATGAAGACGAAAAAGCCGAGTTCCTGAGATCAGAGCGAGATCAGCGTATTGACGCCTTCCTCAACAAACCCGAAGAACCTGTTCACCTCCAGGAACCAGAAAGCGAATTCTCTAACGAGCAGTTGCAGTTGGCCTCTGAGGTTGGCGGGTATGCCCGAGGTAAAGGCGTGACGCTTGGCTCAACGGATACTTGGATTTGGGAGGGTGCGACTGACGGCATGACGTTCGGTCAGTACGCTCAAATAGCCCGACAGAACATTGACAAGAAATCCGCGACGCCCGCCCCCGCTGCCCCCGCCGCTGCTCCGACTCCTGTAGACACCCCTGCTGACACGACATCAGCGCCCAAAACCACGACCGTCAGTGTTGACAACATGACAATTCAGGAAGCCGCCGACGCGATGCTCAACGGAGACATCTCCAACACCGACTATCGCAATCGGATAGCTCAGTAAGGACAATCTGATGGTCTTTGACCTCACTCTTACCGATTCTTCCAATCTGTCTGACATGTCCCGAATAGCGGTTGCTTCCGCTATCGCCAACGTCGAACCTGCTGGCCCCACACGATCTCTCGTAAATACGAGTCAGATCAAACAGGGCGAGAAGCAGGTGAATCTGCCGCTCTGGGGCCGGATGACCGCCAACCCTCTCACTGAGGGTGTGGATATCTCCTCACCGACGCAGGTCAGCTCCACCGTTCGTCAGCTAACCGCTACCGAACACGGACTGATGACGTTCCTGTCACGCAGGTTGATTAACCAGAACAACGAAAACATCATTGCCGAAGTAGGGACCATGCAGGGTCTCGCGATCGGTCGGCGTCTCGACCTCGACTTGAACGCACTCTTCGACGGTGTATCCAAGACCTTCCCCGGCGCGAATGTGGATGGCACGTTCACCCACATTGCCGGCGCAACGTCGTTCCTGAAAACGGATAACGACGAGGCGTTCGGTCCTGCTCCCGGCAGGGTTAACGGAGTCTTCCACCCGGAACAGATCAGGCGATTTGTAACCGAGTCCGCGGGCATTCCATCCGTTGGCCTCGACACGAACGCGCCGATTCCGGTTGGCCTCTCAGCGGAAGTGATCGAAAACTACTTCCGAGGCAACGAGAAATTGTTCGCCACCCGCATCTGGGAGAACGGCAACCTCGTTCGCAGCACCACTGACGACAGCGTGAAGGGGTGCATTTTCGTGGACAAGGCGTTCGCACTTGCGATCGCGATGGACGTCCAGGCGGACTCCGCCAAGCACCTCACCCTCCGCGGCGAGCAAATTGTTGCCGTCATGGAGTGGGGCGAACTTGAAATCGTGGATACCTGGGCGACTGAGTTCCACTCCAACGCGGCTGTGATCGCCTAATGGTGAATCAGGTTCAGACGTTAGCGCCGGATGACACGTTCAAATACGTGCAGCAGATGTTGCGCGAAGGGATGATCGATCCGGGCGCCACCATGACTGATGTTGGTGGAACGTCTGAATTGGATTCCGAAGGTGCCTTCACTCACCTAAAAGATTGTCGTGATTCGAGTCTGTTGAGGATTCGGCACATTGACAAGGCTCACTATCTAGTGAAGGTGGTGCCTTTCGGAGATCCTTCCGGGGTCGCTCAAGGCACAAAGATTTACACGGAACTATCGTCTCTGGCGCAGGGCGGGAGTGTTGAGATTGCAACCCCCATCGCTCCGAAGTCCAAGCGGAGACGGCGACGACCCAGGCGAAGGAAAGGTACTACGGTATGACAACCGAAGTAATCGGACCCCCCGAACACATGTGGCGCGATGAATTCGTTGCCGCCAAGAGACACGACCCAGATTTGGTCTTTGACTATCTGATCGCGAATTACGGCGGAGAGTTGCCCCCTTACGAGGATGTGCAATTTGTCAACGCGGACTCCGCTATCGTGTGGCGACGCCTGGGCGATGGAACATTTGAAAAGATGCTTCCACAGAACGTCATGGCAAGTGGGCTTATCAGTATCGCTCGCAAAGGATTCCTTCTGACTCCCCCGGAGACCCGTCAGGTCGAAGAGGTTGAGGATGAAGTTGAGACCGGCGAGCCAGTTGCAACAACTGAGCAGCCTGAGCTAGAGGCGGTAGTTCCTGTAATACCCCTGCCGGAGATTCCGGTGGAGGAACCCGTTGAAGAACGGAAACCTAGCAAGTTCCGTTTCCATTGTGTCTTGTGTGATCTTCAGTTCAAAACACCGAAGGGATACAAGAAACACAATCGAATCAAACACGCAAAATAACTTTTCTCGCCTGTAAAAAGGCTCGCCCCGAGGAGGGGCTTAGAAAATGGGTTTTGAAGATTATGGCGCAGAAGGCGTACAGTACGACACTCACGACACTCGCCAATACGCACTCGGCACGCTCATGCAACTTGAAGACGGTCGGATGTACCGTTACGGTAGGGTCGGCGCTTCTGGCCTGACCGCAGGCAAACTTGCCTCTGGTGCAGCGGAAGTCGCCAACAACGCAGATGACGTGGCAGTCGCTACGACCGCTGCTGGTTCTCGCACTGTAACGGTTACGCTTAACGCGACCGCCGCTGCGAAGAACGCGTTTCAGTTCGGGTATCTCGCCCTGAGCGACGGTGGTGGTGAAAACGGCCACTCCTACAAAATAGCAGGGCACCCGGCAGCGGACGCATCGGCAACTCTTGAATTGACCTTGCTGGCCTCTGGGGGTCTCCCAACTGCGATCGGCACCGCAACGGGTGGACTGACAGCGAACCTTTACGCCGATGTGGTTGTTGCGGCTGTAACTCTAGTTAACTCTATTGCTGGAGTCCCCAACATTGACATCGCTGCTACTGAGTTCGGTTGGTTCCAGATTGCAGGCGCGTGCGCTGTTTTGATGAACGGCACCCCCACGATTGGCGCAAGCCTCGTACCTAGCGGAACGACTCCTGGTGCGGTAGATCTACTTGACCGTTCAGATGGCTCGGTTTTAGACACGCAGAACGTCGGCACGGTGATGGGTACTGTCGGCGTGTCCACCGAGTACCACATGGTCCAGTTGGATATTCGGTCGTAACCAATGATGAGGCGAGACCACAACGGTAGGATCTTCCTGCTCGCTACTGGTCCGTCTCTCGCTGACGAAAACCTAGAGCCGTTCGCATCTCAGAACACAATGGGGTGCGGGCGGCTTTATTCATGGCAAGTCACACGAACGATCGGGTAATAGTGCGTAGGTTCTTGCAGGGAACTCTCGTGGAATTCCCTTTTGCTGGAACGAAGAAATGTCTGGTCATATTGGCCTCCTGCCGTGCCGTGATAAACTCTGCGTAAATATCTTGTTAGAATCCCTGCTACGGAGACTCAACTATGGGTGAAGCCACGCACGAAACGCTTGCCGTCTCAACCGCCGCTGTGGGGTTCGGCGCTATCCCAGCGCCAGCCCCCTCTCTTGCGACGATACGCGTCATAGCCGCGAATGTACGGATTACCTATGACGCTGCGACCACTCCCACTACTACTGTAGGCCAGATCCTAAAAATTGGGGAAATCTGGAGGCTTGAGGGCGCAGACTACGTAGCCAATGCCTCGTTCATTAGAGACGACGCGGTAGACGCTTCCCTCGAAATCTCTTACGGGAACAGTACCGGCAAGGGGTTGTCCAGAGACGGGCCGGGTCACCAGGTTGACGTGGATGGAAACACGGTCATAGTCGGCCCTGCCGCTGAGGATGCTGCTGCTAGCGGTAACCCGCTGCTTACGGGCGGGCGCTTCGATTCCACAGCGCGAACTCTTGATGACGGAGACGTTGGCGCGATTGCGCTAGATGATAAGGGCCGGGTTATCACGGCGACCCCGAATGGCGGCAGCGAGGTTAAATCATACAGTTTCTCGTCTACCGTAGATCCGGTCTCAAGTGATCGCGCTACCGCAATAACCCCAAGCGGGGGCAAGAAGATTCGGATCATTAGCGTGAGCGGGTGGACGTACTCGAATACCATCCACCGAGTGGAGATTTACTTTGGTGAGGGGGCGCATTTTCAGAGCGATAGAACGAAGCTCGTTGGATCTTTCCATCTTGACGCTAACGGTACAGGTACCACAGGTCCGAATTTCTCCAAAGTGTGGCCCGATGGGGGTGGCCCAGTAGGTGCAGCCAACGCCGTTCTATCCGTGCGAACTTCCGCGGACATGGATACCAACAACGAATTTGAATTCCAGTACAGGGAAGAATAATGCTGCCAAAGATCACGGTAACTCGCTACCCGGATGACCGCACGGTCGCAGTCGCGGTTCTGAATCCCGAAGACCCCGAAACGGTCCACGCTGATGGGAGCAAGCACACTCAAAAAACGATCACAAGGGCGCCCACATTGAGGAAGGGCGAAGCCGCCTGGTCCACTTCGCAGAAATCCAACTGGGTAAAAAGGCATGAAGCCAACCGCAAGGTGATTGACAAAGCCTCCAAGCACCCCCTCATGTGGTGCCACGACTGTGTCGCAAATTGGGTTAAGAAGGAATTCGTGTTTGACGGTCCTCAGTACACCGATATGGCGGACGAGGACATTCAGCAACTCGTTACCGATCAACTGGGGTAGAGGTTCCAATGGCCGATAAGCCTAAAGACATCATCAAGAAGAAGCCCGCCCTTAACTGGACCAACCACACGGCCAAGGACGCGATCACGCTCGAAGACGGTACGAAGATCGATGCGGAAGTCGTGGTCCCTGATGGAGCGATCGGTTACGGGGACAACGAAAGCGCGGCTCTCATGGCCGCGGACGTGGTGCTTGAGGCTACAGAGGACGCGGAGCAGGGGCAGGCGGCATATGAGAGTTCGCGAGAACAACTCGACGCGGACCAGGTAGAGAAACTTCGTTTCATTGCGCGGCAGCGGGAAGTGTCCAAGAATCCTGTTATGGAAGCGTTCGAGGACCGAGATGCCGCGGGTGTGCTTCGCGGCTACCACGTTCTGACGAACTACTATCAGCCCACCCCCGGCTGGGCGAAGTCGTGGCGCGATCCTGAAACCGGGCTTGTCACATATCCCCGACTGGATTTCGTACCGATTGACGAAGGTGATCGCGTCTATCTGAGCCAGGAACTTGGAATCACTGTTTAAATGGCTACCCAGACGCTCGACGTAATGTTCCCGGAGTTCGGGAGGACTCTCGGCGCGTTCGTCGGTTCGTTCACCGCTACTACCGCGATCAACGCGGACAACCTTGTTCTCTCTACCGAGTTAAGGGGCGCTGGGTTCGTCACAGACGACGATCTGAACGACTTCTGGATACGGATCACATCCGATGCAAACATTGGTGTCATACGGCATATCGGAGATTACGCTCAGTCAACGGGCACGATCACCGTATCCGGTCCAGTTCTCGCTGACGACTCATCCGATCTCGCTACTTTTGAGGTTTACCGCTGGAGTCCAACTCGGATCTTGAACGCTCTGAACGACGCGCGTCAGACAGCGTTCCCCGCGTTACACAAGCGCGTTGTCGATCGCACCACCACCATGCGGTTCCCGCAAACTACCTACGCGCGACCTACCTCGATTGTCAGGAATCATGTCACTGAGATACGGGCAGAACTTCGTATCGCCGCGAAGACGTTCTCCGAGAACATCGCCAACGATTTGAACGTGGACATGGAAGGCGGAACGATTACGGACGACTGGACTGCGGAGACTGGGATAACGATCTCCAAGGAACAGGAGACATCCGACCCAGATAACACGATGGTGTTCTCGGGCCAGTTCTCGATGAAGATCGACGCGACAGCCGTTGATAAGACTGTCACGCTTTCAATCACCGACTTCGGCAACTACGAAGGCGAGGAACTGAACGGCTCCATCTGGGTATATTCCCGCGTGGCGTCTATCATTTCGGCACACCTTCAGGTTGACTCCGGCACCGCTGTGGACGGTACGCAACATACAGGTTCAGGATGGGAGCGTCTTACCGTTACTACGGTCTTGGGATCTACACCGCTCCTCAAGTTCGGTCTTCGCTACGATAATAACGCGGGATCTCGGTTTCAGTCGTACGCGGACGAAGCGATTCTCACCGCGGGGTATACCGAACCCGTGAAACTCGTTGGCGATCTCATGATGGTATGGGCGGAAGAAGCGGACAACATTCGTCTCGGTGGGGTACTGGCTCTGGATCGTAACCTTGCCATAGAGGGGCGTGGCTTACTCTCAAGCGTGTCTTCGGGCACCGACACTATGGAAATAGACGAGAACAATAAACGGCTGCTCTACGCATACGCCGGTGTTGAGTTCTTTCAGGGCGATCAGCACACCGAGAACCAGGGACAGTTCAACCAGGTCGAGCGGCGATTATCCCGTTACCAGCAGCAGATCAACTCCGGGGTAGGCGCGATGGCGTCTCAACCCACACGCCGTCTATTTAGCACTCAGGGCGGGACGTTCCATCCCGCAGGACCGCGCCACCGAGTCGCACGGGTCTTCCATTAATGGCTGGTCGGCGCGGTAGAGATATCGTTCTGCGGGATAAGGCCGGCGGGAATGAAGTTGAGCTTCAACTCTTTCAGGATTCGCGGACGATCCCTGGTGGGTACAGTACCGAGTTCTCCCCGCTTCAAGCTCCCGGTCGTACCAGTGGGCGCGCTTCGTATCAGACTCAACCCCCCGAAGCTGGACTTGTTACTACGCATCGTTCATTTCACAACGGTATGGGGCAGGTTTATTACAGGGACTCTCAAGGCCCGGATACCGGCCCTGACGAGGATAGATATTCCTACACAGACGGTGTTGTCGCGTTCTTCCCCGGCAAGGCGACACTCGGCTATCAGGAAGACTGGGTAGACCACACTCTCCAAAACGGGCGCGTGAACGATTCGTCTACCGCGGGGTGGGATAACAACACGAACGCTACTGTTGCCGTAAATGCCGACGCTCGCACTGGGGACCATGGTTTACGTTGCACCGCTACAGGCGCAACCGCGGCGGTGGGACAGACCTATAGGGGCACAATTGGCATTCTTCAGAGCATTGAGATTCAGTTCTGGGGGTACGCGAAGAGAGTTTCGGGTTCCGGTAATGTGTTGCTCAGGATTCAGGAAACAGGGACCGGCAACGTCGCGACTGATTCCAGCACAGTTACCGCTTCGGAATATACGTTTCTTGATACAGGAACGGTCACACTTGTAGCGGATCTTTCCGCGCTCGACTTTCAGATCATTATTTCGGACTCGTCTAGCGTGTTCGATCTTGACGACATGTACGTGTCGATTAGAGACGTTAACGCCGAGTGGACGCAGCCCGTTCAGTTCAAGGGAGACTTGTATAGCGCGTCGGGTGTTGGAATCTTCAAGTGGTCCGAGGCCGATGACGCGTGGTATCTCGTTTACAACGATACGAGTGATTCGGGCAACGATATAACGTGGCTTGAGTCCTTCTCCGACTCAGGTACAACAGCGGCTTTGTACGCAGGACGTGGAGACGCTGGAGACAACTATCTTCGTTCGACGGACGGTGCGACGTGGGCTGATCCAACTACGAACGCGGGGAACGCTCGGTTAGCGAAATATTTTCTGAAGATGCGGAACGTTAACGGCGATCCTGCGCTCATGAAGGTGCGCGGTAATCAGGTAGCGATCACCACTAATCCCTCGGATACGGTGAACTGGGGTAATGAGATCCAGGTGGGCGACAATGATCGTGCTATCACTTCGATATTCTCTGTGAACGACGCCGCTTATGTCGGTCGCGAAGACGGTCTCTGGGTTTTCAACCCCGTCGATAACAAGTTCGAGGACGTGGAACCCGACGCTAACTTCTTCCCGCACCCCAAGAACTACTCTCGTGCTATAGGGCGGGGCGGTTCTATCTTTGCCATCGGAGGGGACCACTCACTCTTCCGTATAGCCCCTATTGACGATAACAATAACTTCGCGTGGGAGGATATTTCTGAGTTGGTGTCCCACCCTGAATGGACGGGATTCGGCGGCGGCGTCCGCGCGCTTACTCAGGACCGCAAGAGCATCTGGTTGGCGCTGGATGGTGGCGACAGGGAGGTTACGCGATCTGTTACTGCATCGCCGCTCACAGGCACTAACAGAAATTCATCCTCAGACGGGAACAACGTCGCGTGGGTTGCCTCTAATGCGGGAACGCTCAGTAACGCCATTGACACACGTAATGACGGAATCGTCGCATGGTGGGTGGACTTTGGAAACATAAACCCGGTCGGCGTCAAGTCGGATCACCTGCAATTCCAGATGGGTGCGAATAACTTCTCTATCCCTGCTGGAGCCACCCCTGTTGGTGTGCGTGCAACGCTCTACGGCGCTCCTTATGATGGGGACAACGAATACCGAATCACGGACGTAAAACTACTGAATGATTCCGGAACCGCAATCGGAACGGACCAGAGCGGCGACCAGAACATGAAGGGCTCTACAAAGTGGGTTTTCGGTGACGCTACGAATGACTGGGATGGTTCGCTTACCACTACGATAGTCAACAGCGGGAACTTTGGCTTTGAAGTTCAGATTGAGACGCTGATCGAAACAGATATCAACATTCCGTACTTTGATTATGCCGAAGTTCAACTGTTCTATACGACAACGGGAACAGACCAGTCCCGTTACATGCAACTTCGACAACAGGGCGGCAGCATGGTTCCACATACCGTAGGAACGTTCTTGCTGGAAGACCCCGACCGCATGGCGAGGTACTACGACAATACGAATACCCAAACGTCGCTCTTTGCGCTCGGTAGGACCACTAACGCGGACGCTGGGGCGGTAGAGAGTCGGATATACCGAGTACGACTGCCCGTTCCGGATCAAGATTTGTCCGCGCTTCAATCTCCCGAGTTTCGGCTTACCGGTCAGATGTTCTTGCAATGGTCGGACTACGAGTACGCGGACGTGAACAAGGCGTTGCTCTCGCTGACGATAAACGGGAACCTATCTTCGACTCAGACCGTCACCGCGTTCGTGAAATTCGACAACGCGACGAACGACGACGGCTCCGATTGGACTCAATGGGGGGATGGTGGTTCCACGAATGATGGGGTTTTTGATTCAACGTCCGAGAAACAGTTAGCATTCCTAACGACGCCGCAGGGCTTCCGCCGCGTCCGATTACGTTTCGATTTCCTTACCGCGAGCAGAACCTCCGCGCCCGAGATTCATAGCGTGGTACTCAAGGCTGCGTGGAACCCAGATCGCGTGGGATCGAAGCGTTGGGTGCAACAGTTCGTTCTCGGCCCACCGCGGGCGTCCCAGGTTGAGAACGATAAGACGAAAGCCACGATTGACACGCTTGAAGTTCTCGCCGGACTACCGTTCATTGACATGATCGAGTCCCGTGGGCAGGGCGACAAATCCCACACAGTTCAGATCACCAACGTACGAGACGGATTCGTCCGAAACCAGATCGGCGATGACGTTGAGACGCAGCACGTCGTCACGCTTGAGATAGTCAGACAGGACGTGTAATGGCGCGTAAGCGATGGGGAGAGCCAACAAAGGACTACGCGGTTGAAGCCGCGCTAGGCAATATTCCCGGCGTCACCTGCATCAACAAGTTCGGTGAGACACTGGACGCCGACGCGGGAGCGGCGAACAACACCGACGCATGGGACGGTGCGGACGGCGTCACTTCCACGAAACTCTGGGTGATGCCCACGCAGGCTAGAGTCCACGCAATCGTGTCCACAAGCGACGTAGACAGCGCCGCGGGCGGAGTTGTAGCGGAAGGCAACGGAGCGCACACGGTAAGGGTGTACGGTTTGAAGGATTGGGATACGGCGGAAACGAACGAGGATATTACTCTCGATGGAACCACGTCTGTAAACACGTCTGATTCTTATGTCATCATCCATCGCATGGAGATCCTTACCTACGGCTCCGACCTCGCTCAGACTGGGATTATCACCGCGACCGCGGCAACGGACGGGACTGTTACCGCGGCGATTCAGCCTCACGAGGGAGACGGACAGGGGCAGACACAGATGGCGATCTATGGAGTGCCGTCTACGCAGACGCTACTGGTTACTCATCTCGAAGGCGGGACGGAGGGTAGCGCTGGGATTCTCGCCCGCCTGATGGTGAAATTGAATGCGGACCTCTCCACGTCAGGGTTCAACAACAAGTATAGTTTTAAATTTACGGATACTTCATCGGGGAGTGTCCAAATTCCCAGGGTTTTCGCGGGGCCGTGTATCGTGAAGATCGAAGTACAATCGGACACGAACAACTCACCCGCGCACGCGGCCTTCGATGGATTCTTGGTGACAACCTCATGACGATTCTCTCTGCATCAGAAGCAAACGATAAGAACGGGACTCTGTACATCAGGTACAACGAGACGGTCGCGCCTCTCTCGCTGCTAACCTCGGGGAATACCGACGATCTAGCCGCCATGGACATTGGGGAAGGGATCGCCGTGGCAACGGACGGGCCTCACGCGGAAGATGAGCGTTGCCAGATTCAGCAAGAGGTTTGGTGGTTCTCCACCCACCACAATCGGCGCAGGCGTTTCCAGACACGCCACACGGAGACCGAAGCGATCGTCATCAGGATTCAGGAGTAACCATGCTCGGTGCCTGATTATGCCTGTGGTGATCAGCGATAAATTGGCGAGCGTGTTCGCGTGTAACCACGATTAGCGATAGGCCCATTGGGTTACCTCCCACCTTAATTCGAGCAGATCGTCCCATAGCAACCAGACTAGCAGCCACACCCACACCGCTACACACAGGACCGTAACGACGATAACGATCTGTTTCTCCGTGACCCGCCTAACTCTCCTGTACGGCCACGCGAGCGCGTCTCTGAGCCGTCTCAGGGCAGCAGCTACCGTCTTGAGCCACAGATAGTTTCCTTCTTCCGGCCTTGCAGCCCACGATACGAACAGCCCCACTTCGTACAACGCGATCATAGGGACCGCCATCATCGTCTGGTTCACCACGTCGAACGTAGGCGTGAGGATCGCTGACAGAACGAACGCGCTCGCTGGCACGAACTTCCGCACATTTCGTAAAGACCTGTACTCAACAAGCCTGAGTTTTGTGAGCAGGTACATCACGGGGGGCAGGACAAAGACCACCCCCATCCAGAAGACGATCGCCATGAACAGGGCCAGGTATTCAGAGATGTCTATTACCGGGACCGCGATACCTTCACCGAAGTGCAGCAGGAACCGCATAGCCGTGGGCAACAGGACGTAGTAGCCGAACGCAGCGCCGCCCAGGAAGCACAGCAGTACCGAAGTCGTGAAGATAACCAGGAAGAGCCAGTACCGCCCGATGAAGGGGCGGAGCAAGGTGAGCGCGCCGACCGTTGCAACTGGCAGGGCGACAACAGCGCCACCCTTCAAGGCGAGCCCAATCGTCGCTGACATCATCCCCGTCGGGCGGGTGTAGACGGGCTGTCCGTCGAAAGGGGAGAGAACGTCCCCGCCGGGGATGAGCAGAAACGCAAAGATGTCTACCCGGTAGAACCACGTTGTCGCGGCCCCGATGCTGAATGTAAGAAAAACCAAAAAGAGCCGACGTCTTATGCGCTGGCCTAGTTTCTGGGTTACCCGTTCATATCGGGTGAGCAATTAGGCGTCGGACTTATCACTGCGACGTCTGACGAGCTTCCACATACCCGCGCCGCCGCCAAGGAAGGCGACAGTTGCGATGATGATAACCGCTGTGAGCGTCCATTCGTTGAACATGCTAATTCCTCTTGCTTGTTTTTCGGCCTAAGACTTTTCGATGCAGGCCGTTCGTTGTCTTCGTGAAATCACTCATCATTCCGCTTGTCTGAACGAGAGTCCAGGCGCCCACGAAAGGCGACGGCGCGGACGATCTCCGGCGCACCTCCCCAGACTGCTTCCAGGAGGCGGGTGACCATGAAGCCAGCCGCTATCGAGGCAAAGACATAGCCGCCCAGCCATTTGATCGGTCCAATGTTCATTGGGGGTCCCTCCAGTTATAGGGTGTGTAGCATCCCGGCCACCCGGCATCTGCGTCAGCAATCTTCTCGCAGGTATCACACCGCCACACCAGGTAGGAGGCTTGACTCGGTGGCGCGTGTCTGAGGTTGATGCGGTGCAACAATCTCGTAAGATTCATTCGCTCTCTTCCTTACTCGCGTAGATTAGAATCGCGGGTATCCCGACGGAAAGTATGAGTAGACTGGTCACCTGTTTTCGAGTGTCTTCTGGCGCATCCCAAAGCACCCCTAAGATCCCGGCGATTATATAGAAAGCCAATATCACAGCGAGGGCGAACATAATCAGCGGTCTGATTGACCGAAAGCTTGGCACTATTCCCCGCCTCCGTGGTAGCGGCACGGTGCGGGGCGTCCGCATACCGCGCCATCGGCCTTGATGACCTCGCAGGCCGTAACAGGTTCTTTACCGGCAAGACCCGCAAGAGCGCCACCAACAGCCATCCTGGCGCGGCGTGCATACATGCCGAGTAAATCCGTGACTGGTTCGCCAAGAAGCTCCGCTATCTCACCTTTCACTTCAACAATGGTTTCCTTGACCTCTTGGAAAGTTATCGGCTTCTCGCTTTTGGAGCGCCGGGTAGTCTCTTCGGGTTCCTTGGAGTCTTCGGGTGCGGTTTCTTCTGACATAGTGCGTAGTTTACTCTTTCTCCGCCTCAGAGTGTGACGATTGAGTAGCTTTGTCGTGTCGCTCACATTCGCCACAGCACTACCGCGATCAATATGACTACCGTCCAGCGAAGTATCGAGCCTACCCAGTCCACCGCCATTCTCCTTCGTTGCTAAATACCGAATCCGTGAGGACAGTTGCGGTTCGGAATTTTTCTCGGGGATAACTCGCTCCGTTAGATACGATTCACGTTCCGGTCCCTGTTAGGAACTTCCGCGTTCTGGGGATTACTTCGCCTTCATCCTGTGCCCGCCCGGTCGCGCTCCCTTGCGTCCCTTAGCCCATCGGAAGCGGATCGATTCG
>CEPX01109976.1_pt1 | contig 13157 bp, 10 predicted proteins | sample 361361 | NCBI WGS metagenome assembly CEPX01 (sample SAMEA2619974, study PRJEB7988) | marine metagenome | biome: marine biome (ENVO:00000447); feature: mesopelagic zone (ENVO:00000213) & marine oxygen minimum zone (ENVO:01000065); material: "saline water (ENVO:00002010), including plankton... | reverse complement strand
TTGAATATTCTGGGATCTGATCATAATTTTGTTATTTATATTGAGTGCAGCAAAAAGATTCCTGGTGATGTTCCCTGTAGCACAATTATTTCCTCAGGAACAGATATAATTTATCGCACGCCATTGTCGATAGAGAATAATGAGCAGTATAAGATGCCTCTTGTTATAAAAGCGCCGAGTGAGAAAGGGACTTATATAATTGATGTCAGGATTTGCCATGATGATCCAACTGAGCCCGCAGCCCCAGCATATGATTTTGATGGAGTTTGTGATGGAAGAATAATTGGCTCGCCTGATTCAGATGAATATTATGATGGCTCATTGCATAAGATTTATCTGAAGGTTAGTTAATATTAAAGTAAAATTAGATAGATTTAAAAAATAATATAATTATAATGGTGATATCATGCCAAGAGCTAGACGTGGTGGAAGAAGACCTTCTAGTAGGAGGCCTCCAAGCAGGAGACCTTCAAGCAGAAGGGGGAAATGATTTTGACTACTTTGAGATAGGCAATTTTTATATTAGTTTATATTTTCTTTTATTATGGAAGAAGATAAACTGATAGAAATCTTATTTAAGACTATAAAATTAATACGATTAGATAAAAACAAAGAAGCTAGACAGGAATTCTCTAAACTATTGAAATTTAAAATACAGAAATTAGAAACTAAGGCCGCAATAAGAAAAATATATGAATTAGGTGAAGCATCTTATTTTACTGACGCTCATTACTATATTCAAACAATCAATAACTATCTTAAAAACTCTGAAAGTTACTTATTAAGATTAATAAGGCAAGAGATTATGTATAGCTCTGAGGATTATGATACAAAAGAGCTATTTATTGTCAATAAATTAGATTTGGAAAAATCTCCGAATGACCCTGAATTTCTGAACTTTAGAGGATTAATTTATTTAGATAAAGGGGAATTTGAAAAAGCAATTAAGAACATAGATTTAGCTTTAGAAATACAACCTAAAAATATTAATTTTATTAGAAACAGAGCATTAGCATTAGTAGAAGTTGGCGAATATGATAAGGCACGTAAAGAAATCCAATATGCTTTGGCACTAGAACCAGATTATGAGAAATTACCTGCAGACCAGGAGTATATAGATTCACAGGAAACAATAGACCATCAGGAAGAAAGATTTGAAATTAATGAAAAAAATATTAAAACTCTTGTAGATTGGGTGGGCAATATAAAATACGAATTTGTGGGTGTTTTAGGTTTGTTCGTTGTCATTTTAACTATTGTTATTAAGGTAGTTAATGTTAATTATACAGAATATAGCAGCTTAACTTTCTTTGAACTAGTAAAATATCAAGTTGGTTTAAATATTATATGGCTAATAGCTTTAATGTTGATTATAGTAGTTTTAATATTAGTTTCTTTTAAAGAGAGAATTTTCCCTATAAAACAATGATTTTATCATTTTAGGTGACGTTTACTTAACAGTTCATTATTATATTTAACTTACAGAAATCTTTGAAACATTCTCTTCTTTGTTAACTCTTATTATATTCTCAACAAAGCTTTCTATCTTGCTTTCATGGGAGACTATGATGACCTGCTTTATTTTTAATTGCTCTAAGACTGTTCTTACCTTGTCGAGCTGTTCTGAGGAGAAGCCGTCAGTGGGCTCGTCAAGCACGATTATGTCTTTTGTTTTTATGCCGGTGATGAGCTCGTTGATAACTTTGTTTAGGGCAAGCCTGTATGCCAGCGCAAGGCTGGTTTTTTCTCCTCCGCTGAGGTTGTTGATGCCGATTTCATAGCCGTCCTGCTCGATTATTGGGGTGAAGCGGTCGTCCAGCCTTATGTTCAGGGTTTCGCTTTCCATGAGGATGTTGAACCAATTTATGAGGAGGTCGTTGAATTCCCTGTTTAATCTTAGCATTACATGCTTTTCTATTGTGTTCATGAGGTTGATGAAGTATTCTTCAAGCCAGTGCTGCAGGCTGTTTAGCTTTTTTAGACTGTTTTTGTATGTTAACTTAATGGTTATCTCTTTTGTTAATGAGTCGATTATGTTGGATATGCCCTGCTTTTCTTTTTCTAAGGCTGCTATGTTAATCTCTGTATCTTTTTCTTTTGTTAATATTGCTTCAAGTTCCTTTTTCCGGGTATTATAAATTTCTTCAATGCCTTCTTTCTCTTTAAGCTGCCTTTCAATATCCCTAATAGCCTCTTTCAGCGATTCTGTCTCGGCCTTTAGGGTTTCCTGCTCATTGGTTAGAGTTGCTAAAAGGGTGTTTTTGTCGGTTAGCAGGCTGGTTAAGTGCTTTTTTTCCTGAGCGTCTTTTAGCTTTTGTTTTAATAAAGTGATTTGAGAGGTTTTTTGTTCAAGGTTGGTTTTGTTGAGAGTGTCTAAGGAAAGAAGGTGGTGTGTTTCTTCTTGTTTTAGGTTTGATAGCAGGAGCTCTTTTTCAGTGATCGCTTTTAGGCGCTGGGTCAGGCTGCTGATGGTTTCATCTACACGCTCCAGCTCTTTTTCTTTTGTGTGTATTGTGCCTATCTGCTCTTTTAGGGTTTGGAGCTCTTTGTTGGTTTGGCTGCTTTTTATGTTTAGAGCGGTTAGCTGGCTGTTTAGTTCTGAGAGCTTTTTTGTTTCATTTGCGCTGATTCTTTGTTTATGTTCGCTGGGCACGTTTTGGTAGCAGGTTGGGCATTTTTCCATTGAGCTTATATTTTGTATAACTTCGTTAGAGCCCCATTTTTTTACTTCGCATTCCCGTGTTTTCTTTTTTATTTCTTCCAAAGCGTTTTCGGTTTTTTCTGATTTTGGGAGAATGCTTTTTTTATTGGAGACCATGACTGCCAGCTGCTTGTGGAGGAAATCTTTTTCGTTCAGCTCTGAGGTTAGGTTTTGTTTTTCTTCGAGTTCTTTGTTTATTTCTTTTAGCTTGGTTTTCAGAGCGTTAAGCTTTTCTTCAAGCAATGCTTTGTTTTGGGTTGTTTGGCTTAGCTCTTTTTCTTTTAGATTAAGTTCAGTTTCAAGCTCTTCTTCGCTGAGCTCAGGGCTGAATTTTTCTAACTTGTTTTTAATGGCGTTGAGAGTGGTTTTTAGTTCTGAGATGTTTTGTATGTTTTTCTTTAGCTGAAGGGTTTTTTCATTGATTTTTGAGTTGTTGATTTCAAGGTCTTTTTTTAATGAGTTTAGCTCTTTTATCCACTGCTCTAATTTGGTAAGTTCTTCTTTCTTTTTTGCAAGCTCAGTTTTTATTTTGTTTAGCTCTGGGTGAAGATTGTCTAATTTGGCTGTTAAGCTGCTTAATTCTTTTTCCTGTTTGGCTTTTTCTGCCTTTTTTGGCTCCAGGTCAATTAATCTGCCGTCCAGCTCTTTTTTCTTTTCTTTTATCTGTTTTATGAAGACTGAGGAGTTGTCCCTGATTTTTTTGTATTTGTCAATGGCAAACACTTTTCTCAGGATGTCAAGGCGCTGCTCTTCATCTTCCAATAGAATCTGCTTCATCTCTTCCTGGGGGGTGTAGACTGTGTACCTGTAGATGAGGCTTTTGCTTTTTGTGAGCAGTTCTTTGGGATAGCCAAGAAGGTCGAAGAGCTTTGATTTCAGCTCAATGGCTGTGCCTTCTGCTTTTAGTCCGTTGATTATTGTATAGCCTGTGTCCTGCTGAACATCGTCTTTGGCTTTTTTTAGCGTTCTTTTGACAGTTACTTCATTGTTGCCTATGCTGAATCTCAGCTCAACTGAGCCGGATGATGAGCCTTTTCTTAATAGCAAAGAGCCGGGCAGGCCTGATCTCCTTATGCCGAACAGGGCAAATTCTATGGCTAAAAGGATGCTGCTTTTTCCTGAGCCAACATCGCCTGAGAGAAGGACTGAGCCTTCAGGGAATTCTATGGTCTCATTGATGTATGAGCGGATGTTGGTTAGTTTTAAAGATTTTATAAGCATAGAAAAAGTGAATGAAGGGATGTTAAAAAGGATTGTTATAGTAGAGTATAGATTAAGCCCTTCCCCTGCTTTCTCCTTCTGTGACTCCTGAGGCTATTAAGTGGGCAATTCTGATTGGCTCCGGGATGATTGACCTTGTGCAGGTTATTTCCAGGATTCTTTTTGCTGTTTGAGGGGTTAGGCCTATGAGCTGGACATATAGGCTGTTTATATGGTGTATTTTTCCAGCGCTTTCTATTAGTTTGTATTTTTGGGGCATATTTAGCTTGGTTAGAGTGGTTTTTATCTTTTTTAGGTCAGGCATTCTTCTGATGACTACCATTACAGGGATTTTTGTGGCTTTGTAGAGCTTCTTTATGTCTATGACGTTGAAGCCGCCCAGTGCAATGCCGTCTGTCATTATGCATCTTAATTGAGACTTGAATTTTGAGCTGTTTATGGCTTTGATCAGCTTGTTTGTTGAGTTATTGCCGTCTTTTCTTATTTTTGTTGAGAGAATTCCGTCAAAGAAAGAACTGCCTCTGTAGACTGTGCAAATCACGGTTACATCTGATGCCTTTTGCTTGCTGAAGGGGGCATCGTCTATTCCTAAGATGCGTATTTCTTTTCTTATCATGCTGTTTTCATGGGTTTTGTTGTTTTTAAATTTTGCTGTAAATGCAGGTAAAGTCTCCTTAATCCTATTAAGCGCTCTTGGTCACCTGAAGGTAACTTAATTTATCTCCCCCTTGGCTTGCGAGTGGGAGAGAAATTAACCCTGAGCTAAGCTCAGAGCGAGAGCGCGTCAAAGGGGCTACTAAGCCCTAATCATAGAAACCTTTATAAACTTCGAGCATATATGAAACAGCAGTTATTTAATGTTTTTTATTGTTAAAATAGCGATAACCGAGAAAATACAAATAATATGAGATATGTCAAAAAGGTCATGAAGCAGAGCGGAGGCCTTGTAGTTAGAATTCCTTCTGATATAGTCAAATTATTGGATTTGTCTGAGAAAGATTTTGTTGAGATAGATCTGAGCAAGATCGATGTTAAAAAGGTGAGAAAGGGCTCGAATGGCAAGTAGAATGGCAGGTAAGAGAGGAGAAGTGGATAGCAAGAAGGTTTTTGTAGTGTTCTTCCTGATTATCCTGGCTATTTTGCTTTCGGGCAGCTTTTATACAAAGTTTGTGCAGGAGAGAGGCGTGGAAGGTGCAGTGAAGAAGGAGCTGCTGCAGGAGATTGATGTTGACCAGATCCTGATTAAGGTGCTTATTAAGAGCAATGAGTTCCTGAACAGGTCAATAAGGGTAATGAATATCGGGAGCAATGCAAGCGATATTGGGGTAGAAGCGAGCAGCAGCATGGAGGAGATTGTCAGCGTTAAGGAGAACAGCTTTGTCTTAAAGCCGGGGCAAACGAAAGTCCTGCCTGTTATATTCTCCGCATTTGATAAGGAAAAGAGGATTGAGCATATCCCTGATGTGTATATAGGCAAGTTGAATGTTAAGTCAGGAGAACATGTGAAGGTTGTGCCGCTTATAGTTGAGATTGAGTCTAAGAATATCCTTTTTGATATGAACCTTAACCCTCTGGCAAGGGAGAGGACAATCTATTCGGGGGATAAGGTGACTATTGAGGTAAGGCTGTTTAATCTTGAGGAGATAAAACCTGTTAATATCGAGATGGAGTATTATGTTAAGGACCTTGACGGCAATACAATAATAAGCGAGAGCGAGACAGTGGTTGTTCAGAAACAGGCCTCATTTTTTAAGACAATAAACATTCCTGATAATTTTAAGAGCGAGAATTATGTTTTTACCGCGCTTGCGAAGTATGGAAGCTCCACGGGCACAGCAAGCTACCTGTTTGAGGTTGCCCAGGCAGAGAAGGTTGTTATAGAGAAAGGGATACGCTTCAGCCCATCCTATTTGTGCAACAGCGATCCTTTCTGCTGGGTTACTTTCTATATGATTATTTTCGTGGTCTTTGCATTGGGGGCATGTGTTTATTTCTTTATTGGAGGCTGGCTCTATAATAAGCTCAATGCTGCTTTTAGCAAGAAGTATAAGAAGAAGGTGCTGGATAAGAGGGAGAAGCAGCTTGAGGAGATGGAAAAGGCGCATGGGGAGTTGCTGAAGATAAAGGATATCAAGTTTAAGCAGAAGGTTGAGGAAAGAAAGAGAAGGAGCGGGAGGTTTAGAAGGTTCCTGCATTCTGCAGGGTTTTATAAGAGTGAGAGGGAAAGGAGAGAGCTGGAGAGGGAAAGGAGGGAGTTGGAGAGGGAAAGGAAGCTCAGAAGGGAGAGGAGAAGGCAGGAAAGGCAGGAGTGGAAGAGGGAAAGACTAAGGGAAGGAAGGAAATTAAAGGAAGAGAAAGAAAAGCTGATGTTTGAAGAGGAGAAAAGAAAGATTGAAGAAGAGCAGAGAAGGCTGAAGGAGAGGAAGAAATTAGATGAATTCAAGGAAAGAGAAGAAGAGAAGAAGACTCTGGAAGAGGAAAAGAGAAAGAAAGAAGAGAATAAACGGCTGGGAGAGCTAAGAGAGAAGGAAGAGAATAAGGAGAGGTTAGAAGAGAAAAGAAGAATAGAGAGAGAAAAAGAGAAAAGGGCAATTGCCAGGAGAGAAAGAACAAGAAGGCTGCATGGGTTGCTGCGCAGGGTTGGCCTGTATAAAAGAAAGGAAGAGAAAAAGAGGGAAGAGAGGAAAAGGGAGAAGAAATTAAGAGAGAAGGAAAGAGAAAAGGCCAGGGAGGAAGAGCTCAGGAAGAAGGCAGCGCAAGAGGAGGAGAGAATAAGGAAGGAGAGGGAAGAGAAGGAGAGGATTAAGGCAGATAAGGAAGAGAGAAAGAGGAGAAAAAAGGAATTAAAGTTAAGAAGTAAGCTAAGTAAGAAGACAGATAAGTTCAGGCTGCTGGCTAGGAAGGCTGAAGGGTATGTTGAGGAGAAAAGGGCTGATATGGTTGTGGGCTCTTATTCTAAGCTTAAAGCATTTTATGATAAATTAATTGCCCTGCCTCTTAAGGCTGAGGTGAAGAAAGAGCTGTATTCAAAGCTTAATAATGTTTATTTATGGGTGCGCAGGGAGAAACAGACTGCGATTGAAAGAAGCGAGAGAAAAAGGAAAATAAGGCTGGAGAAGATAAGAAGGAGAGAGGAAGAAAGGAGAAAGAGGGAAGAGGTGGAGAGGAAGCTGGGGGAAAGGAGAAGGCTGGAGGAGATTAAGAGAAGGAATGAGAGGGAAAAAGAGGAGAGAAAGAGGGAAGAGGAGGAGAAAGGGCTGCTTGAAGAGAGAAGAAAGGAAAGGGAAAGAAAGAGAAATGAGAAGGAAAGGGAGAGGCTGAAGAAGGAAAGAGAGAGGCTGAAGAAGGAAAGAGAGAAAAGGAAGGCAGCTGCCAGAGAGGAAAGGAAGAAAAAGATGCATGCTCTTTTGCATAGAACCGGACTGTATAAAACAGAGGAGGAAAGAAGGAAAGAGAAAAGGGAAAGGCTGAGGAAGCTAAGGGAGAAGGAAAGGGAAAGGAAGAGGATATTAAATGAGGAAAGGGAAAAAGAGGCTGAAATAAAAAGGCTGGAGGAGGTTAAGAGGAAAGAGGAGAGCAAGAGGCTGGAGGAGCTGAAGAGAAAGGAGGAAGAGAAGAATAGGGCAGATGAGTTAAGGAAGGAGAGAGAAGAAAAGAGGAGATTAAGGGAATTAAGGCAGAAAGAGAAGGAGGAGAAGAGAAAACAGCTGGAGATATCAAGGAAACAGAAAGAGAGGGAAAGGCTGGAGGAGCAGAGAAGGAAGGAGAATGAAGAGAAAGAGCTAAGGGCCAAGGAGCTGCTGGAGAAGAGGCTCGTCAGATTTAACAGCACATTTTCAAGGATTGAAAGGCTTATCAAGAATAATGATGTTGATGGGGTAGCTGCTTCTTATGCAGCGCTGAAGGGAATTTATAGCAAGCTGATTCTATCACAACTGAGCAGGGAGCAGAAAGCTGTGTTGTATAATAGGCTTAAGGATGCTTATGAGTGGATGGTTGGGCAGAAGCAGAAAGAGATTGCTGAGATTAAGAGGGCGAAAGAGGAGAAAGAGAAGAAGAGGGGGAAGGAGAAAGAGAAGGAGAAAAGGAAGGAGAAAGGGAAGGAAGGAATGCCATGGAAGATAAAGGGAGTTAAGCCTGCTGCCAAGAAGGGTTCCAAGGATTCAAAGGGTTCCAAGGGTTTCGAGGATTCAAGGGGAGCAAGCAGCGAAGAAGAAGAGCTGAGCAGGAAGGAGGCTGAGCTGGAGAGAAAGGAAAGGGAGCAGTTAAAGAAGTTTGAAGAGCTAATGAAAAAATGAGCTGGAAAACATATCTTATTTTTTTTGTTCTGTGTTTGCTTCTGTTTTTTGCGGCTGAAGCAAGGGAACTGGACGGGGATAATAGCAATCTTGTTTTTAAGGCAGATTATAGCACAAATAGGTATACTCTGAATGAGAATAATTCCTTGCTTGTGTATAATACAAAGACAGGCACACAGCCGCAGGTTATTATAGGGAATAATGCGGTTCTTGACGTTACCCCAACAAATAAGCCGCCTAATGTTGTTGATAGCAATAACCTGTTTAATTTTAAGCTGCTTAATACTGAGGTTGTCTGGGCAGCCCTTTCTCTTGTGCTTAATAACAGCTTTGGGGCTGTTGATTTTAATGAGCTTATTGATATCAGCAGTAGGGAGACTGTTGACCTTGATTCTTATGTTGAGATCAGCTCTAATTATATCTTTATTAATGATACTTCACTGAAAGAGCTTAATAAGAGCGCGGAGGTTACTATCAAGGAGCTTACATTTTCTAATATAAGGATTTTGAAGAACGGGGAGGATTGTTTGGGGTGCACTATTTTGTCTTATTCAGGAGGAGATGTAAAGTTTAATGTGTCAGGGTTTGCTATCTACCAAGCTGCTGACGGAAGCGTGAGCCCGGCTATAAGGATTGCCACTAATGTGATTGTGACAAATGCTTCTATGAGTGTTGCAGGAGATACTTATAATGGAGTGTATCCTAATAACCTGACTATTGATGTGGGCGGAGATGGGGTGGCGGAGTTCAGCTCCAGCGGAGAGTTTAGTTCTTCTACAGTGTTTGCTAATTTTACTGATGCTTTGAATGATATATTTCCTGAGTGTAGTTGCAATGGCTGTACCTTGTCTAATAGCGACCTTACATGCACAATTGTGCTGAATATCAGCTCTGATACTGCGGGAACTGTTGAGCTGTCTAACCTTAATGTGAGCCAGATCATCAACAATGCAAGCTGGAATGAGGATAATAGCTATAATCTTATTGACCTGGATGATTATTTCTATGACCTGGATAGGGATGCGCTTAGTTATTTTTATTCCCCAATGGAGAATATTACTGTCTCTGTTGATAATGGGATTGTTAGTTTTACGCCGGATTCTAATTTCTTTGGCAATAGAAGCATTGTGTTTAATGCCTCTGACGGCACTAATATTACGCTTAGCAATTATGTTAATCTCAGCGTTGTTTCTGTTAATGATGTTCCTGTGTTTTCAGGAGAAATCTCTGATTGGTTCTGGCTTAAGGATAAAAATATCACTAATGTTTTTGACCTGGATGATTATTTTTCTGATGTTGAGACAGAGAACCTTAGCTATAGCACCACAGGAAATGTTAATGTGACAGTTGATATAGATGAGAATAACAGCGTTTCTTTTTTCCCGGATCTTAATTGGACAGGGCAGGAGACTGTTTATTTTACAGGCTCTGATGGAGGGCTGAGCGCCAATTCAAATAATATTTTGCTTAATGTGTCCGGAGGGCCAACGCCATCCGCGCCTGCAGGAGATGCAGGAGGGGAGAGCGGGGCTGATATAGAGGTCCCTGTGAAGAGGGTGATTATTAAGGAGTTTAATGTGAGCATAGATAAGGTAAAGAGCAAGCTTGTTACGGGTGAAAGCGAGAAGAAGAGGTTTGTTGTTACAAATGCAGGCAATGTAAAGATGAAGTTCAGGGTTGAGGTTAAGGCTGTAGAGGATTTTGTGTTTATAATAGATAAAGAGTTTATATTGTATCCAGGCCAGGCAAAGTCTGTGAATGTTGATATATTGGCAGGGCCTAAGTATGGAATTTATTCCGGAGAGATTGTTATAATAGGGGAAGGGGTGGAGAAGACAATACCGGTTGTGTTAGAGGTGGTTACAAAGAAGATATTGTTTGATGTAAAGATTGATGTGCCTCTGGAGTATAAGGAGATTTATCCAGGAGAGAACCTGAGGGCGCAGGTTACATTGCTTAATATTATGGGGGGAACGGCTGATGTTCTTATTAATTATCTTATTAAGGACCTGAATGGCTATGTGCTTTATGAGGAGAGCGAGACTTTTGCTGTAGAGGACCAGGCTTCGTATGCGAAGAGTTTTGAGACCAGCATGGATTGGATCACAGGGGATTACCTGGTTGCTATAGAGTCAATGTACGGGAACAGCTATGCGGTTTCCAGCGAGATGTTCAGGCTGAAGGAGGAGGAGAGGCTGGCCCCTGAGGAGGTTAAAGACAGATTGTTTTTGATACTTATCCTTGTTATTAGCATTGTTCTTTTTATAGCGGCTTTTATTGTGCTGTCTAAGAAGCCTAAGAAAAGGAGAAAGAGAACCTGAGATTTCTTAGGTGTCTTGGACTTTGAGCTGTGAGCTCTATATTAAAGAGTTAAAAGAATTGAAAGGTAGCTACTCAGAATTAATACTTGAATCTTTTATTATAGCTTTTATGATCAAACCATTCAAGAATAATGTTTACTATCTTAACTTCATCACTTTCAATTGTGTAAATTAATCTCCAGGCATTAGGCAAATCATATTTCCAAAGGTTTGTGATGCCATATTTTCTAATATATTCTTTAGGCCATAACCTCTTTTGAATCTTAGTTCCGCATGTTGAATCTAATTTTAGATCATCCATTGCCCTGTCAATGAATTTATATAGATTCTGATCTTGGATTTTGCCTTCTTTAAGAGATTCAAATTCCTCTTTTAATTTGTTAGATATAAAAGCTACAAATATTCCCTTTTCACTCATTTTGCTATTAGTCCCTCAGAGATTATCCTTTTTATCCTTTCTGGATTATAAGTCCAAATAATACATCCATCTTTATCAATAATGATTTTTCCAGATTCTTCTAGATAGTCCAAAATAACTTGGAAGGTTTGATACATCATTTTCCTTGGAAGTTTTTTCCATAATTGATACTTGCCACATTGTTGGCTGTGCTCCTGGATGGTTTTTTCTACCATAATTACAGATTCTAATGTAGGACTATGTAAAATTGTTTCTTGTTTCATCTTATATAAGTATATATAAGAGCTTATATTTAAATTTATTGGTTATTTTTGAAGAAAAAATATAGAGGCTTATTTGTGGAAAATTTTAATTATATAATTATAGAAAGGTTTATATATAAATAAATGCCATATAGTAATTTTATAATGATTTTATGGTCATGTTATAATAATAATATAAGGATTATATAATAAAATGGAAGATGACAAGAAGAAAAAGGGCGTGAGCGTGCATGCCACCATTCCAATGGAGCAGTTTAAGGCTATTAAGAAGCTTGAGGGAACGCTTGGGACAGGGGTTAACGGAGTTGTGGCTAATATAGTGCATAATTGGCTTTACCAGCAGGACTGGTTTCATGAGATTGTTAAGGAGAAGCTTAAGAAAAAATGAGAAGGGTTTTGGTTATATTATGTTTTTGGAGCTTAGTTCTTGCTAGCTTTGCTTCCGCAGAGCTTAATATTACTACTTTTATCAGCTTCCAGGGCAAGCTGGCTAATAAGACAAACGGGGATGCTTTTACCAATAGCTCTTTACAAATCAATATTACAACCTATAATAATTTTTCTGATGTTAAGTGGGGACCTTATAATTTCAGCAATGCGACTGATAGCAATGGCGTGTTTGATATGGTTTTGGGAAGTACTTATGAGCTTAATCTAACGCCTGGGATGAAGTATAACCTGATTGCTGCTGTTGACCTTGATTCCGCTAATTTTACTTCTGCTGATGATATTTATGGGGATAATAGCAGTTTTGATGATGTGATTATTGTTAATGCAGGCTATCCTGCTGATGCCTCTGAGCTGATAATGAGCGATAATATTACTTCTGTGCAGTCTGAGTTTAGTAAGTATGCTAAGCTGGGAGGCGCTAATTTTACGGGCAGGGTTGCTGTTAGTGAAGTTCTTAATGCCAGCGAAAGCCTGTTTGTTGGAGGGAATGTCAGCCTTGGAGAGGTTAATCTTACTGAGGAGGGAGATGTTGAGGCTGTTGGCAATATTAGCCTGGGGCAGAAGATTACGTTTGCTTTGGGGGAGGTTATTGATAATGTTCTTAATGGCTGGGTGAAGGTTACCGGCAGTTTGAATGTTACAGGGGATATCCATACCCCGGGAGGTGTTGTGATTGGAGGGGCTCCGGCTGCTGCTATTGCCGGAACGCTTAGGTTTACTAATGATATTTTCCAGGGCTATAATGGGAGCGACTGGGTTTCTATCAGCGCAGGAGCAAGCGCCACTTCTCCCTGGTCAAGCTCAGGGGGCACTGTTTATTATACTATAGGAAATGTTGGAATAGGGGTTTCTTCCCCAAGCTCGGCTTTGAATGTTTCCGGGAATGTTGGCGTTGGGGGGAATGTTACTGCTAAATGGTTTAAAGGCAACGGCTCTGAGCTGACCGGAGTGATTACTTCAGGAGGAGGCGTTGGCATGTGGGCAAACCTTACCTCTGATTTTATCAGCCCTAATGAGAGCTATAGCAGGAATGTGAATATTTCAGGGAATCTTACTATAGATTATAAGGTTAATGTTAGCGCTATAGACGGCAATATCAAGACAAGGGGGAATATCAGCGCTACATACCTTTTTGGTGACGGCTCTGAGCTGAAAGGGCTGGCAAATGATTCTCATAATTATGCTTTTAATGGAAGCGACTGGGTTGGCTGGAGCGCAACGCCTTCGGGCATACCTAAGTTTGAGATTACCGCGCAGACAACATGCTCAACTGATGGATATTGCTCTGATGTTTATTCAGAGGGTTTGCTTAATGTTAATGATAATTTTAATGTGAGCGATGCAGGGGATCTAAGGGCGCAGGGAGATGTGAATATTACTGGAGATGTTTTTGTCCAGGGTGACCTGAATATTACAGGCACTACTAATATAGGCAATGTTAATATTTCAGGGGTTACTTTCAGCTCAGGGAATATTGTGGCTAAG
>CEPX01197787.1_pt1 | contig 13161 bp, 8 predicted proteins | sample 361361 | NCBI WGS metagenome assembly CEPX01 (sample SAMEA2619974, study PRJEB7988) | marine metagenome | biome: marine biome (ENVO:00000447); feature: mesopelagic zone (ENVO:00000213) & marine oxygen minimum zone (ENVO:01000065); material: "saline water (ENVO:00002010), including plankton... | reverse complement strand
GTGGATCCATCTGTGCCTGTAGATTGTAATAGATCACCGCGTGTGTGAAGTTGTATTCTTTCTCTAATCCATTCCAGGTATCTGGGTCGACTCCCGCATTGATCGCACGAAGCATATAGTCGTATCCGTAGTCGAGGTTACGCCCATCAAGAAAGACGCTGTGATCTCGAAACAACAGTTCTCCTCCGGCGTTGTAGTTGTTAAACATATTCCCAGAAAGATGTTCGCTGTGTATATATTCCGAAGCACCTCGCAGGGGTTCAAAGACTCCGAAGCCATACAGATTATCGTTGCGATTGATGTCGTACGCACGAACATGTGTATAGAACCCGATACAGAAGATGGCAACAATCGAGACTATAGGAAAGAGTGCGCGTTTTGTTTGGAGATATTCGAGAAACGCATTCCACTGTGCACTATAACGCAGTTGATAGATGGTAAGTGTAAGACCCGTGATGATGAAAAGGATCTCATGTCTCTGAGCAGTGCGGGAGAGATAGCCAATACCGAGTAGTGTTAGCACAGAAAACAAGACATTACGCCTTCCGCTCCAAAGTGATACGAATGCTGTAACCCAAAAGATTCCCATGTGCTTGAGATACCACCCCCACGGCCCCGGTTGCCACTCTGTGATGAACCCTGCGGACTTCTCTGTAAGAAGATCGAAGAGATATGTGACATTTGAAATTCCACCAGGTGCTATCAGAGGAGTAATGAATAGGGCAATAAGGCATAGGCTGAGTGATTTGAGCTGAGATCGATCTGAGAGTAGTTCCTGCACGTACAAAGCTCCAAAAAGCGCGATGCCAATAAGAGATGCTGCTCCATGGAGATTGCTCCAAACAATAAGGAGTACAGGAAGTATCAGTAGTATTTTTCTTCGTAAGATTTTGCCGAATTCCAGATAGGAAATACAGAGAAATAGAACGAGGCTGAACATAGCGAAGGTAAACAGTTGCGGCCTATCGGTAAGTGCAGGTCGAGCATTGACTACAGCAAGAATAACGAGAAGAGAATTTATCCACAGATTCTTGCGATGTATCTGCAAAGAAATACCAAATGCTACTGCAATAAGTACAATGCGAAGCACTGTGACGCCTGCCCATCCTCCAACATCATAAAAGAGTGACAGTAGTACTTGCGCCAACCATTCGTGTGTTGCGAGGTATACTTGATCGGCGCGCACATAGGAAAACGGATCCAGAGTTATCCATCCTGACTCCCGCAGTAGTTGTCCCGCCTTTATATGCCACCAAAAATCGGTGTTTCCCACTTTGAATGCACAAATATACAGAAACAGCATTGCGCATGCAGCAGGCAATCTCCAGTGACGAATACGATCAATCATCAAGGCAATCCTACAAAAGAATGCGTGTTCTGACCAATCGGAGTATAGTGCCGATATCGCACGTCTCTCACTTATTGCAGTCGCACTACTGCTTGCTATCTCAGCAGGCGTAGAGCAAACACTTGCTCTTGAACCTATAAATAGTCAAGAAGAGCGGTTGGAACGACGTGCTCTGAGAATTCGTAGTCGCATGAATCGTAATAGTAAGAATGATTTCAGGTTTAGCCAAATGGTTGTTCCACGATCTGTAATACGACAGGATCTAAATAGGAGCAGGACAAGGCACAGCCAACTACGAAGACTGGTAAACCGTCCTTCTAGAAGGATTCTTCATCGCAATGACGTGTTACATAGTAGAGAAGGGCGCTTTGATTCTGCAGATGCCTATAACGAAAGACTGCAGCGGGGTCTTGCAAACTGCTCTAGTCGGTTTCGCAGTCGCTACGATCGCAATAACTGCATACGCAGAGTCACTCGAGGGACACGTACATTTGAATAACAATTATTTACAGAGCTTTCGCAGAGTCTTCTTATCAGCCTCTGGAATCTTGAGCTTCTCTACAAAGTCTTGCATGTCTGCTTTGGAAACTGACGTTCCTCGCGTTACAGCCTTCAGTTTTTCATACGCATTGCTCACACCGTTTTTGCGCAAAACTGTTTGAATAGCTTCTGCCAAAAGTTCCGGGTGATCATCGAGTTCTTTTTGTATAACTTTTTTATTCACTGATAACTTCTTTAAGCCTTTGCGAAGGGAAGAAATAGCTAATTGATTATAGCCAAACGCCGTGCCAATGGATCGTTGTACTGTTGAATCTGAGAGGTCACGTTGCAACCTGCTGATCGGAAGTTTTTCGGCAAAATGGCTAAACAGTGCATTGGAAAGTCCGAAGTTTCCTTCTGCGTTTTCGAAATCTATAGGATTAACTTTGTGTGGCATGGTGGAAGAACCTACCTCACCTTTTACGAGTTTCTGTCCAAACACTCCACGGGAAATGTAGTGCCAAATATCTCGGGAAAGATCGATACTGATTGTGTTGAATCGAAAGAGTATGTGGCTTAGCTCAGCCAAATCATCATGTGGATTAATTTGCGTAGTGTTAGCCATAGGATCAAGTCCCAAGCTCTTCATAAATTTCGATCCGAATGCTTCCCATTTGACCTTTGGATACGCCGCTTTTTGCGCACTGTAGTTTCCAACTGCCGATCCAAACTTTCCCTGCATCTTGAATTGCTTCAGTTGACTGAGTTGGCGGTTGAGACGATCTACAAAGACCATCATCTCTTTGCCAAGAGTCGTTGGAGTTGCCGGTTGTCCATGTGTCAGGCTAAGAAGTCGTACAGATTTGTTTGCTGCAGCGAGTTTTTTGAGATCAGCAACGTAATCCGTAGATACAGGAATTGCCACATCTTTGAGCGCACGAGAGATGAGAAGTCCATACGAAAGATTATTGACATCTTCTGATGTCAGCCCGAAGTGAATAAACTCTGTATGCTTTTTGAGTCCACTGATCTTCGCAACTTTCTTTTTGAGGTAATACTCCACAGCTTTTACATCATGATTTGTTGTTTTTTCTATCTTTTTGATCTCGGCTGCATCTTTTTCAGTAAATTTTTTGATGAGTGATAGCAGTGCTTTTTCTTGAGAAGCAGAAAGCTTCGGTAGCTGCTTCACGGCTGCCTCTTTGCTCAGCGCAATGAAATACCGAACTTCGACTTCCAGCCTCGCTCTATTTAACGCTTCTTCCGAAAAATACGTCGCCAACGCTTCGACTTTTGCTCTGTATCTGCCATCAAGTGGTGAGAGAGCCTGCATTGGCCATGATTATAGCATTAGTAAGCCAAAAAAGGGAAGTCCTATTTTTTGGCCTTCTTCGGCTTCTTTCCGGTAAATATCTCCACAAACTCCTCTTCACTCATGGTTTCTGTCTTCAGCAATATCTTTGTGAGCTTATCAAGCTTAGCCTTGTGCTTCTTCAGCATACCAAGTGCACGCGTGTACTGTTTATTGATCGTTTCACGGACGAAATCATCAATATGTCGTGCCTGTTCTTCGCTATAGTTTCGAGACGTAGAAGGGTCAACTCCAAGGAACATCGTTCCCTGCTTTTCTCCATAGGTCACAAGTCCCAAGTCGTCATCTCCCATTCCGTATCGCATTGCCATGTTGCGGGCGATTGCAGAGGCACGCTCTAAATCATTACTTGCTCCGGTCGTAATTTCTTTAAAAATCAACTCTTCTGCAGCGCGTCCTCCAAGGAGTCCACAAATCTCATCAAGGAACTTTGACTTCGACGTTGTGTATTGATCTTCTTGTGGCAAGAACCATGTCACACCAAGGGCAGACCCACGAGACACAATAGACACCTTGTGCAACGCATCGCTCTCCGGGCAAAGGTATCCCACAATGGCATGACCAAGTTCGTGGTACGCAGTAATACTCTTTTCTTTTTCTGATAGCTTTCGTGAACGTTTTTCCGGTCCTAGGGCCACTTTTTCTACTGCATCGTCTATATCTTGCTGTGCAATGGTCTTGTGTTTTCGCTTGGCAGCAAAGATCGCTCCTTCGTTCATGATATTTTCGAGATCTGCACCGGTAAGACCAACGGTCTTTTTGGCTATAGCTTTCAGATTAATATTTTTACCCATCTTCTTGTTTCTGGTGTGCACCTCCAAGATCTTCTCACGAGCGCTAAGATCCGGCTTGTCTATAAAGACGCGGCGGTCAAATCTCCCTGGTCGAAGAAGGGCTTGATCCAAGACATCTGGTCGGTTGGTTGCTGCCATGACAATTACGTTCGTATCCTGTTCAAATCCATCCATCTCTGTGAGGATCTGGTTGAGTGTTTGTTCACGCTCATCATGTCCTCCGCCAAATCCTGCCCCTCCACGCTGACGACCAACAGCATCAATCTCATCAATAAAGATGATACACGGCGCATTACGCTTGGCTTTGGCAAAGAGATCTCGTACACGGCTTGCACCAACACCAACAAACATCTCTACGAATTCTGATCCTGCAATAGAGAAGAACGGAACACCAGCCTCTCCAGCTACAGCCCGAGCGAGTAACGTTTTACCTGTTCCCGGTGCACCAACAAGTATGACACCCTTGGGGATCTTTGCGCCGATGGATGTGTACTTCTTCGGATTTTTGAGGAAATCAACCACCTCCATAAGATCATCTTTTGGCTCATCCATACCTGCAACATCTTTAAAGCGCGTCTTTACTTGTGTGGCATCTGCGACTCTTGCACGGGACTTTCCAAATGACATGGCAGTACTTTGACTACGCGCAATACCACGGAACAGCCAAATAAGTCCTCCAATAACCAGCAAGAGGAAGAGAATGTCCGGCAATACTGCCACGAGCATATTCTGCGCTTCACGATTTTCTACCTCGACAATTGTCGGATTGTTTGGATTATTCCATCCTAGTTGGGAAACAGTATCACGTGACTCTTTGTAAGATTGAATGACAGCACCAGTTGTAGTTTCAACGAATACTTTGTTATCCCGAACAGAAATTTTACTAAACATTCCATCGTTATATCCGCGAGTAATTTCACTGATACTTACCTCTGGTGCATCGGCAAATTTTTTATCGGAAGCACGCTGTGGATTCGTCAGCGATACCAAAGACATTGCAATAAGCGTGCCAAAAAGGATAATACTGAGTAGCCAGCTTTTACTCTTCGGTGGACGGGATTTCGTTGCGGCCATTAGGATCGCTAGAATAGCGAGTAAAGAAGAAAGAGTCATGTTTTTCTTTTGAGAAAACTCCGTTACACTCCTAACCAATGTCTCGCCTTTCGCAAACTCCTAACTGGCTTAAGTCCCAACCTGTGCTTCTGGGCATTATACTAACAATATTCGCGTTCTTTACGTTCTTCTGGAACTATACAAACCCACCATACCTCTACTGGGACGAGAATTACCACATTGCATCAGCACAGAAATACTTGAATGGTACGTTCTTTATGGAGCCACACCCGCCACTTGCAAAGATGCTGATCGCTGCAGGAGAGGCGATTTTTGATGCTAATGAAGGATTGGATGATGAATTCATCGGTACAGATTATGCAAAAGAGTTGCCTGGAGGATTTTCCTTTCAGGGATATAGATTCTTTCCTGTGCTCTTTGGATGGCTGATAGCACCACTGATGTATTTGATCTTTTTACTCATCACTCGTAAACCGATATGGGCATTTTTGCTCAGCTTTTTATACGTCTTTGATACTGCGCTTGTTACACACAGTAGAGCCGCGATGCTCGATAGCATCATGCTCTTTTTCTGCGTAGCACTCGTAGCGCTCTACTTTTTGATATTACGATATAAAGAAAATAAAAATGGTTTCCCCTTAACGAGTTTACTTTTTGGAATAGTCTTTGGATGTGCAATGGCCACTAAGGCATTGGCATTAATTATGGTACTGCTCTGGCCGCTTCTTATCCTGCATTTGCGTACCGATAGCCAAAATCCATTTGCACTTGCCAGGCCAAAGTTCTCTCCGCAAAAGATAGGACAGTTCTTTGTGCTAACGATTGCAGGATTCCTTATTACCTACGTGGGCATTTGGCAATTGCACTTTAGTATGGGAAAGACCGTAGTCGATTCTCTACCGGACAAAGGATATTACCAAGCATCGGAGAGTTACAAAGCACTCGTCGATGCAGGGCAAGTAGATACACAATTAATGCTTCGTGAAAATCTTCATTTCCTACGACACTATAGTCGTGGTGTTCCTTCTTTGAATCTCTGTAAATCTGATGAGAATGGTTCTCCATTTTACTTCTGGCCACTGGGGGCACGGTCTATTAATTATCGCTGGGAAACACCCGACGGATCGTACTATCAATATATTACCCTTCAAGCCAATCCCATTATTTGGGGAGCAGCGCTTTTAGGTCTCATACTGGCCTTTGCACTACTCATTGGCTCCGCCATTATTCCGGGAACAAAGCTAAAGTATAAAAATGAGTTACTCATTTGGTGTGGCATGTGGACCGCATACATGATCGCCGTATCACAAATCGATCGTGTGATGTATCTGTATCACTACTTCATACCGTTGCTCGTCAGTTTTATTATACTAAGTTACGTTCTACTAGAGCTCAAGCAACTCGGTACCGTAAAGCTTACCGATGGCAAAAAGAATTGGATTATTCTTATTCTAGGACTTCTGATCTTTGCAGGATTCCAGTTCTATAGGCCGCTTACGTACTACGAGCCTATCGATGACAAAGCATTTAAAAAGCGTATGGTTTTCCCACTTTGGGATTTGCGATGCGTCAACTGCGAACGAGGTAGTAAGTTGGCACTGCCACTGAAGAGTGAAGAGTAATAAGTGAAGAGTAATATTTACGAATCTGCATCACACTTCACTCTTCACTCATAACCCGTTATTATGGCGCCAACCTCTTCCTCTTTTTCATAGAACAATCATTGCGACTACTGGGATTTTTACGCAGGTTTGATGCACTGTTTCTTGCGTTAATCGTTGCTTTTGGTGTGCGATTTGGGCTCAGCTGGAATCCAGGATATGGCTTTGACATAGGGGTGTATCAAGGCTGGGCGAGGTCAGCCGTGGAGCTTGGGCTTGCGGAATCTTATACACAACAAGTCGGAGGTAATATGCTGCCCGACTATCCTCCATTCTCTATAACGATGCTTGCCGGATTTGGTCATGTGTATAAGTTTCTGTTTGGAGTTTTTGACCTAGATACAATGAGCTACCGCATGTACATCAAGCTCCCTGCTATTTTTGCAGATGTGCTGATTTGCGGACTGCTGTATTTGATTATAAAAAAATGGAAAGGGAAACGTGCAGGTCTTACAGGAGCTTGGATCTATGCTCTAAATCCTGCAGCTATTTATGATTCTGCATTATGGGGACAAACCGATTCGATCTATTCGATGCTACTTCTTGGTGCACTTGCTGCCTGGATATATGAGAAACGCGATCTTACGGCAGTGCTTCTTGCCCTTTCTATACTCACAAAACTACAAAGCATAGTGCTGTTCCCTCTTTTCGCGTACATAGTGCTCACTTCTACGGATAGAAGATCGTTCCTACGATTTTGTGTTACCGGAATGATCACCACACTTATAGTCCTTATTCCGTATGCCTTGGGCAATGTATTAGAAGAAGTCGTATCGGTGTATACGGGATCTGTTGGCGCTTATTCTAATGTGACTATTGGCGCCTACAACTTCTGGTGGTCGATACTTGCCGATAAGGGTTGGCGTATTCAATCAACCACTTCACCGTTTGGACTGATGAGTTATACCAAATGGGGCATTACCCTCTTTGGATTGATGTATGCGTTTATCCTCTGGATATTCCACAAACACCTAAAGAATACACGCAATATAGAAGCATTGATGTACTGCTCAGCGTTGCTTGCTGCAGCGTTCTTTCTATTCCTTACGCAGATGCATGAGCGTTACCTCTTTCCGTTTGTTGCCTTTGGTGTTCCTCTGGTATTTATCAGCAAAAAAATAGCGGCTGCCTACTGGGGAATGGTTATTGCCTTTACGGTTAATCTCATGGGTGTCATGCCTCTTACCTTCATCGATAAAGCAGCCTTCCGAGAACTCGATGCGCTGGATGTCTTTGCAGCTGGAACACAGATGTGGATGTTCATCTTCTTGATGATCGTCGCATATGAACGGTACGCACCAAAAAAGCGAACTACTGCACAGTAACTTTCTCCGAAACTTCTTCCTCAATTTTCTCTTTCTCTTGCGAAGAAATGGTATTTGATTGCCGATCTTGTGCTTTGAGCTTGGAACGCAGATCCCAAATTTCTTTGATCATTCCGAAAATCACTCTACCACTACCCCCACAAGGAGTGCCTGCACGCCTAGGATAGTGTGGAACATCAACTTGGTTCCATGTGTGTCCTGCATTTTTGAGTCGCAAATAGAGTTCTGTATTAAAAAACTTTTCCGTGCCATAGAGTGGCCGCATAGTAGGCCAAAGATCTTTAGTAAAAATTTTCATGCCACAATTGACGTCGCGAATCCAAACACCAAACGTACAATAGATAAGAAGGCCGAGTATTTTTCCAAAGGCATTACGTACAAGAGAGTCTGCACGCTTTCGCCTTTTGCCAGGGACAAAATCATAACTTTTAAGATGCGGAATCAGGCGATTGAGATCTTCGATCTTAAACTGACCATCACTATCGACAAATGCTATGTACTGCGAAGTTGCAGCATCACATCCAGAGCGCACCGCAATACCGTACCCTTGGTTTTTTTCGTGAGTGACTATTTTTACACGAGGATCTTCTAGGGATAATCTTAGAAGAATCTGCGGGGACTGATCTTTTGATCCATCATCAACAACAACGATTTCACCGTCGTGTGCTTCGCCATCAAACCATCGAAGTGTCTCGCGTACGGTGTACTCGATATTCTCTTCTTCGTTAAAGCATGGATGGATAACTGAGATCTGCATTGAGTTGTATGGTAATACGTGAAGAGTAATAAGTGAAGAGTGATCGTCAGGGTAGATATCCTTCTAACTCTGCTTCTTGCTTTGATTGAAAGTAGATCCTATTTTTAGGGATGATTCTTTCTCCTGCACTCGAAAAAACCGGATAGTACTTTTTTCCTCTATTGGAAGCGACAAATTGAGCGAAATCCGGAACAATTACTGCAATTTCATTGGTCAGCAATGCCGATGCATCCAATGCAAATACTCCACTTTGTGTAAGGACGAAATCATCGATGACAACGCGTGCAGATCCTTTGATAGAACCATGAAGTAAACCATTGCGGATGCCTTTGATGTGAATAGTAGGTATGGGGGGTCTTGTATCTATTTGAAAAGTTGTCGGTTGTCGGTTGTCGGTTGCTAGTCTGCCAGAGAGAAATCCTGAACTTGCAGATATACAAAATAAAGCGAGGAGAAGGGTAATCCGATCAAGTGATGAGTGATGAGTGATGAGTGAAGCGCGTTGTGGTTTCATGATTTTTTCTTAGAACTATTTTGAGAACGAATAAGACCATTAATTAACATTTTTATTTCTTCAGATTCTTTTAGAAACTCTACACATATTCCTTTTTCAACATATCCCTCATCATATGCACATGAGATATGTTCCATAGTTTCAACAAGTGAACCTCTGGCATGCCGATAGTATTGAATGGCTGCTTTATAGTAATAACAACCAAATCCTTCTGCTATATTTGCAACAACTGATCGAGAAGATCTAACAATTTGATCTGTTAACCTATATTTTTCTTCGGATGGGAAACTTTTTGTTATGTTTGAAGTCTTAATTCTTAATAAACGTGCTTTCTGCCACGCTTTTAAATCAAATATCGTCAATACTTCAGCCATAGCACTAAACACTACTCACCATCAATTTTCATCACAATCCCTTCTCACTTATTACTCTTTACTCATCACTCTTTACGTCTTCCCTTAGCCAAAAAATCAGTTCTATTCCTCCTCGGAACCCCCACCCCCCGCAGGCTCTAACTGCACAGGAACCACATCGATGATTCTATTTTTTGCTGAACTATACAAAATGGCACGTGTAGGGGTTACCACAAGATGGTCTCCATTTTCTGCCTTCGCATAGAAAGGGTTTTTAGCCCTCAATGCTTCGACATCAACAATTGTCGCAACTGTCGGCTCTATGTCCTGCGCAATATCCATCAATTTTCGTACATCACGAACGATCTGGTCAGCAGTCTCCTGATTTTTGGCAGTGTTGCCAAATTGCATTTGCTCTAGGTGTGTTGTGATATCTTCCAGTTGTGCAGATACCGCCTGTCGCTTGATCTCCAACGCTCCAATAAGACCAATGAGGGCTATAACGATGAGTGTAACGAGAATGCCACGGCGTTTAGCCATAGAGCAGTGGAGAAAGAAGTATGTTGATCATACGATGCATCAGAGAAGTCGGCAAGATAGTTCTATTCCAGAACGGGCAATGCAGGAATTTCTTCAATAAATTCTTCAATCACTGGTTCTGGTTCTGGCTCGGGTTCAGTTGTTGGTTCTTGGTTGTCGGTTGTTGGTTGGATTTCAGGTTCTGGTTCAGGCTCTTCAAGCTGCGGGGAAGTATCCCCGCTCTCCGCGTTGTTGTTTTCCTCTTCGATTTCCTCTGATTCTTCCTCCACCTCGGTACCATCGGTACCCTCGTACACTTCGGTATCCTCTTCGATGATCACTTCTCCTGTTCCGGCCTGCCCCTCGTAGTCTTGGCGTAGTGGGGTTTCTGGATCTGGATCGATCACTGTCTCACCTGTTCCAGTCTCTTGTTCTTCCTCTTCAATAATCGTGTCCCCTGTTCCGGTCTCTTCTTCGGTTTCTTCGATGATGATATCTCCGGAGCCAGTCTCCTCTTCAGTTTCTTTGGATTCCTCGGCTTCCTTCACTTCAGGTTCATCCGCATCTTTCTCTACCTCTCCTACAACTTCTGTGTAGTAGCCACGTGGGAGTACAAGACGCATATCCCCCGCATCTGCATCCCACATAAACTGCATATCGTGGTCTGGATGAGACCACATATCCTCATCGTAGTAGCGGCGGCAATTGAATGGCTTGCCATCAAGTCCGAGAGGCTGGTAAGAGCGAATACACTCATTCCATATGTCACTGGTGCTAAGAGGTACTCCATGTGGATCTACGAAGAATGCAATGTCGTTTGTACTTGCACCTGCAGGCAGACCCTTAAAGATTTTTGGATCTTCTGTCAGCATTGCATGCCATGAGAATGTGATGTCTTCCACTGCTTGTTCTTTTGTTTCGATGGTGAATCCTGTTCCTGTGACATTGCGAATTCTCCATGGAACAAAGTCATCGGAACTTGCAGTAACAATCGGCACAGAAGCAAACACACCAGAACCAAATGTGACTACCGCAGAAGTTCCTGTTTCAACTACAACTGCATATCCTGCCTGATTATTGTTTATAGTTAGGGCTCCAGAGACTGTTAGGTTTCCACCGATAGATACATCACCAAGGATCTCCGCCATTCCCTCAATGGTAATGTCGCCCAAGACCATCATAGAGTTTTTGACGAGTAGACTACTGAGGTTAAGCATCGATCCAGTAGAAACCAAACCGGAGAGATCTATTTCTTTTCCATCAATGACCAAAACTCCATCTATATTGAGTGGTCCGTGTACTGTTGCTCCACTGTGTATTTCAAATGAACCTGCAGTCAGTCTTCCGCCAACATTCATGCTACCGTCAATGTTGATAATGCCCGGAACGAAGATGTCATTTGCATGCAGTGTTCCATCGACATACAAATCACTTGCCGCTCTGGCGTCACCACCGATAATCAGATTTTCTTCTATGCCAACCGTATCAAAGTTTGGTGAGCGGTTTGCTATCGCTCCACTCATCGCTTCTATACTCAATTGCATCTGCTGCATCTCTGTCTCTAACGTATCAATTATGCCCCAAAGTGCAGACCCCGTACCAAGCTCCATGGCAATCATCTCTGCATTATGTTGCGGCTGCGTCGCTACGGTAGTACCGGTACCAATACCTGCTGCTTCGAGAATTTCGAGGATCGTTTCACGCAGATTAAACTCCTGTAGCTGCTGGCGAACAACAGCAAGAATATCATCACTGAAGTTGATGGACTCGATGGCATCGGCAACTATAATCTCCACTTCATCTTCTATTTCCATCGAGGCAATTTGGTCGAGTACTTCTCGCTCTACCTGATCAACTGTTACAGAACTATTGCGACGGGAGATGAGTACGTTTACTTTTCCTTCGGCACCCAACCTTCCTTCAAATCGTTCTAATGCTACACCAACCGTTGGCTCACCGGGTAGTGCTCTTCGAGCGTATCCAGGTTTTGCAGAAGGAGTAAGCGCATCACCGGGGCTAATGTTGAGTACTCCTTCTCCATACGGCGCAATAAGTACCTTCGTAGGCACCTGTCCAATAAGACCGATGAGTTCATAACCTGAAGGCATAACACCTCCTGCACCGGTAATCTTGTTTCCAATAAAGGCAGGATTGCTCGAAACTATACCCATGACATTAGCATCCGCCTCATCGGCGCAACGGCGAACTGCGTTATCTCTGGTAAGATCGATACACACCACTTCACCGTTCTGGAGTTTGTCCCTAGAGAAAAACCATTCAGCGTAGTCAGCTCCGGTGGAGTTAAATGCTCCATCGGCATGCACGGCACCGCTGGCGGTAACTTTAAAGATCTTATTATGCACTGTGCTGTAGTCTGAAATAATCTCAAATGCACTTTGATTTGCTCCTGTTTGCTGCGTCTTTACTACGAGTCCACCACTACCAGGGTCGGAGTGTCCGGAACGGAAGAGGGAGACATCAAATATGCCTCTGTATCCGAATGCAACGTGTGCATTGGCACCACTCTGTGTTCCCTGATAAGAATCCAATGCAAGTACAGACGCTCCTGAAGAAAACAGGTACGCTCCACTTTGGAATTCTGCAGTTATAATAGTTAGAGCACCGGAACCTTCTTTGGTTGCAGAATCAATAATCACCATACCGGATGAAGTGAGTAGATCCTGTGCATGCACTTGTGCACCAGAAAGCAAAACAGTTGCTTCTATTGTTGTTCCGGAATGCGCTGCGTTCAAGGACACAAAGTTACTGGCAACAGTAATTCCTTGCCCCGCAGATAATGCTCCATCGTTATTATCACTAGACCAACTGAGGTTTCCATTACCGTCAGTCTTGAGCACTTTTCCTGTGGCAGAGGCATTGGAGCTTGGGAAGAGATACGTAACACCATTGATGATGATGCCAGAGCCGAAGGTGACTTCATCGTTTATCGTAACCGCTCCGGAG
>CEPX01156457.1_pt1 | contig 13161 bp, 11 predicted proteins | sample 361361 | NCBI WGS metagenome assembly CEPX01 (sample SAMEA2619974, study PRJEB7988) | marine metagenome | biome: marine biome (ENVO:00000447); feature: mesopelagic zone (ENVO:00000213) & marine oxygen minimum zone (ENVO:01000065); material: "saline water (ENVO:00002010), including plankton... | reverse complement strand
ACCTTATCTGAAACAAGATTTATAAGATAGGTCCATTTGGCCTGCCACGCTTAGCGTGGCCCTGCTTGTCCAAATACCGCTAATGTTGGCGGTATTTTTGGTTGATCTCTCATGAGACTCGAACTATATATTTGTACAGTGAGTTGTTTGTCGCGTTTACTCAAAATGGTATACTGAATATGCTAAAAACAAATTGGTTTTAACTAAGTATTATGTCTGAACGAGGATATAAACTAGAATCTGCGCCAGAACCTTACCCAAAAGAGGGCAAGCTTTTAGTCAATGGGATGTTGGAAGAGCTTGGTGCGACAATGGAAGAATTTTCAAAATTTTCTTCTCCTGAGAATAAGCAAATTATTATTGAAACTTCCCAATAAGATGAAAATGAACCAAAAGCAGCTGTATAGGTGTTGATAAATTTTGCTTGATTTTTAGTATGCTGGGCGAACGTGCTACAACGTAAATTCATCGCAATGAAGATTCAAAAGGAGTGTTAAAATTAAAGTCAGATGCCAAAGCAGGTGGAGATATTGCTGGTGGAGCAAGAAAAAATTTGGAAAAGAGATTGGGTCGTTCAATTGTGTCTGGTAGTAATTTTTTACCGAAAAAGAAAATCAAGAAATTAAAATCTTAACAGAGTTATATTAAGCAATAAAACCCTCACTCTGGATTTCCCAGAGTTTTTTGTAGATTCCCTCTTTTGCTACTAGCTTTTTGTGCGTGCCAGAATCAACTACTTGGCCGCTATCCATTACCATTATTCTATCCATTTTTAAGATAGTTGATAGGCGATGCGCAATCACAATAGTTGTTTTGTTTTTCATCAAATTTTCTAAAGCATCTTGAATCAATGCTTCTGAATGGGAGTCCAAACTAGAAGTTGCTTCATCTAAAATCAAGATAGGCGCGTTTTTTAGAATTGCACGCGCAATGGCAATTCTTTGTCTTTCTCCGCCAGAAAGCTTAATGCCTCGTTCGCCAACAAAGGTGTCATAACCTTCTGGAAGCTTATTCACGAACACATCGCAATGTGCAAGTTTGGCAGCTTCAATCACTTCTTCATCAGTAGCATCACGCTTGCCATAACGCATATTTTCCATTAATGATCTATGGAATAAAATAGGGTCTTGCGGAACCAAGGCAATGTTTTTGCGCAAGGAATCTTGTGTCACATGCGCAATCACTTGGTCATCAATTCTAATTTGTCCACGCTGAATATTATGGAATCTCAAAAGTAATTGCACAATAGTTGTTTTTCCAGAACCAGATGGTCCAACTAAAGCAACTTTTTCTTTAGGCTTGATTTCAAGATCAAAGTTCTTAAATACGTGCCTTGTTTTGCGGTAGCTGAAGTTCACATTATCAAACACAATCTCACCATGCGGAACTTCAAGCTCTTGCGCTGATTTTGAGTCAGTTACTCCATGCGGCTCTTCTAAAATTTCCACCATTTCTTTTGCATCTGCAAATGCTTCATAGGTATCTCGGATCATACGCCCAAGCTGCCTAATGTTTGCAAATAAGGCAACTAAGTAGCCTTGGAGCAATGCAAAGTCACCAATAGTAAGCTGTCCTTGACTCCATAGTTTAATCGCAATAAACATTACTACAAATTCAATGACAATCATGATGCCAAATTGGATGGTTTGGTTGAGCTCTCCTAAATTCCAGCTTAATGTTTGAATTTTTCTTAATTGTTCTGTTATGGCAAAAAAGATTCCTTGCTCATGTTTTTTACTGGTAAAGAGCCTTACATTTACATTATTAGTAATAGCATCAGCTAAGACGCCAGTAACTTCGGAATCGAGTGTAGCTCGTTTTTCATCATATTTAAGCTTCCAAACAGCTACAACGTAGTTGATTAAAATAAAGAGTCCAAGCATGCCAGCAGTAACTCCAGCAATCAAAGTGCTGCGATATGAGATCACAAGTATTGAACCTACGACTGTGACAAGAATAGGTAGAAATCTAAATTCTACTCCGTCAGCAAGATCTTCATATGCTCGAGAGAGACGGCGAATTTTTCTAACCAAAGAACCAGTAAAATTATTGCCGAAGAAGCTTGATGAGTGGCTCAAAATGTACGAAAAGCCGGTTCGTTCAAGATCTGCCATCACTTTTGAATGCAAGTAGTTTGAAACTGGAATTGCCCAGCCATGCATAAACCACCCAATTCCATGGAATAAGAGAACCATAACCAAAATTCCTATTAAACTGGCAATGATATTTTCAGAAACGGCATTTGGTCCAGCTAGCGTGTCAAAAAAACGCTTGTAATAGATTGGTGCAATAAGATGTGAGATCTCGCCCGCGATAATAGCAGCAAGCACCAAAAAACTTAGCCACTTATAGGGCCATAAATGACGTCCAAAGACTTTTAATACTATTTTGTTGCTTGGTAATGCCATAAAAATGATAAAAAGGCGCAATTAGCGCCACCTTAAGTAGACGTAATTACGCTATTTTTGTTACATCTTGGCTAGTATGTGGTCAATTTTGTATTATGCCAGTTATCTAAAATTGGAGTAATAAACCTCCAGCTAGCTTCAACTTCTTCTGTGCTTGTGAACAATGTTTGGTCTCCTCTAATGCAGTCAAATATAACTCGTTCATATGCGTCATTAAGATGATCTTGTATCGCGGTTTTTGGATAATCAAACGAGAGTTCTCTTGGCTCTACTTGGAAGCCAAAGCCCAGCTTATTAGCCCAAAAGCGTATTTCAATTCCAGCCATGGGCTGAATGTGGAAGGTTAGGACATTCTGAAGCTCTTGTTCATCTCCAAGCTCGCACACGCAGGTTGGCTTTTCTTTAAAATGCACTTTAATTTCTGTTAAATCCTTTTTCATTTTTTTGCCTGCTTCAAGAATTATTGGAACATGCTTCCATCTTTTATTTTTAATGTGTGCGTGTATTTTAAAATATGTTTCTGTTTTAGATGATTTTGGAACTGCTTTTTCATTTTTATAACCTTTGTATTGAGCTCGCTCTGCTCGGCTTTTAAGTTCTTTTGAGTTTATGATTTCTAAATCTTTCAAAATATCTGCTCGCGCTTTCCTGATTGCCTTTGCGCTTAGCTCGCGCGGATCATCCATGCAAGCTAAAGCAAGCATCTGCAGAACATGGTTTTGCCCAACATCCCTTAAAGCTCCTGTTGCCTCATAAAAATCTCCTCTAGTTTCAATGCCTTTTTTCTCAAAAAGTTTTATTTCTATTTTTTCTATGTAATCTTTGTTCCAAATTTTTTCAAATAATACATTAGAAAATCTAAAGGCCAAAATATTTTGCAAGGTTTCTTTGGCAAGATAATGATCTATGCGGAATATCTGCTCTTCTTTGTATAATTTTCCAAGAAGATTATCAAGGGCTTGAGCAGTTTTTAAGTCATTTCCAAATGGCTTTTCTACAAGCACTCTTGTCCATCCTAGCTTGCCTCCACAAGGCCTGCTTAATCCGGAATTAGCAAGATGCTTAAAAATCATTTCATACATTTTGGGCGGAACTGCCAAATGAAATAACTTGTTAGTGCATACCCCTACTTCTATATCAATCTTTTTCAAAGTCTGGTCTAATTGCTTGTAGTAGTTTTTATCATCAAAATATCCTTTTTGGAATTTGCTATGCTTTAGAAATGATTCTATGTCTGTGCTTTTTGTTTTGAGTATGTGTTTTTTAATGGTACTATGTAAAAATTCCCTAAATTCTTCATCGCCCCATTCTCGTCTGGAAAATCCCACTAATCTGAATTTTGATGGCAGCATTTTTTCTTTATACAAATTAAAAAGAGCTGGCACGAGTTTTCTTTGTGTAAGGTCGCCAGTTACGCCTAAAATGATGAATGTAGTTGGAGTTTGATTATTGTTGATTTTTGTTTTCATGCAAGTATTGTATCATTAGTTGGGGAGGTTGACAAAATAGCTCATTTGTATAGAATATAATGTTCTTTGATTTTTTATGGCAATCACTCACTCGGCTTCCAAGCCAGAAAGGGAAAAGCAATGATTAGCAGAAGAAGATTTTTAGGGGTATGCGCTTTTGGCTCTTGGCCGCTGTATACAGCATGCGGCAATGTGAAAGAAATTATCGCGAGTGCTATTGATAAAGCCTCGCAAGACATTAAAAGCATGCCAAGAGCTGATATGCATCTTACTGGAAATAGAAGTGAAGATATTCGTCAAGCTGTCAGCGCTAATGTGCAGAACAAGCTTCGCGCTATTGCGCAGGGTTCTGGGGAAGAGTTTGTGATTGGCGCTAAAACTGCTGATCAAACTTGGGAAACCATTTCATTAAGCCGTGCGCAAGGTAATATCGGAGGAGTAGGCTATGCGCATCCCCAAATCCGCATTGGCGACAAAGATCCTGTTCATGCTTCTGTGGATTGGGCAGGTGGATTCCTGGGAATAGGAAAGACAATTGCTCTACAGTTTCGTGATGCAGAGGGCCGTCTTCTCGGTCAAAATGGTCAGCCAACAGATGACCCTGATAACGCTATGAGCTGGTCAATATTTACTGGCTCGCACTCAGCGTCTAGCAGTGACTTAGATCCAGCAGGAAAGATTGCAATTCCGTCTGAAGTCAGCGGCGCATTGCAAGATGATGGAGGAGATGGATTTGCTGATAATCTTACGCAAATATTTGGCATTGTAATTGGCGCATTTCTAGCCTTTACAGTGCTTAAGTGGATTATCGGGATTGTGGCATTCTTGGCCATGCAGTTTCTGCTGTTTCTGGCTGCTGCTGCAGCAATAGGCGCGATTGTGTTCCTTTTAAATAATTTGTTTGGCATTGACCTTACAACTGGGGAAGGGCGAAATGAATTTGTTGAGTTCTTGCGTCAGCTGTTTAATCGTTTAATTCAAGCAGCTGAAGTTGTCTTTAACAGTGCCAAGGAGTTTCTGGATGGGGTGAATTTTGACGAGTGGCCACCCCAAATTCCAGAAGGGGCATTTGATAATCTTCTTAACCCCCTGGATTAACTCTTTGTGGTCGAGGGAGACAGAACTTCGGTTCTGCCTCCCTTTTTTAATTGTGGAAAACTATTTGACCAAATGTAAAATATCAGTATACTTAAGTTACCATGAACGCACAAAATCTCGTTATTACTATTCTTAAGAATAGCGGATAATATCCGAGGTTTTATTGCATTTCACATTCATTCAAAGAACCTCGGAAAGAGGTTCTTTAGTTCTTTAAGGAGCTGTAAAATGACTGAGCAAAGATTACAAATAAAGGGCTATGAGGGTCTTCCTGTGTATTATCAGGAAGATGAGCCTGATAGTAGCGTTACAAGGGCTAGAGCCCAAAAGGTTCAGAAAGAGGAAGATAGGCCTAGTCACGAAAGGGACGATGATGCTGGCGCTGGCATACAAAGGGGGCTTGAATAGATTGTCGCCGCCATGCTGATAAGGGAAGCAGAGTATTGCTTCCCTTATTTTTTTGGTACAATAAAAAGGACCCTGTATAGTAAAAGATCACTACACAGGGTCCACCGAATTGAATGAGCATGCGCAGGCAAAGAGGTAACCGGGCCTTATGGCCACAACACCTTGCGGCCCAAGGATTCGAACCTTGGCTCCTTGCGGGTGCCAACCGAATCCCACGCTTGGCTTTGCGCCTCCTTTCCGGTTTCGCAGATTTCCGGTTTCTCTCCAGCACTATGGCCAGAGACGATAAAAAAATACTATATCAAAATATTTAGATTGTCAAGTAAATTTTATGTTAAAAGTATATAAATCAAAAAGAGATTTTAAAAAAACAAGCGAGCCAAGTGGTTCATTGCGCAAAGCAAAATCAAAGCAGCCAATGTTTGTTGTGCAAAAGCATCAAGCGCGAGCTTTGCACTATGATTTTCGGTTAGAGGTTAGCGGCGTGCTCAAGTCATGGGCAGTGCCAAAAGGCCCCTCAAAAAACTCTAAAGACAAGCGTTTGGCAGTTATGACAGAAGATCATCCTTTGGAGTATGGTAAGTTTGAAGGTGAGATTCCAAAAGGCGAGTATGGAGCAGGTAAAGTTAAAATTTGGGATTCTGGGACATATGAGAATCTATCTAAGAAAAAAGATGGAAAAGATATGTCTATGGAAAGCGCCATAAAAGAAGGTGAAGTTGAAGTTAAACTTTCTGGGAAAAAGCTAAAAGGAGGATATGCTTTGGTTCGAACAAAATTTAGGGGCGAGAAAAAGAATTGGCTTTTGATTAAGATGAAAAAATAATTTTGTTTGAGGCGTGAGAGTGTGGTATACTATAAAGGAATATGCTTGAATCTTACCTTCCATCATCTACCCTATCAGTCATTGAACAACTCAAAGCTATCTCACTTGGAGGAAACACTGTATATGATTATGTGGTTGCAGTGGTAATTTTTGTTGGACTACTAGTCATATTAAAAATATTTCAGATGATTATTTTGGCTCGCTTGAATCGTTTGGCCAAAAGAAGCAAAACAGAATTTGATGATACGTTAATTGATGTTTTTGATGGCATAAAGCCACCCTTCTATCTATTAGTTGCGCTGTACTTTAGCATTCAATCACTTTCCTTACATCCAGTCGCAGAAAAAGGGATTGCCATCCTCTTTTTAGTTACGGTCACGTATGAGATAGTGCAAGCAGTTGAAAAGATTATTGATTATGGTTTAAGGGTATATACACGCAAAACGCGCGAAGCAGGGGAATCAGTAGAGCACAGCAAATCAATGGTGCGGTCCATGCGTTTAATCATCAGGGTCGTATTATGGATATTAGGATTTGTAATGATTCTTGCAAATTTGGATGTTAATGTAACATCTTTAGTAGCATCACTCGGGATAGGAGGCATTGCAGTTGCATTGGCTTTGCAGAATGTATTGGGTGACATGTTTAATTCATTTTCTTTGTATGTTGATAAACCTTTCCGCGTAGGAGATCTCATCAAAATAGGCAATGACATGGGAACTGTAGAGCGAATTGGCATGAAAACAACGCGCGTGCGCACTTTGCAAGGAGAAGAAATGGTGGTCTCAAACACAGAATTAACCACCACGCGCGTGCAAAACTTCAAAAAAATGAAAGAGCGAAGAGTCATTTTCAAACTTGGAGTAGTATATGGAACATCAAGCGAAAAACTGGATGCCATTCCAAAGATGATAAAAGAAATTGTTGATATTATAGATGGAGTTGATTATGATAGGTGTAATTTTGATGAGTATGGGGATTTTAGCTTGAATTTTGAGACGGTCTTTTTCGTCAAATCATCAGATTACAAAGATTACATGAACAAAAAAGAAGAAGCTAATCTTGCCATATACAAGAGATTTGAAAAAGAAGGAATTGAGTTTGCATATCCAACACAGACATTATACGTGAATAAAGATTGACATAATTTATGATTATGCTATTATTTTATATAGCAAATTCGAACAAACAATTTAACTGAATGTTCGAATTGTTTTAATCAGCGATCGTCGCGCAAGCGAAATGAAAAAGTACTCTTTTTCATTTCAGATGCCTGTGAGCTGATATACTTATAAGTAAGTACAACTTACTATGCAAGACGCAAACCCAACACCAGATCCAGCTGCTCCTGCACCAGATCCAGCAGCGCCCGCACCTGACGCAGCTCCGGCTGCTCCAGCAGAGGGCGGTGATGCACCAGCTATGCCTGAAGCACCTGCAGAAGGCGGAGATACAGCAGCTCCAGCAGAGCCAGCAGTATAATTGAATTCACAAGATTCACCAAAGAACCCTAGCGAAAGCAGGGGTTTTTTGTTTGAATTTGCTGGTGTTTATGCTATTATATCAACATGAAGTTATATAATACTCTTACAAGAAAAAAGGAAAATCTCGCGCCGATTAAAAAAAATCAAATAGGTTTTTATTCGTGCGGTCCAACAGTATACAATTATGCGCACATAGGAAATCTTCGGACTTATGTGTTTTCGGATATCCTTCAGCGCGCGCTTGAGTACAATAGATATAAAGTTAAAAGAGTCATGAATATCACAGACGTGGGACATCTTACGAGCGATGCTGATACTGGAGAGGATAAAGTAGAAAAGGAGGCAAAAAAAGAGCGCAAAACAGTGTGGCAGGTTGCGAAGTTTTATGAGAAATCCTTTTTAAATGATTTAAAAGATTTGAATATTATAAAGCCTAGTAAAGTTATAAGGGCAACTGAAACAGTTGAAGATCAGATAGAACTTATAAAAGAGCTTATCAAGAAAAAGTACGCCTATGAAACAGATAATGCTGTATATTTTGATGTTTCCAAGTTTAAAAAATATGGCAAGCTTTCTGGACAGAATTTGGATGACAAGCTCACAGCTGCAAGGGACGAGGTTATACAAGACAAAGAAAAGAAAAATGGCGCTGATTTTGCTTTGTGGTTCAAATTAACAGGACATCACAAAGATCACGCAATGCATTGGCTTTCTCCTTGGGGAGAGGGGTTTCCTGGGTGGCATATAGAGTGCTCCGCAATTGCGTCAAAGAGCTTGGGTCAGCCATTTGATATTCATACAGGAGGAATAGATCTTATTGGCACGCATCATGAAAACGAGATTGCTCAATCAGAGGCGGCCTATGGAAAACCATTGGCAAACATCTGGATGCATGGGGAGTTTTTGAATATGCACAAAGGAAAAATGGCAAAATCATCTGGCTCATTTATTACAATGAAAGATATTAAAGAAAAAGGATTTGATGCATTAGCATATCGTTATCTATTATTGACTGCGCATTATAGAACAAAAATAGAATTTTCTTGGGAAAGCTTAAAAGCCAGCCAAAACGCGTATCATAATCTAATAAGCGAGATTTCACGCAAGCGCCCTGTCAAAACAGGCAAAAACACCACATCATATCAAAAGAAATTTAAGCAATATATAGATGATGATTTAGATATTCCAAAGGCCTTGGCATTGCTGTGGGATGCTGCTAAAAACAAGGATTTAAGCCAGTCAAATGTTGATGATTTAGTTAAAGAATTTGATGAAATTTTTGGATTAGATCTTATCAAGCAATCAAAGAAATTATCAAAAGAAGAATCAAGCATACCCCAAAACATAGCCAAACTCGCAAAAGAAAGATGGGAGCTCCGTCAAAATCGTGAATTTGATAAAGCAGATAAGATTCGGCTAACATTAGCGAATAAGGGCTATGAGATTGAAGATCAAGATACAGATTTTGTTATCAAAAAGCTAATAAAATAGGGCATTATCCACAGTATTGATTATTGTAGATTTGCTTTTTTCGCTATTTTTGCTAACTTTACAGAGTAATATTTAATAATAAGTAGGAGAAAACATATATGGCAAAACTTACGAAGACGCAGACAATCGCGGCTGTAGCCGAAAAAACAGGCTTAGGCAAAAAAGAAGCTGGTGAATTTATGGACCAGATCGCTGAACTCGCCTTAGATGAGGTAAAGAGCAATGGAGAGTTCATTCTTCCGGGAATCGGAAAGCTTGTAAAAGTAGACAGAGCAGCTAGAATGGGCCGCAACCCTGCAACTGGTGAAGAGATTAGTATTCCTGCTAAGACAGTGGTTAAATTCCGAGTTGCAAAGGCAGCAAAAGACGCAGTACTCTAAGTAATTTCCAATATTTCGTAAAAGCAAAAGAGTTTCCATAATGGGAGCTCTTTTGTTATAATATAGATATGAAATTTAAATACAAACAAACATCAAATATAAAAGAAACAGATGTACAGGAGGTGGCGAAAAAGTTAGAGCCATATCTTGCGGAACTAAGAACCATTTCCCAAGATTCATCTTATGCCAGAGATGAGTCAGCTTTGTATTTGCCGCATGATGAACAATTGCGAAAACAAGTGTCAAAATTAGCTAATAAGTCAAAATCACACAAACTTAAAGAGGTAATGGTAGTTGGAATAGGGGGTTCAAACCTTGGAACTGTAGCAGTGTATGATGCATTAATGCCTAATGGAATTGCTTTAACATTTTTTGATACAATTCATGTTCGCACTTTAAAACAAGCAAATACTAGAATGCGGAAGATTTATAATTCAAAGGGTGAGGTGTTGATTAACTTTATCAGTAAGTCCGGCTCAACCAATGAGACACTAGTGAACGCGCGCGTTTTAATAGATAATCTGCGTGATATTACAGATAAATGGCGAGATCACATCATCGTAACCACAGAGCCAGATTCAAAGCTTGATGATTGGGCGCATAACCAAGGCATTCCAACATTGCCAAATCCTGTGCATGTTGGGGGACGATATAGCGTTATGAGCGCAGTTGGAATATTTCCTTTGGCATTGGCTGGAGTTGATATTAAAAAACTGCACAAAGGTGCTGCCAGAATGCTTGAGCGATGTTTATCAAATGATGTACGTAAGAACTACGCGCTCCAATCAGCAGCTGCGATCTATTCAGCAATGAAGCATAAGGCCTCAATCCATAACCTATTTTTGTTTAACATGGATTTGGAAAGAGTAGGTAAGTGGCATAGGCAACTCTTTGCAGAGTCCTTAGGAAAAGACGGCAAAGGCATTACGTCAATTGTAAGCATTGGTTCAAATGATTTGCATTCTACGTTCCAAATGTATTTAGGAGGTCCAAAAGATAAGTTTACTACGTTTGTTCGGGTGAAGCCAAGCCAAGATATTCATATTGCTTCAATTGATGATGAGTTAGATGCAATTGTGCCAGAATTAAACCAGCGGTCAGTAACACAAGTTATGGATGCTATTTATGATGGTACTGTGGCATCATATCAAAAGCGCGGGTTGCCTTTTGTAGAAGTTATATTAGAAAAAATAAATGAAGAAGAGCTTGGAGCATTTCTTCAATTTAAGATGATTGAGACTATGCTTTTGGGAAGATTGATGAATATAAATGCTTTTGATCAGCCTAATGTTGAGGAATATAAGGAGATTACTAGGGAGTTATTAGGCTAGAAATAGATATTTAGGTAATATTTTAGCTTATATTAGCCAAAAAGCTCTGTTATTTGATTGACAGAATTTTTTGTTTATGGTAGTATTTTAGCTTAAAATAGAAGTAAAATCGCAGTTTGCCAATATAACAAGTATAATAAGGGAGGTGTAGATACAAATTATCATCAGATTTATCTGTTGTTGTTTGTTGTCATATTTATCTTTTCATTCACCCTACAATCCAAGGAGGATTGCAATGAAAGCATTACTTTTGTCTTTCGTGATTTTCGCGTTGACTTCATGCGGGCCCAATAGTCCGCTTGCTGCACACATCAAGGATCATTTGTCGGACGGCGACAACAGTGGCACAAGCCAAAATGCGGGATTAACCATTGAGGTGGTGGAAGATTTACCCACCACCATTGTTGCGGATGCAACATATGGAGGAGATGATGGCGCCCAAGCTTTCATCCCTTTCATGCACTTGGCATTTATCGCAGGTGAACGTGATGTGACCGTATATATGGTTCATTTCCAGCATTCTGGAATTTCTTCCTATCTTGACGTCTCTGGTTTGTATCTATATGAAGGAAATGGTGTTGGCGATAATCTTATTGCCGAGACCAGATCCTATCATGACCAGAGCGCGACTTTTGATAAGGAAGGGGGTTTATTTACAGTGCCAGCCGGAGAAACCATGGAGATTTTTCTGCGCGGCAATTTGGCGGACGATACTGCACCCGGTAAAACTATAAGTTTTAAACTTGCATCTTCGGGTGACGTTGTTTCTGACGTTCATGTTGTTGTTGGCAGTTTCCCTTTGCAAGGCGGGACTGCGCAAGTCGCTACAGTGAGCGACCTTGGGTATATGACCATAGCAAATGTCACACCCAGCGCTGGCGCGATGGTAAGCCCTGGTGCGCAGGACTTTGCAGGCTGGTGTTTTAGTTTGTCTGCAAGTGATCAGGACATGGAAGTGCGGTTTATGCGTATAACCATGACCGGATCTGCGGGTCAGGAAGACATCGACAACTTTGTGTTGCGAGCTCATGGCATAGTTATTGCTAAGGCTCAAAGCATGAACGAGAATAACGAAATCATCTTCAGATTTGATGATCCGTACGTTATTCCTGCTGGACGGACGGAGAACACATGCCTGTTCTTTGACGTCGCGGATGATGCTTCTGGAACGATCCATTTTCAGTTCCAGCGCATGAATGATGTTGTGGTGTTTGACACCAACTATGAGGTGTACACCAAAACAAACCGCGGTAACGTGTTCTACACGATTGAGTCTAACTCGTCGTCTACGAACACTGTTATCATTGGCACTCCAGAGGAGGAAATTCCGCAAGCTGGGATGTTCGAAATCACACTTGCGGATGATTCTCCTACGGGGAATATTGCCACCGGCGCTGTGAGCGTCACTCTGGCGCGGTTCAATCTTACCGCAGTTGGCGAGGATATTCAGCTGAATTCCATTGCCATAACTACGCCGTCGTCGTTGAACGGCCTGAACAATGTCCGGATATTCTACAAGGGCACCCAGGTTGGTCAAACTAGCGATGCGGACGCAACAAACGACGATGCAAGCTTTCGGTTCGGTATGAGCGTTGTTGTCGTAGGCGGCACAACCGAGGTGCTTGAGGTAAAGGCAGATACCAAGAACGCTGCTGGAACCCATTTCACTGCTGGGTGGGATGTGATCAGCATTACACTCGCAGCTGGCAGCTCCAATGCTGTTGGTCTGGAGTCGGGCCGCCCAATCTCAACTCCTTCGGTGACCAGTAATTCTCTGAACCTCGCAAGCGGCTCGATTACGGTTTCGGAGAATGTGGCCGTAGCCGATGCGACCGGGCCTAACTCCAGCGGAGTGGTTGGTGAGCAGAATGTGCTTATCGGCTCGTTCGTGATCAATGCTGGAGTTGGTGAAGGAGCTGACATCTATGAAATCTGGATGACAGACGATGTTGGAATACAGAGTGGCCAGTCTTTGGCTACGGTCTTCCAAAACCTTCGTCTGGAGTCTGGCGGTCCGGCGGATGCCAATGGCAATTATGCGGCTGGCACATCAATCGGCATTACCAAAGGTTCTCTTACAAATACAGAGAATACTCGGTATCACTTTTTTCCGTCTCCTGCGATTAAATTGTTTGCAGGGGCGCAATTAGTGGTAAACGTGTATGCTGATGTGCTAAATAGCGCCGACGCATCTGTAGTCAATAGCGACGATGATGGGATAATCTATCCCTCAACTGTCGGGGCCTATGGTACGGACACGGGCAAT
>CEPX01194636.1_pt1 | contig 13163 bp, 15 predicted proteins | sample 361361 | NCBI WGS metagenome assembly CEPX01 (sample SAMEA2619974, study PRJEB7988) | marine metagenome | biome: marine biome (ENVO:00000447); feature: mesopelagic zone (ENVO:00000213) & marine oxygen minimum zone (ENVO:01000065); material: "saline water (ENVO:00002010), including plankton... | reverse complement strand
AAATCACCATGAATCACATCCTTCTGATGCATTTTTCCAGCATTAACACCCACAGCACGCATCACTCTAGATCTTTCCTTTTTTTCCATATCATCAATAACATCCTTAATCATTGGGCCATCTACATATTCCATTGAAATTTCCATTGTCTTTTCATCAACGCCCATAACTAAGGGACACATTTCTGAAAGTTTGGTTAAAATTTTTGCCTCCCTTCTAGTTCTTTGTAATCTCATTTTATAATCAATCTCATCAACCCTGTAAGTCTTTTGAATTCTTCTTTTCACAACGCAATTTTTCTTAGCGTCAAGATAAATCCTAGCTTCAGCACCATTCCCAATAAGTTTCATAAAGGGGGGAACAATGCACTAGTTAAAAAATTAATGGTTATTCACTCCTACATTCTTCACAGAAATAATCTCCAAACAATCCAGAGGTTTCATCCAGCCCCATAGCTTCCTTGCCGCATTTCTCACATTTAATTTTCACTGCAATCACCTCTCTATAAAAATACAAACAAATAACAATTAATAAATATTATCAAAAAACAAAATACCCTTTAAAATTTAAACTTTGGACCACCCATATTTCCAAGCTTTTTCATCATCTTCTCAGGATTTTTACCTTTCATAAGCTTCATCATTTTCTTAGATTGTTTATACTGTTTTAACAAATCCCTTACTTCCGAAACAGGCCTACCACTACCTGCCGCAATCCTTTCTATCCTCTCTCTTCCCATTAACTCCGGACTTTCCAACTCTTCCTTTGTACAGCTATCTAAAACAAATTTCCAGTTTTCCATTTTATCTTGCTGCCCTTCTAGCATTTCTTTTGGAATTTTTGCACCACTCATTCCAGGAATCATTTCCATAACTTTATTCAGTGGACCCATTTTCTTCATTGCTTTAAGCTGATCATACATATCTATCAAATTAAAATCCCCGCTCAACATCTTTTTGCTAATCTCTTCAGCTTGACCCTCATCAACTGCACCTTTGGCCTTTTCAAGAAGCGCTTCAAGATCACCAAGACCAAGTAACCTCCCAACAAAACCTTCGGGATTAAAAACTTCAAGGTCTTCTGGTTTCTCCCCCACACCAATAAACTTTATTGGTGCACCAGTCACTGCACAAGCACTTAAGCTTCCACCACCCTTAGCAGTACCATCCAATTTACTTACAACCACGCCAGTAACACCACATGTCTCATGGAACATTAGCGCCTGGTCACTTGCAGCCTGACCAATATCTGCACTTATCACAAGAAGTATCTCATCAGGATTAACCACTTTCTTCACATCTTTTATTTCTTTAACAAGGTCCTTACTAAGTGCATCCCTTCCGGCCGTATCAACTATAACTAAATCATATTTAATCAAATCTTTTTCAAAAGATTTCCACAATTTAACAGGGTCCTTCATCCTACCATTTACAAAAGAATCAATCTTCATAGAATCCGCAATCTGCTTCAATTGTGTATGTGCAGCAGGTCTATGGACATCAAGCCCAACAACAGCGACTTTATTTCCACGATTAGAATAATACCTTGCGAGTTTCCCAATAGTTGTAGTTTTACCAGAACCAAAAAGACCAACCGCCATAATCTTAAATGGTTCATCTTTCTTCTTTACTACTTCCACACCTTTCTTTTCTTTTCCAAAGAAATTCACAAGCTCTTCATAAACAATTTTTACAACATGTTCCTTAGGAGTCATACCTCCAACTGGTCTCTCATTAAGGGCCCTTTCCTTTATGTCCTTAGTAAGTCCAAAAACAAGCTTGACATTGACATCAGCACTTAACAAGGCCCTCTGTATTTCCCTTACAATTTCATCAATAAGGCGTTCGCTAATATAAACAGATCCTGTAAGCTTCTTGAAAACATCCTTCAATGCCCCACCAAGGTTCTCCATTACCATATCAAAAATATCTTGAAATTAGTTTATAAAATTAACCTAGAAGCCCTAAGAAGCAAATAATTCTAACAATGTGTAGATTTCACCAAGAGTTCCACCGAGTTAGAAATCTGCCCATCCGGATTACTTACTTGTATCAAGTAGGTTTTTCCATTTGCAGAACCACTGAACTCTGACGGATCAATTGTAAGTTCAATAAGACCCCTATGAACATATTGAAATAAAGAACTATCAATGGGTTCCCCGTCAGAATAAACAACAGAACCTTCTACAAAATCAAAACCTTCAATATTAACAATGCTACCAGGAGGAGAACTAACAACACACGGAGGAACTAACTGAAGAATATATGGGACATTTCCAATCTTGATTTTTCCTTCACCAATAGCCCTCACTTGAACTTCATGAAACCCAGGATTTTTAGGAACTTTTCCAATCACTTTCCCATTCAAATCAGTACTTATTTCAGAACTATCCATTATAAAAATTATAGAATTTCCACTAGAATAAGATTCTTGCACACCATTTGGAACAGAAATCACTGCTACATTCGAACTTCCACTACCTAAATTGCTAACTGCATTTGCAGTTATTGCAACACTTCTCAGAGAATCTTCAGCTTGATTCATTCTAAAAGATTTTCCCACATAATCAGCAGAAAAAAATAACAAAGGCATTACTAAACCAAGTATCAAAATAAACAACAAAAAACTTTCAAGCAACGATTGACCCTTTTTATTCATAGAAAGATCACTCAATCTTCTCATAAAACTCTTTCGGTAACACTATTTCAAAAACAAAAGACCTTTCCTGTTTCATAAGTGCTAAAGGGGTGAAATTTTCAATATCTGCCGGGCTTTTATCAGTATATACAAATCTAGTTGTTTGCCCAAAGTAATCATCCGTCAATTCATCAAGATTTATACAATAAGTAGTATTCCAAAATCTTCCACCTGCATCATAGTCACAAATTAACAATAGTCTTGTATCACCTTTATGATATTGTAAACTTGAATACCATGAAAATGGACTTCTAAAGAAGAAATTTCCAGAATCCTTGCTCATTTCTTCATCAAGAAACATATCCTCTCCCAGTACATCAAAGTACAGCACATAATCTCCTTCAGAATCTTCTTCAAGATAGACTTTATTTACAATTATCTTCATACTACCTTTTTGAATATACTCGGGCTTTACTCCAGCAAGCAATTCTTCTTCCACTACTTCCCCTATCTCTTCATCCAAATCTTCTTCTTCCAGTTCCAGAAGGGTTTTTTCTTCAATCTCTTCTTCCAAATCCGAAATCTCTAATTCTGCATCTGATTTAGTTAGCATTGAAGAAAAAACAAATATCAAATACACACAGAAAGCCACAGCTAAAAACAAAAATACCTTCTTAGTGGACTCATTGATATGTACCATAATTACCACCAATGAATAGTCAATTAATAAGCCTTTCCATCAGGATTTTATGCACGTACAAGAACTCCCCCTTTCCAATAAGGGGTTGGATAAACAGGCATTCTTTTGTTTTCCACACAATTATAAATTACGCCATTAACAACTTTTTGTTGTCCAATTTCACTACAAATCATTTGTCCAGAAAGAGTAGACCATACACCCACAGTATCACGACCCCTTTGAAAAGATTTAAGTGCATTAAGATCATGCATAGAAATGAATCCATCCTTGTTCACATCCAAGCCCCCCTTTTCATCTGTTGGAGGTGGACACATTCCCCTCATTTTTCTAGTATTAAGATAATATTCTCCTTGAGCATAATCGGCTTGATTAATACTCCCCCTCAATAAAATTTGGAGAATACAATTAGCATAAGTTCTCATATCCCACACCCCAAAATCCACATCAACAACATCAGAATAAATCAACCAATTCCGAGTGTCAGAACCAACAGGTGCAGGTAAATAACTAAGAGCCGCCTCTCCAATTCTACCATAAGTACTAGTATAAGTAGTTGGCCCAATAGTACCAACAAGACGATCTTTCCCCAGCAAGTCTCTTGCTGAAGAAGGTCCAGTAGTCACCTCTCCTTGATATTGTGATGGAGAATCAGGACCTCTCCAATTATATTCTTCGAAAACATTTCCAGTAACCCCACCATTACTAAAAGAAACGAATCCAACAACAAGTAACAAAAATACCGTTGCAAAAATAGTATGCTCTTTCATTTTACCTCTTTCCCGCATGTAGCTTAAGCCAAAGATACTTATAAAACTTTCTTATAAAAGATTAATAGATCTCACATTCTAGATTCATAAATATCGTTACATCTGGACGAGGATAATTACTAAAATAATCCCAGTTCAAAGCCAACTGCTCTGTTTGAAATCCACTAAACTTGCCTTTAATATAGTGTCTAGGTCCTACAATATACTGCTCATCACAAAGATACATAAAAATTCCTTCATCTTCATGAACCATTCCTTCAGGATCTATAAAATGTTTTGAGTATCCTGCCCACCAAAATAAATCAGGGTCACTAAAAACATCTTGTCCAAATAAATCAGCATTTCCATAAAATTCGCCTTCGGCACCAACACAATATGCCCCATGAGCTTCACTGGAAGTACCTTTAGTCAGCCACCTGCCTTCCACATTACATTTCTTCACTCTTCCAGGAAAGTCTATATATTCAACACCACCACCCATAGCCATATCTCCAGTTGGACCGGCGATGAACCAAAAACTCTTTTCATAAACTTCTGGAGAACTTGGAAGCAAACCTGTAACTTCTTTTTTTGGTTTGCCAGTACAAGTAACACTCAAACCTTCATCTAGGTATACTTCGCCATTGCCATTATACAAAAACGCTCTAACTAAACTTACTCCTTCTTCATCCCCTGCATCACCGCAGCAAGTAACTGGACTTGAAAACATTTTTTTATCTTCCATCATACCACCAAATCCACATTTCACATAATCATCAGAAGCGCCTTCCCAATTGACATTTGCACATAAATTAAAACTATCTTCTTCCCAAGTACACACAGCATTATTTATCTTCAAAAAGGGTTCAACCGGTTCATAAATAATATCTCCTCCATTGACTGGACCATCAAAATCCACAATAGTTGGTGAAAAGAATATCAATAAAGCCAAGGCCATTATTAAAAATAAAATCATATACATTAAGAACTTCACAAAAGAACTATGAACCATATCAGGATGGTGGCTTTTAGTATGTCTCTTTAATCTTTTATGAGCCTTAGAAACTACACGCTTCTTAACAACCCTCTTTTTCCTAGGCATGTTCTTAAAAAAAGATTATACATATTTAAACCTTTTTAAAAAGAAAAAATCAGATTCCAAGTGAATCCATCAGTTTATTCTTATCAAACTCCTCAATATCTCCATATTCTTGACCCTTTCCCAAAAAAAGGATGGGCTTACCGGTCACATAACTTATAGAAATAGCTGCCCCACCTTTTTCATCCACATCTGCTTTAGTCAAGATTATCCCATCTAAATCAACAGAATCCCCAAATTGTTGGGCTTGGATTACACAATCATTACCGGTTATACTTTCACCAACAAATATTTTCAAATCAGGTTTAGAAATTCTAACTATTTTTTCCATTTCCCTCATAAGATCCTTATTACTATGTTGCCTACCTGCAGTATCAATAAGTACAACATCAATTTTATTTGCTTTAGCCGATTTTATACCATCAAAAGCGACTGCTGCAGGATCACTTCCATAATTATGCTTTATTATTTTAACATCTAAATTCTTACCATGTTCTTCAAGTTGTTGTATGCTTGCAGCCCTCCAAGTATCTCCCGCAACCAACAATACAGTCTTGTTTTTTTCCTTAAGATAATTTGCAACCTTTGCTATAGTTGTAGTTTTCCCACAACCATTAACTCCAACAAAACACACAACATATGGTTTCTCAGTTTTTTTCTCAATCTCTTTCAACAAATCAACGCCTTCAATTTCAAACAGTTCACTAATGCTATCTTTCAAACTACTCAATATCTTATCAGAAATTTCACTTCTTTTTATTGGCTTATCAACAATCTCTTCTTTAAGATCACTTTTTATTTTATCTATAACTTCAAGTGCAACATTATTTTCAAGTAACGCAATCTCTAATTCAGAAAAAAGTTCATCAAATTTATCACTTCTTATTCTTTTAGTTGTAATAGTTTCTTTTATCTTTCCAAGAAGGCCTTTAGTTTCAACTTCTTCTATCTCATCAATACCTATTTCCTTTACATCTTTTTCCTTCTTAAACAGTTTTTTAAGAATACCTTCTTTTGGTTTCTCCTCTTCTTTTTTCTCAGTTTTTTCTTTCTCTTCGGGTACTTGTTTTTTCTCTTTTTTAGGAACAGATTTTTTCTCTTTCTTTTTTGGTTCCTCTTCTACTTTTTCTTCAATTACTTCTACTTTCTCATCAGGCACTTCTTCCTTTACCTTCTTATTTATGGTCTCCAGAGCGCCATTTATCTTTTCTTTCAAAAACTTAAACATCTTACAGATGCCACAAAAACAGAATATATAAATCTAGCGACAAGCTATGTAGCACGCCATATTTTAGATATTAACTTCCAGCCCATCAAACCAAAGAAAGCGACAACCAAAACTAAAAGCCCAAACATAAGCAATACCTGCCACCATGAACCTTCTGCAATTTCTATAAATCTACTCCAAATCCCTCCCTTTCCAGAATAAACTCCTCCTTTCTCAGCAACTTCTTTTTCCCTTGGAACAAATTCAAATTTTCCAGTTGGTTGAAAAAGAGACAATTCTGCATAGACATGGGGATAATCAATATTTTCCACATCTAAGGTTGCGTCAATCTCCCCATCAAGATTAAAATCAAAATTTTCAACATCTCCTTCATAAAGAACAAAAGATTTGCCCATACTTTCCACATAAAAAGATGCATACTCACTTTCACTATGAACATAATCCACAGTAACAAGATAGCTTATATCATCAACAATTACGTAATATTCTATTTTTTCTTTAGAAACATATTCTTTAGAAATTTCTTCATCCAAATCTATAGATTCTCCCTCCCCTATAAAATCAGGACCCCCTGCCCCACCGAACAAAACATTGAATAATTGCAAACCAGTTCCAGTTAATCCTTCAACTTTCCAAAAATCCCTCCCTATACTTGAATCATAATAACTTGTAACCGTATACCCTTTAGTGTCTCCTCCAGGAAATATTGTTATGGGAATTCCTCCAAGTGCAGCACAAACACCAGGACCAACTTTTGGAAGTTCATCTGCACCTTCACAAATATGGATTGCATTAAATCCTTCAAATTTTTCAATATAGATTGTTATAGGTCCAGTCGCAAGAGGGACATTAGAGACATCATAAACCACCTTATGTTGATTGCGATCTATCAGTGAAACCAAATTTTCAATGGAAGGATTTAATACATCACCACTGTCATTTTTAAAAATAATTTCAGTCTTTCCAACAGGATAATTAACTCCCGACCTTTCTAATTTTGTTAAAACATCTTCAGTAGTTTTAGTAGTTTCACCATCCCATGAAGTATCGGGGGCACCTGCTTTAAAATGAGTAGTACCATCTGGACCTCCCGACATCGTTGATCTTGTTTCAGGCCTAACATCCCCCACTACCATTGGAACAAAAATAAAAATTGACAAAACCATTAAAAAAATACAAGACTTTTTCACCATAACCACCCTAAACTATTGCTAAAGCACTACCCTTTATCTTTGCATATAACAATCCATTTTCTTCAGTAACAGATAACACATCTTCATCGGCAAACACAAATGAAGTGAAATCTTCACGCAAATAAGATATTTCAAGATCATCTCCATATTTATATCCTCGAGGTTTATACATTGGCATCACAAAATATTCAGGATTGAGAATCTCAATAATTTCTCTAATTTTTTCATCAGAAATATCCATAACTTTAGCCCCATCAAGTTCTCTTATACTAAAATCTTCATCAGTCAATAAAATTTTTCCAGCCCCTTCCACATCACTCCCTATAAACTCAAATCTAAAATCACCCAACTCTCCAGTTCCATAATGTGTCACTAAATCAATCTTATCTCCTAATGCAATTACAGCCTCATCAACCTCAACCATATCTCCCTCGTGATCCATTTTGAAAACAAAATATTCATGTTTTTCTTTAGTTTCTTTAATTTCTTTAGGAATTACTTCTTCCTCAATCCACAAACTAATCTTCTCAGAAGAACCTTCATTGCCTGCATGATCAATAGCAACCGCATATAACTCCCCAATACCTGAAAATCTCGAAGCATCAAATTCAAATTCATAAAGACTATTCTCAATATCAGTAGGTTCAACAAACCTCCTTATCAAGTTAGAACCAAAATAAACTTTCAGTAAAGCAACTTCCAAAACAGCTCCTTCATCCAAAGCCATTACTTGAACATTAAAAACTGAAGAAACTTTTCCTTCAATTGGTTCTAAAATATTCACAATGGGAGGAATTTCATCAACAACTTCTCCTCTAAAACCAACTACACCTTCACAAAAAATCTTCAAAGAAACATCGCCCTTATTCGTATTAAACACTATTTCCCTAGGAACTTTTCCTTCAGTTAGTGGAGCACAAGTAACGTCAAAATCCTGCCTTTTTCCACTCTCTAAAATTACAGAATTGGGGGTCACAATCATTCCTTCAGGTTTAGTTATCCCAGAAATTTCAATAGTTACCTCTGCAAGATTTTCAACACTAATTCTCTTAGTTTTTTGTTCATTCTCTTCTATATTCAATAGACCAAAATTAAGAGAAGGTTGCGTAAATCCCAATCCAGTTAGATCATCTACATGCGAAAGCGCCACCTTTACATAAACTTTAGGAACTTCTTCAGAATCTTCTTCAGCATATCCAAAAGCCCTCATAATCAAATCAATAAGTGGATTTTTCTTCTCAGGAAGAACAATTTCTTCTACTTCATTAACAACTTCTTCTATAGCTCCTTCTTCAGGAATTTCATCAACCGTTTTAAAATTAAAAGTAAATGTATCAATTCCTTTGTTAGTTACAACATTCAAAACAAGAATTGATTCTGAAACAACTTCAGAATAGAACTTTATCCCCAAAATACTCATTTCCCCAGGGTATAATGTTAAAATAGAAGGCATATTTATCTCAAAGTTTTTACATTCATCAACAACTTCTTCGGTTACTTCTTCGGTTACTTCTTCGGTTACTTCTTCGGTTACTTCTTCTATCAGTTTTTCAGTTTCTTCTTCTTTTACTACAGGAATTTCATCAACAATTTTATCACAATTTATATCAGCCTCATAAATCACAACAGCCATGTCGGCCTCCTCCCCAGGTAAAGAATTTCTCAAAATTAAATCTACAAGTTTCTCTTCACCAGGAAGTGTATAAAATTGATTTCCTTCATCAATTGACTTTCCATCAATAAAATATTCTACAGCATTAGCACTATGTCCCCAAAAGATAAAACCACCAAATAGAAATACAAATGTAAATACAAAAAGGAACGCTTCGTGCTCATGGAGCATCTTCTTCTCTCTTTTTCCACCCCTCATACCAATAAAATACAATTACAAGCTTATATATTTTTCCAAGACTATCTAAAAAGTAAGTCTATAACAACTGTAGCATATGAACCCTTGCCAAGCTCAAAAGAAAAGACACATTTCTTCTTCCCAAGAAATAACTCATCATTATCCCAAGAATAATTAAATTTTTCCATATTCATGAACAAATTCCTCATTGTCCCTTCCACACTTATTTCTTTAAGAGGTTTAATCATAAAATCGCTAAGTTTTATCCCATCTTTCTCCATAAATGATTCATATAACTTTTTCACAGTCTCATTTTGAAATTCTGTCAAGAATCCAACAATTTCTAATTTTTCAACATTATTAATCTTCTCGGCTACCTTATTCCACAACCAAGATTGGTAAGCACAGGCATATATTCTCAAAGTTCTAGCATCAATTGTTTTCAAAGCATTGACATAATTCCCATCATTAACTTCAAGACCTATAAGTTCACATGCCTTTTGAAAATCCTTCTTTAATAAGGCAATTCCCACAGCTACATTAGACTTATCTTTACCAAATCTCTGTTCACCAAAATAGTTCTTCAATTTATCAAAATTGAACTCCACTTCATTATCTAAGTGCCTAACAATTATCTCAAATGAATTACCCTTCAAATCGCCAAGATTTATTCTTTCATCAAGCATTCCTAAAAATTTAAATGATGCGTCCTTAATCCTAATATTCTCAACATTTGAAAAGTTGCCAATAGCATCCATGGGAAAAGTAATATGTTGCTCAGTCACCGCTCTTTTGTCCTTATTACCTGCATAACCAATTATTTTTGAATTAATTCTTAGACGTCTAGCGACTTCAGCAACAATCTTTGGAGTTCCCCATCCCTTTTTAGTCATTAAAAAACAGGCATATCTCCCTTCCTTTTTAAAATCAAAATCTACTATCTCCCCTACCTTAAAATCCTCTTCGAGATATTTAACTTTCATAGTCCATTCCTTAAAAAAGAGAGTTATAAGCTTTCCCGGATATAAATTTTAATAAACAAATCCATTCTATTGAACCTTGGGGGTAATATGTTAACATTTGAGACGCTCTTTGAGCTACTTCGGAAAGAGAAGATAAATCCAGAACTTCAGAAATTAGAAGATGATTTTTATCAGCAGACTGTGAATTATCTAAAAGACAAATCCACCATAGTAGAAACCGAGCAAAAAACAGAATCCATATTCTCAGCGGACGCAAAAAAAACACAGCTACAGCTAGAAAATGCAAAGAAAATAATTAAGGAATTCTATGAAAAGAGAGAAAGCAAAATAATAAACTTAGCAATGCTCTCATCAAGAGCAGAAATTAAAGAAACCGGAATTAACATGCTCAAGGAAGAAAAAAAGCTTTACAAAGAAGCATTAGAAACACTAAATAGATACAGAACCGGAATTCTTCAGAATACGTTAACTGGCAATAAAATATCAGTAAAGGGCCTGAAAGCCCCACCAAAAGATATAAAAACGGTACAAGAGCAATCAACTGGAAACAGAATGGTCAGATTTTTGCATTCTGTACCCAAATTTGTGGCAGATGATCTAAACATCTACGGACCATTCGAACAAGAAGATATGTCCTCCTTACCAAGAAAAACCGCAAATTTACTAATAAAAAGAAAACGAGCAGAGGAAATAAAAATTGAAAATTCCAAAGACTAGAAAAACATTTTGTCCCAAATGCAAAACGCAAACAGAGCACACGATAACTATAGCTAAAAAAAGAGATAGAGGGACTCTTAAGGCAGGATCTCTTGCTAGATTGGGTGCAAGAGGAAGAGGAAAATCAGGATTTGGAAATCATGGATCAAAATCAAGAAAGGCTATTTCCGCATTCAAAAGAACAGGCGCAAAAACCTCACATAAATCAGATCTTCGTTTTAAATGTAGTGTCTGTAAAAAAACCCAAGTTAAATCTTCTATAAGATCCAAAAAACTAGTGATAGAAGCACAAACTTAATTTTCTACAATTTTAAGATAAATTGCAATAATAATAACTATTGCTACAACCAACACCATTGGTGCAAGGTTCCCATAAAGATCCGTCAAAACATTATAACCTGTTAAACTAGTAATTTTCTGAGAATAAACTAAAAGAACAGTAGTAAGTAAACCCAGAACCACTACAAGAGAAGTCAATAGTTTATGGGTAGCATAAGAACCTGGCTTACTAGTTATCTTGACACCTCTCATATATTAACAGATAAGAATATCATATATAAGCATTACGTAAGCTAAAAAGACAAGATTTATAAAACAAAAATTAGAAAATAGATTAAAATGAAGAACGCAAAAGTGAGAAAAAGTAAGTTCATAAAAGTATCTTGCTCAAAATGTAATAATAGTCAGATTATATTTGGAAAACCATCCACCTCAGTGGTTTGTACAGTCTGTGGAAAGGAAATGGCAGAACCAAAGGGTGGAAAAGGAATAATCAAGGCCAGAATTCTTGAGGTATTAAAGTAATGCAAATCAAAAAAACCGGTTTCCCTGGAGAAGGGGAAATAGTTATATGTATTGTAAAAAAAATTCAAAAAACAACAGTCTTTGTTGAATTAGAAGAATATCAACACAAAGAAGGAATCATTCATATTTCGGAAATTTCTCCAGGAAGAATAAGAACCATAAGAGATTACGTTAGAGAAGGAAAAAAGATTGTATGTAAAGTTCTAAGAAAAAATGAAAGATATGGCAATCTTGATTTATCTTTAAGAAGGGTCACAACAGGTCAAAAACTTCAAAAATTAAAAGAAACTAAATTAAATGAAAAATGTATAAAAATTATAGAATCTGCAGCAAAACAACTCAAACTAGATTTCGAAAAAACTTATGAGGGCTTAAACAAATCAATATTAGAAAATTATGAAAACATTTCTGAAGCATTCCAAGAAGTAGCTGAAGCAGAAGATATTTCATTACAAAATATTGGAATAGAAAAGAAGCTCGCAGACATTCTTGAAAAAATTATCAGAACAAGACTCAAGCCTAAAGAAATAAAATCAATGAATGAACTTTCGATAACTTGTCCCACTAGTACAGGAATAGAATCAATAAAAAAATCCCTGAAAAAAGCCATCGCGTTTGCAAAAGACAAAGAATATGATCTTAAAATAACTTATATTTCGGCACCAAGATATAGTCTATTAGTTACTGCATCAGATCCAAAAGCAGTAGAATCTCAAACTGAAGAGATTATTGAATTATTGAAATCTGAAATCCAAAAAGAAAAAGGAAATTTAGAAGTACAACCTTTAAAAAAATGAAAGTAGAAATACTCAAATGTACAAAGTGTAACACTTATACTCTAGAAGAAAATTGCCCATATTGTAAGACAAAAACATTTACCCCAAAACCTGCAAAGTACAGCATTGAAGATAAATATGGACATTATAGAAGATTAGCAAAGGCCGGAGAAGGAAAATTATGACTGAGTGGAACATAGAAAAATTATCAAAAACTTCTGAGAAAAATCCAATACTTATAGAAGGACTTCCAGGAATAGGTAATGTTGGAAAGATTGCAGTAGAATATCTAATTGATGCTTTAAAAGCTAAAAAGGTATATGAAATCAGATCCAACGAACTACACCACTATGTATTTGTAAATGAAAAAAACCTAATAGAACTTCCATGTATTGATATCTACTCTGCAAAAATATCCGATAAAAATATTC
>CEPX01036989.1_pt1 | contig 13171 bp, 22 predicted proteins | sample 361361 | NCBI WGS metagenome assembly CEPX01 (sample SAMEA2619974, study PRJEB7988) | marine metagenome | biome: marine biome (ENVO:00000447); feature: mesopelagic zone (ENVO:00000213) & marine oxygen minimum zone (ENVO:01000065); material: "saline water (ENVO:00002010), including plankton... | reverse complement strand
GCCCGCCATTACCGACTTGTCCACCCAGCTTTCGCCGAGTATCGACCCAACACTGGCTGCTTAGGGCCGCCACTCCATCCCCAGGTCCGGGAACTGATCGTAGAACGCCTTGGTGTATTCTCGCCATTCCTCCTTCGTGAGCTTGCTCTTTTCCTTGATTTCCGGACTGATGACCTTGATCATATCTCCTCCTTTTCATCGGTTTGCGGCTCAACTTTTGACGGGTTCGTTCCCATCCTTCAACCCTTCCAGTATGCGACGGGATCGGCGCCGGCTCTCGTTCTCGATCCAGTTACGCTGTTGCGCCCGCTGCCGCTGCGATTTGGTCCTCTTCCGAACCGCCGCCCTGATCGCGCTCTTCTTCCTCGGCATAGTCCCTGAAATCCGTTCCTTTTTGGTGGGTTTCGGCCCAGTGGTAGGCGCAGTATGACTGCCTGTTGATACGGCCCTTGCAATATCGCCACTCGCCCAGCGGATCGCCGTCGATGAATTTGCACTGCCGCGCGCTGGCCTCATGCGGATCGCCCTCTGTGTTGAATGCGGCGGCTTTGGCCTGGGCCTTGGCCTCCTCGATCTCCGCCTCTCGCTGCCGGCGCTTCTCCATGTGCTTGGCCTTGGCGTTGATTCGCGGGGCCCGTGGCGCCTTGAAACCGCTTGGTCGGTTCCTGTCCACAATCCCGACAATCTGGTTTTTGGACAGATTGTGATCATCGCCGATCTCGGCGTAGCTTTGCTCGCCACCAGCGGCGGCGGTCACGATCGATTCGATACAAGAGGGACAGGTCTTGCCGGCCAGCTTATGTGGCCTGCCACAACTGTTGCATGGTGCGCTCTTGGTGATCATGGTAATGGACCCTCTACAGCATCGGCCCAGTCGAGCGGGATCGCATAGCGCTGCTGCTTCGTGCGCCCGCCGCTGACCTTGATTGGTAGGGAAAATCGCCAGACCCACATCCCCTTCGCCTTGCCGCCCTTCTCCTGGGCCCGCGTGGCCTTGATGAGAGAGCCGGGGAAATGATGGCCGTCCTTGATCCTGATCGTCACCGATGGCACAGATTATGGCCCTCCGTGATCACGGTATCGGGGTCCACCTTGCGGCCCTTTCGGGCCGGGCGTCGCGGTGGCTGGCGTCTGCTGGCCATGATAGCCGCTTTTTCCTCAGCGGGCATCATCGTCTGAAAGATATAGCTTGCCGCTCGTGGTTGGCAGCCGATGGCGCTCGCGATTTCCTCCCGGCTCATGTGTTGGCGGTACATCTCCAAGACCTGCTGCTGTTGACGTGGCGTCAGCATTTTCGTCCTCCTTTTGCTCGACCTCATAATCGTGGCTGATGAAGCCTCGGTTGCCCTTGGCGATCAGGGTTGCCGGTATGGGAGTTCTTTTGCCGCTGGCCAGGGTGCGGATATGGCCCCGGCGCCAGTGGGTGCGCGGCGAGGCTCTGGTGCCGCCAACGCCGATCACGCCGCCGCCTCTGGAGATGCCGCCAATCTTGACAACGCGATGCTCGTAGATTGGCGGCCTGCCCTTCTTGGCCCGGCGCTTATTTAGCCTCTCCGGGGCCGGCTCGACCTCCGTCTCGCAGCCCTTGGCATCGAGCAGGGCAAGAGTGCCGGCATAAATATTGCCAGCAATGGTGAGAGTGTCCTGAAGAAACTCTCGGCTCATCCAGCGATTGAGATCGTCCCAAAGACGGCCATACTTCATCGGCGTGTCCATCTTAACGATGTGCGCGTAAACCCATGAGCCAACATCGATCCACCCAGCTTTGTCATGATAGGTGATGGGAATCACGGCCGTGTAGCCGTGGATTTTGTTATCTACGACCAGCAGCGCGTGGGGTAGCGACCGGTTGTTATCGGGATCGTCTCTTGGAATACAATACTCGAAATAGGTGACCGGGAAGGGCGGTTGATATAGCCCGGCCGCCATGTATTCAATGCCCGTTGCTACCAACGCGGATGGCATTTCTTCGGTTTCGTTTGGCAGCCCGATAAAAAACTTCCCGGCGCGACGGATTAGCTTGGCCAAGTGGCCGTGCCAGTCGTTCACGGTGGTTATATCCTCGTCTCCGGCACCGGCCGCATGTTGTATCTTATCGTTTCTCGTACAGTTGTACGTCGTGTTGATTGGGCCATTCTCCAGCGCCTCGATCAGCTTGTGAGCGTGCAGGGTCATGGCCGCCGCCTTATCCGCAGCCCCTTCTTTGCGTACTTGGCGCAGATCGTGGCGAACCTCGCCCGGTATCGCGATTTCTGCTGGAAGGACAGCGGGCCCTTCCATTTCGACGGCGGGATATCCTCAACGGTCTTCCTGGCGTGCGACTGAGACGAGCGGAGAGGCCGCCCCAGCGCAATGTCGACCCAGTTGAAGGGGATGCCATTCTTGGAGCACTCCTTCAGGAAGGTGTGCTCCAGATCGGTCCAGAATCTAACTTTTTTCCGGGGCATCAGATCACGTCCTCGGCCGCCTCGGCCTCACCATCATCGTCATCGCCGGCCTCGTCTTCTTCCGCCTCGGCGGCGGCGGCCTCAGCCTCGGCGGTGGCCTTCGCGGCGGCCTCTTTCGCCTCGCGAGCCTTCTTCTGCTTGGCGGTCTCTGTTTTCTTGGCGGCAGCCTTTTTCTTGGTGGCCGGCTTGTCGTCCTCGTCCTCGACCACCTCGTCGGCCTCGACGTCAATGATATTGTCGTCGCCGTCCCCGCCGTCACCGTCACCGTCGTTGAGCATGGAGGCGCCGGCCCCGCGTGTCTTGCGGGTTGCGCCGCTGCCGTCAACGTCGACCGGGGTGGTGAGATCGTAGAGATCGTCAACGGCGGTCACGACCGACATGGCGTCGGTTGACATCGGCAGGCGCTTGGCAATCCGGCGGATCACCGTCTTCCTGGCCATCTCGTCGTAGTCCGTTTTCCAGGGCCCGTCATTCTTCGCTCGCGATCGGGCCCTGATTTTCTCGACGTCGGCCACGGACATCCACTCGACGTCGGTGGTGCCGTCCTTGAATTTGCAGATGGCGTAGACGCCGATCATCTCGCCGCGCTCGCCCCTGATGTTTGGGACATGGACCAGATTGGGGCTCATGCCGTACTGGATATCAAACTCGTCGTTCTCGAACACCGGGAAGGAAGCCAACATGCTGACGTCGCCAGACTGGCGGACCTTTTTGATTATGCCATTCACCATCGGCATATATTGGGCGCGCGGACCATGGCGGCTTCTGTAGATGACCAGGGCCGCCTCGCGGCCGTCGATCATGAGACCGTCGGCCGCCGCCTTCATGCAGGCTTGCAGGATCGACGTGCTGGACGCCTCCACGATGCCGGGGCTCATGGCCAGGGCCGTTTGCACCGTGGCAATAAATTTGTCCGATGCCATGGTTTTCGGCAGGGCCTTCTTGATGTCCGCCTCGCGCGCGGCGATGGCGGTCTGGGCGTCAATCAGTTCGCGCTTGGTGACCATTCGGCGTCTCCCTTTTTCTGTAAAGTCGATTGGCTTCCTCGGTGACCGACCATCCGTCGGTCGAAAACATCCCCTCGCCCCTGACGGCCACGCGATCATACTCGCCTATCTGCTTGAGGTAGCCCATGGCCGCCTCACAGCCGTCAGGGGTCAAAGGAAATTGGCGGCTCATAGCTCCGGCGGCTCCGATTCCCGGTAGCTGAATTTCGGGATGTCCAACTCGACCACCCGCTCCGGGTAGCCGGGCCATTTGTTGCTTTCCAGGCATTCCTTGTACCGATCCAGGGCGCGCTCCATCACCATGCGACCTTCTTCGGCCGCGTGCGGTGGTAGCTCGTAGACCGCCGTGCAGAATGGGGCCTTCTGCTCGATCACCACGAAGATGAAGGCTTCCGTCGGGTCGCCGCCGGCCTTGTTCCAGCCTTCGGTATACATCCCCTCTTGCACGTGATAGCCGAGATTGCCGGCGGTCCTGGCCCAATTCCATGCGCTGGCGTCGGCCGTCGTTTTCAGATCGACCATCAACTTCATCTTGGGCACGACCAGATCGGGCCGGCACCGACATTGCAGCCCGGTGCGCTCGTGATGCCAGAAGGCGCTCGCCTCGAAGATGCTGGTCTCGGTCGCCAGCTTCTTGACGACGGGGTGCTTCCAGGCTTCGCTCTGCACGGTGTAGCAGTCGTCGTAGTTGTCGGAGATCAGTAGGATTTGACCATCCTCGATGGCGCCCAAAGCGTCCTTCCACTTGTTGCCGCGTCGATCGACCGGGCCCTGGACTGCCTTCGTCTCGAATAGCTCCGGCTCCAGTACCGCCAGATGCAGGGCCTTGCCGAAATCGAGATGGGGCATATGCTCCTTCGGCGGCGCGAATCGATAGTGACGCGGCGTGCGGCCGTACAAATCCCACAGACCCGACTTGCTGATAGATTCCTCTTCACCACAGTGGGAGCAAACGAACCGACCGTCGTCATCGAAAGCAAACTTGTGCCCGTTGTCCTCTGAGCACGGCGGACCGTTGTGGTAGAGCCGTTCATCGAAATCGAGATGGATGCCGTCTTTCACGATCAAATTCCTTCTGCTAGAGATTGTTCCTCGCTGGTTCCGACATTATCGGAATACGGTCGCTGGCGCAACAGGTATAGCAAAGTCGGCGAACTTCCTATATGGTTGGAAATATGGGTAAGAAACGAAACACCAAAACGCCGGCCGAGCGCGTCTACGATGCGTTCGGCGGGCCTATGGAAGTCAGCCGCGCCACGGGGATCAAGCACCAAGAGGTGTACCGCTGGAACTACCCGAAGGAAAAGCGCGGCTGCGGCGGCCTCGTCCCCGCCCGGCATCAAAAGACGATTCTGGCTGCGGTGAAGAAGCTCAAGCTCTCCTTCGACGCCGCTGACCTCGTGATGGCGCCGGCATGATTAAGTCGGCTACCGGCAACCCTGATAAATGGAGCGGGTGCCCGTTCCCACTAATCGTGGTCGACGGCGTGATAATCGTGAGCCGATACAATCGAATTGACGAGTATCGGCTGATGTCACAAGCCGTCATGGAGATGCCCAAACTGGCGCGGCGTTGGATCGTGGAGGTCTTTTGTGACACCAAGGCCAGCGCGGTCTATTCACTGGAGATGCGAGAAGGCGTGCCAGTTGATGTGGCCCAGAAAATCGGCAATCTTTTTGCGGCAACGGTAGCCCGCGAAGATCACGGCTACAATGGTATCTACGTCAATTGCGGCCGTGACCACATCTGCGACTTTCCCGCTGACTGGTAGACCGCATGACCTTCCGAACCGGCGCCACCTTCTCCGATGACATGAAATACCGCTACCGGCTCTGGCGGCACTGGGACGACGGGCTTCTGGCGTTGATGTTCCTGCTGCTGAATCCGTCGACCGCCGACGAATTTGAAAACGACCCGACCGTGACCCGGTGCATGGAGCGCGCCAAGCGCATGGGTTTCGGCGGCGTCGAAATCTGCAATCTCTATGCCTACCGGGCGACGGACCCGAAAGAGCTATATGGCCCGCCCGACGCTGCGGCGTTGGCGCTGGACGATGCTGCAATCAACGACTTTGATCCCATCGGCGAAGACAACCCGACCGAGATATATGCAGCCGTTGGTGTGTCGGGTGCGGTGATCTGTGGTTGGGGGGTGCACGGCGAGAAGATAGCGCCGCCCTGGCCGGCCATGGTTCTCCAGGGGTTGGCTCTTCAATTGGAAGGCTGGGAGAAACCCCTGTTGCACCTGGGTCTGAACGACGACGGCAGCCCTAAACACCCGCTCTACATCGGCTATGACGTCCCCGTGGAACCCTTCGGCTGGCCGGATGACGATTCAGCTTCGTCCGCATCAGGATGAATGGATAGCGGACCTTCGCGCCGCTCTCCGTAATTCTGACGCCGTGCTGGCCCAGGCGGCCACCGGATTTGGCAAGACGATTTGCGCGGCCTGGATGGCCAGGGCCACCACGGGCAAGGGCAACGACATCACCTTCACCTGTCACCGGCAAGAGCTTGTCGACCAGACGTCGGCGGCGTTCACGTCCGTCGGCGTGAAGCATGGCTTCGTGGTCTCCAAGATGCCGTTCGCGCCGCACGCCCGTGTCAAGGTGGCCAGCGTCGGCACCCTGAAGAACCGGCTCGACGTGCTGACCCCGCCCAAGCTGCTGGTGATAGACGAGGCGCACCATTGCGCCGCCGCCGGCTGGGCAACGATCGTGGACTGGGCCAAGGCCGGCGGCGCCAAGATCGTCGGACTGACCGCCACGCCATGGCGCCTCTCGGGCGAGGGCCTGGATCAGTATTTTGATGACATGATCACCGGGCCGTCGGTGTCCTGGCTGATTGAAAATGGCTACCTGTCGGAGTATCGGGCCTTCGCACCAGGGGCGCCCGACATGAAGGGCGTGCACTCCAGGGCCGGCGATTACGTGCGGGGCGAGATCGAGGACATCATGGACACGAACCAAATCCTCGGCGACACCGTGCAGCACTACCGGCGCCATGCGCGCGGCAAGAAGGGCCTCGTCTTTTGCGTCAGCGTGCGGCACTCGGAGCATATGGCCGCTCGGTTCCGCGACTCTGGCATCTCGGCCCAGCATCTCGACGGCAATACCCCGTCGGAGGTCAGGCGCAAGATGATACGCGCCTACGCCGACGGCCACATCGACGTGCTGACCAACGTCGACCTCTTTGGCGAGGGGTTCGATCTGTCGGCCCTGGCCGGCCGCGAGGTGCCCATTCAGGCTGTCAGCCTGTGCCGGCCCACCATGTCGCTGTCGCTCTTCCTCCAGCAAGTGGGGCGGGCCCTGCGGCCAGACGACGAGCCGCACATCATTCTGGACCACGCCGGCAATCTCATGCGCCACGGGTTCCCGGACGATGACCGTCAATGGACGCTCCAGGCACGCAAGAAGAAGAACAGGGGCAACGTCGGCGCGGCGGTGCCTATCCGCCAGTGCGACCATTGCTTCTACGTGCACCGACCGGCGCCCGTCTGCCCGAACTGCGGCCACGTGTACGAGATTGCCGCGCGCGAGGTCGAGGAGATCGATGGCGATCTCGGCGAGCTTAACGTGCGGGAGCGTCGCCGGCTCCGGCTGCAAGAACAACACGAGTGTGGGGACATCGATGATTTGATCGCGCTGGGCCGGAAACGTGGCTACAAGCACCCACAGAAGTGGGCCGCTCACGTCATGTCGGCGCGGCTGAACAAGTCCAGAGGTCGCGTCTCGGCACAGGAGTCGTTCATATGACCGGCAGGCTTGAAAAACAGGTCCAGAATCTCGTCATGCTGGCCGTCGCGAAGATCGGGACGATCATCTTCCGCGTCAACACCGGGCAGGCGTGGGGCGGCAGTCGCGTCATCCCGCAGAAGGGCAACCGGGTGCTGATCGAGGACGCGATGCCGATCCAGATGGGCTTGACCAAGGGCGGCTCCGATCTGATCGGCTGGACACCGGTCGAGATCACGCCGGAGATGGTCGGCCGCAAGGTCGCGGTCTTCACCGCTATCGAGTGCAAGCGCGAGAAGGGTGGCCGGCTGTCGACCGAACAGGGTCGATTCCTTCGTCGGGTGCGGGATGATGGCGGCATTGCCGGCGTCGCCAATTCACCCGAGGCGGCGGTGGCAATCATCGAACGCGGGTGACCTTCATCATTTTTTGTAGTTGCTGATTGGTGAAGGCCGGGCTCTCACCCTTAAATTCGCTTATCATGATGTAGGCCTTTAATTGGTCCATTGAGAACGCGCACGTCTCTGGATCATATTCGGCCCAAATTACCGAGCGTTCTAATTTTGCTCTCGCATAGAGTTCGTGGCGCTCCCAATTGGACATCGGTCGCGGCTCTGGCGCGGGCGTCGGCTCTGGCGCGGGCGTCGGCTCGGGCTCGGGGGCCGGCTCGGGCTCTGGCGTCGGCGCTGGCTTGGGCTTCGGTGCAGGTTTGTAGATGTAGGGCTTTGTGCGGCGTGGCGGCTCGGGATCGATGACAAGTGCGGCGCCTGCCGTCCGCCCCCAGAGATCAAGATACTCATCGACGTCCTCGTCCAAAATGGCAGATCGGCCTGTAATCTCGAAGAAACGCCGCCGTGGTGTCGCGGCAATCTCGTTCTCTGGGTCGTCGCCATACTTCCAGGCCATCAATCCACCAAATGGTTATTCGCCGCCAGCCAGTGGGCCAGCTTGAATTGAACAATAGGTGCGCCTTCCTTCGGGGCCAACCTGGGTTTGTTGCGGCCCAGTCGCACGCCGGGCTTGGTCCTGCCGACGATGCGTTGCTCGGTGATCTGGCTCTTCGGTAGCCAGATGCCGTTGCTGCCCTCGGTCGAGCCCATGAGTACGGCCTTTTCCGTCTTGTAGAACAGGATCATGGTCAACTCGACCGGCTCTTCGTCTTGCTTAGACATCGGGGATATCCTCTTGTGGGAATAGGTCGCTTGGCGCGTCCAGCGGTGGCAGGTAGACCCAAACCATCCGGCTGCTGCCCTGGTGCAACGGTACCTGCTTGCGCTGCCATCCTCGTTGCGTCAGATGCCGCACGACGCGCCGCTCGGACAGAACGTTGATCTGTGCCTTGGGTATTTCCAGACCGCTCTTCATGATGCCGGCAACCGTCACCCGGCCCTGGCCATGGATGTACTGGTCAATGTCGTCGGCCCACGGATCATCTTGGTATCGCTTCGCCTGGGCCTCTTTGGCAACGGCGATTTCGTTGCCCATCAGATAGATTGGCTCCTTGGCATAGTGCGCCTCGACCGCCTCGGCCCAAAGCTGCTCCCTATCGCGCGCTATGGCCTCCAGATCGACGCTATCGCACCAGACGGGCCAGAAGCGCCGATTGCCGGTGCTGTCCTTGAGGTAGCCGCCCTCGGGGTTGACGGTGCCGGCCAGGACGCATTGCCGGGGCGCCTTGAGGATGCTGGCCGCGTAGGGTGGGCGGTATTGGTCCTCCTGCCGAGTGATCCATGCCTTGATCTTGGTGATCTCGGCCTTGGATAGCGCGTCTAGCTCGGCGATCTCCACGATGAAGACGCCTTGCATCTTCATGGAGGCTTCCTTGCGGCTGATGTCCTCGATGGCGTCGGTGAAATAGGCCACGCCATTGAAGGTGGCCAACTCTCTCAACGCCAGGGACTTGCCGACATTTTGCGGGCCCTCCAGAATCAACATGCTGTCGAATTTCGCGCCGGGCTGAAACACGCGGCGCACCGCTGCGATAAGCCACTTGCGACCGATGAGCGCCGTGTAGTCGTTAAGCTCGGCGCCCATGTAGTAGCAGAGCCATTTGTCCAGCCGCTTCTCGCCGTCCCACTCGCCCCGCAAGCGGTCGAAAAATTCGCGCGCCGGGTGGAAGGATAACTTCGACGCGGCGGCGAAGATGGCCTTGCGGGTTGAATCGTAGGTCGGGGACAGCCCAAACCGTTCGAGATGGGCCTGACAAAACGTGATGTCGGCGTCGCCCAACGCCCTCGGCACGTAGGTCTTCTCGTCCTCCCACGGCGGACAGCGCAGCATGGCGATGTCCAACGAAAACTGGTTGAACGCAAACATCCCGGCCAGATCGTCGTGGTATCGAAGGAAGGTCAGGTAATTCTGCTGTGACTTCGCGCGAGGCTTGCCGTCGGCATTGAATAGTACCTCGTCGCGCCAATCGAAATTATCCGGCAACTGGGGCCCGCTTTCGACCGGCGTCGTGGTCTCCTCGAACGGGTCGGCCACCTCGGCCTCCGGCGGCTCCCAGACCGTCGCCCGCTTCTTCAGCCACGCGATGGCCTGCTTCTTGGTCCAGCCCTCTTCCACGGCGTTGGCCAAGTCCCACTGATGCGGCTGGCCCTCTACGTCAACGATCCTGATCCGCTTCGCGCCAACCTGCTGGCAGATGACGGCGATCTCGCCGGCCGCCGTGCGCCCAGGATCGTCGGCGTCCGGGACGATGATCACGTCCAGGCCCTTCAGCTTGCTCCAGTCGGCCTTGTCGACGTTCTCGGTGCCGCCGGGCCACGTGATCACCACCATGTCCAGCAACTCGCGGGCGGCGTCGGCAGTCTTCTCGCCCTCGACCACGACCAACTGGCGCTTGCGTCTGATCTCCTCGCCGCGATACAGCGGGCGCTCTTCCGGGAAGGTGTAATGCGACCAGCCGTCGGGCTTGCCCTTGATCTTGCACCACATGACCTGCGGCGTGATCTTGGTCGTCTTCTCGCCGCGCTGGATTTGCTGGCGGACCACATAGCCATAGGGCTGCTTGTCATTGCGGTAGAGGTAGGTCGCCTCTGGTTGATAGCGCGAGTACCGCCCGCGCTTCGGGTTCCAGATTTCGATTGGCTCGCCCGGCTTGATGGGCTTGGTGCCCTTCGGGGGCGGCGTGATGGGCGTGACGCCGGCATAAGGGTCGTGGGGCTTCTCGCGGGGCTTCGGCTCCAGGGGCTTGCCCTTGGCATCGGTCTCGCCGGAGATCACCCGCCCGGCTTCCTTGAAGTCGACGCCGTAGCGCTCCATCACGTAATCGAGCACGTCGCCGCTCGCCCCACAGCCAAAGCAGTGGAAGCGCTCCTTGCCATCCTTCCCGGTGAAGATGCCGAACGATGGCGTCTTCTCCGAATGGAAGGGGCACAGGCCCTCGTGACGGTCGCCGGATTTGGTGAGCTTGACGTCTTTCGCTACCCAGTCGAGCAACCGCCCCAAGTCAATGGTGCGGTCGATGTCGACCATGGGCTACGCGGCGGCTTTGTCGGTGGCAAGCCTCTCGGTCGCCAGCTTGACGACACGGGGGATCGTGTGTGCACCTCGCTCGTAGTTGCCAATCGTTTTCAGATGAACGCCAAGCCCCTTGGCGGCCTGCTTTTGCGTCCACCCCATGGCCCTACGCCATGCCACGAATTGTTTTGGCTTCATGTGATGGGAATCTCCTCGGTACTCTCGGCTTGCGAGCCGGTTCCAACCCTAGCAGAAGCAATTATTGCGTCAAGCCAGCAGCCGGATTGCAAAGCCGAGAACGGCCAGCGCGGCGCTAAAGATGATGCACCACGCCGCGATCGCCTGGAAAATATTGTGGTCCTTCATTCCGCCGCCTCTGCCGGCTGGTTCACCACCATGCCGTCTTCGAGCATGAATCCGATCTCGCCGCTCTCGTCCACGGTCTCGATCCAGATTTGATAATCCTCGTGGTTGGCCATGGTCGCGATGGTGGCAAGCGAGTCGCTGTCCAGCAGCGAGCCGTCCCGGATGCGAATCACGCGGATTTTCGGATTGGCCGCCATGGCCAGCGCCATCGACGCTCTGATCTGTTCGGCGTCGGACGCCTGGGAGAACGGCACGCCGTTGAACATAACGCCCTGCTCCAGATCAATGGACAGGCCCTCGATGGGCATGTCGGCCTCAGCCACGGCCACCTCGAAGGCGGCGGTGCGAAGCTCCATGGCCTTGGTCAACTCGGCGGCCTCGGCCTCGGCCGCGCCAGCCTCGCCCAGCGCGGCATCTCGCTCCTGGCGCAGTCGGACGCCTTCATTGCTCTCGACGGCGGCGTCGAACTCGGCGCGAAGGGCGGAGACGTCGGAAGTCTCCTGTTCGGCAAATGACAGGTGCTCCCGCCGCTCGGCTTGCAGCTTTGCGACGGTGGCCTCGGCGGCCTTGATTCGATCAAAGAGCGCTTGGGCCTTCTCGGCCGCCTCTTCGATCTCAGCGTTCTCGCGCCACTTCTCGGCGATGGCATCTCGAAGCGAGGACAGGTCCACCAGCTTCTCCGGCACGTCGGGCGGGACAGCGATGCCCTCGGCGCGGGCTCGCGCGCTCTTGGCGTCCCGATTCAAGTCGCGGCGCTTCTCGTAGTCGATCTTGTTGGCGTTCCGCACTGGCGTCCCGTCAACGCCGGCAAGCTCCTGTAGCGCGGCGATCTGCTGGGCCTCCTTCATGCGCTGGAAGGCCAGCGGGTCGAAGGACAGTTTGCCGATCAGGCTGCCGAGCATCTTTTGCGGGCTCTGAAAGGCGGCGCCGTCGGCGTTCGTCACCTTCAGGTAGCTGCCCTTCCCGGTGAAGGTCCGCTCGACCACGATCTCACCCAGGTCCAGCATGATGTACGCCTTTTCCTGGCCCTCGCGGATCGGTTTCTTCTGGATGTTGTCGGCGCCGGCCAGGGCCCACCAGACGGCATCGAGCACGCTGGTCTTGCCAGCGCCATTCTTGCCACTGATCTGGACGATATTACCGTCCGGGTTGATCTCGACCACGACGAGTCGTTTCAGATTTTCGGCCTGTAGTTTCAGAATTTTCACGTCTCTCTCCTCGGTTAAAGCGGAGCGAACAGCGCGTCGCACCGCGAAGTCATGATGAACATCAGGGCCACGATGGCCCAGAGCCAGATTTCAGTGCACCGTTGTTTCATCGGAGCCATCCCCGAGCGTGACCGCTCCCTTTCGGTGCATCCCGAACATGAATCGGGCGCCGCCCGGTAGACCAACTATCGCCGTGCCCAACAGTTCGGAGATTGTGTCGCCCAGCTTTTGGGCAAACTCAGGATCAGTCGGCTCAACGCCGGTTGCCCTAGCCGAATTGACGCATAGGTCCAGGGACGCCTCCATCAGTGCCAGGGCCATGGCATGACATTTGCCGATGGCGCACGGGTTTCCCCGGCGCTGGTCCATGATTCCGGTCATCTCCTCGATGATGTCGGCCATCTCCTCGATGATGTCGGGATCACAGCCACACACGGGTTCAACTCTCTTCGTCACTCTCGCCTCTTTGCGGAAAGAATTTCAGGGCGATGTCCTCGTCTTTTCTTGCCACGCCGCTGGTCAGAAGTTTCATCGGCTCACCCAGCCGTGGCCGGAAATAGAGCGCGTAGGACACCATGCCGTCGCCGGGAGCAAAATCATAGGTGCCGACCAGCATTAACTTGCTGCTGTCCCAGTCCGTGGGCCAGCCGACCGGCAACGGCACTCCGGCGGCCACCACGGACGCGGCCAGAGCGGCGATGAATCCTCGTCGGGATAGGTCGGTCATGTGAGCACCATAATGACTGCCGCGCGGTATTCCGGCGACCGATCTTTCAGGCTGACAAAACGATGTAGCTCATCCATCCCTTACCTCCTTCTTCTCCGGCAGCCCCAGCCATGGCGGCGGCCACTCGGCGTCGGCCATGGCCGGCTTCATAGGCATCTGCACCCCGACGAACTCGGGCACGGCGGCGATACGCACGATTGATGGGCCTGCCGGCTCGCCGC
>CEPX01144360.1_pt1 | contig 13181 bp, 5 predicted proteins | sample 361361 | NCBI WGS metagenome assembly CEPX01 (sample SAMEA2619974, study PRJEB7988) | marine metagenome | biome: marine biome (ENVO:00000447); feature: mesopelagic zone (ENVO:00000213) & marine oxygen minimum zone (ENVO:01000065); material: "saline water (ENVO:00002010), including plankton... | reverse complement strand
TTGAGAAAGGGGAAGCCTTTTTTGAAGTGACGAAAACAGCCGATAAAAAACCATTTCATGTTATCTCTGATGAAGTAACGGTAACTGTTCTAGGTACCGAATTCAATGTGAAATCAGGAAAATCAGCCACACAAGTCATGCTGCGTGAAGGTAAAATTAATCTGTCTTATAGAGGTGTTGAACGCATCATGAAGCCAGGTGAGTTGGCTAACGTTGATAAAGCAAATTCCAGTCTTACTGTAAGTGAGGTGGAAGTGCGTCAATATGATTCATGGTTGGAGAGAAAATTAGTATTTGCCAATACACCCTTATCGGAAGTAGCAATACTTATTCAGGATCACTATGGAGTCGCTGTGGAATTATCAGATGAACTAAAAGACCGAAGACTGTCTGGAGAAATTCCAAACAAAAACCTCGAACTACTACTAAAAGCACTCAAGGTCACCCATGACCTGGAAATAAGCCACGACAAGAATATTGTTACCATCAATCAATCTAGACACAAACCATAGCGTATGAAGCAGATCTACCTTCAATACTTCATATTTCAAATTGCTTTATCTGTGGCATTAAGCGCTTCTGCGAGTCAGGAATTAGCCATGTTGCAACAAGAAACCAGTTTAGAAGCTGCGTTAACGAAGCTACAAGAGCAATCAGGAATCAGTATTGTTTATGAACCATCTTTAATACAAGATATTCAGGTAGATCCAGTCATACTCGAATCAGGGATAAATGCTCCGGCAATTCTAAAGAAACTGCTCCCTTCAAACCTGACTTTGGAAAAACTGGATACGGATAGTTACGCCATTATCAAGAAACCTGTAACATCCACCTATCAGATCAATACTACGGTTTCTGGAATAGTGGAAGATGAGTCTGGAGAGCCAATTCCTGGTGTGACTGTACTAGAGAAAGGAACAAGTAATGGAGTAGTAACCAACTTTGAGGGACTTTACAGTCTTGACGTAACTACTGAAAATCCGACACTGGTTTACTCATTTATTGGTTATCAACCTCAAGAGATTACATTAGGTGGGAGGACAATGGTCAACGTGATACTCCAGGAAGATATTCAGCAGTTAACCGAGGTGGTGATTACCGCAATCGGTCTGGAATCTGAAAAAAGGACGCTTGGTTATTCTGTTCAGAATATCGATACTGAAGACATATTAAATTCCAGGGAAGCTAATCTGTCAAGTGCGTTGAGTGCCAAGGCTGCAGGCGTGCAGGTGATCAGTGCTTCAGGTTCACCTGGAGCATCCGCAACCGTACGTATCAGAGGAAATCGCTCTGCTACTGGTACCAATGAACCACTTTATGTTATAGATGGAGTGCCTGTGGATAACAATACCTCTGGTAATGGTATCATCGGTGTGGACGTATCCAACAGGGCAATTGATATCAATCCGAATGACATTGAAAAGATTACGATTCTGAAAGGACCTTCAGCTACGGTTCTTTATGGAAGTAGGGCTGCCAATGGAGCCATCATGATCAATACCAAAAGAGGTCAAAAAGGAAGCCCGGTGGTAACCATCAATTCGGCATATTCGACAAGTGAGGTCAATAAGCTTCCTCCTAAGCAGTATCAATACGCACAGGGGAGTCCAAAAACTGGGCAATGGCAATATTTTGGTCCTGAGACGGGTGAGTCGCTCTCCTGGGGGCCACTGATCAGTAGCCTGGAATATGATGGTGATGAGACTTATCTCTATGATAAAAATGGTCGATTGGTTCCTTCAGGAACTGGGAACGGTATCCCGGCGCAGGCATACAATGATTACGACGCTTTTTGGGTAAATGGGCAGACTTTTGACAACAACATATCAGTAAACGGTGGAACAGATGCTGTTCGATACTATTTTTCTATTGGAAATTTATATCAAACAGGTATAGTTCCAAATGCGGACTTCCAAAGGATTTCCATCAAGTCCAATATTGATGCTTCCATAACAGACAAGCTTCGGACTGGGGTTTCTGCTACTTATATTAATTCTGGAGGCTATCGAGCGCAACGTGGATCCAACCTATCTGGTGTTACAACTGGAGTTTTTAGAAATCCTCCAACTTTTGATATAGGAAATGGCAAAACTGGTCATGAGGCCGCTGATGATCCTGCCACTTATAGTTTCCCAAATGGTGATCAACGTTCTTACAGAGGGAATGGGCTTTATGACAATCCTTTCTGGTCAGTTAACAGAAATCCATTTGAAGACAATGTGGATCGGGTGATTGGTAACATGAATGTGAGCTATGATCTATTTGATTGGCTAAAGGCCAGCTACAAAATCGGTATGGATCAATATACTGACAGAAGAGTACAAGCCTGGGATATCAATTCATCATCTGAGCCAGAAGGAAGAGTAGATCAAACAACACTTTTTCAAGAGTCATTGAACTCGGATTTTCTTTTGTTATTGAATAAAGACTTTGGAGCAATTGGTATAGATGCGACATTGGGACACAACTACTACAGCTCTTCTCGGTTTGCGCGAGTTGATGAAGGTTATATCATGGCTGAGCAGGGTTTCTATAGTATTAACAATACGACAGAGGTGCTTTCTTCCGAAAATTATTTGAGTCGGACAAAGTTTTTTGGAGCATATGCAGACACCCGATTCAATTTCAAAGAGCTGGTTTTCTTAAGTTTATCCGCTCGGAATGACTGGTCATCTACCTTACCTATACAAAACAATTCCTTCTTCTATCCGGCTGCAAGTATTGGTTTAGAAGTGTCTGAATTATTCGGGTTTTCAAACTTTGAGCCTGTTCCTTATGTGAAATTGCGTGCATCTTGGGGACAGGTAGGTAGTGGGGGTTCTTCATTTAGAACGGACAATTATTTTGACAAAGCAATCATCGATGGTGATGGTTTGTTGTCCTCCAATGAGTTTCCGGCTTTCGGGGTGACGGCTTTTGAAAGAGAGCAATTGCTCGCCAACAAAGAATTAGAGCCAGAATTGACCACTACGATTGAGGTAGGTGGGGACTTTCAATTTGCAGGAGGTCGTGTCGATCTTGATTTTACTTATTACAATGCCTTCACTAACAATCAAATTGTCCAAACAGACATTTCTGGTGCTACCGGTTTTTCAAGCATTACCTTGAACTCTGGAGAACTGGAAAACAAAGGGATTGAAATCCAGCTAGGAGCCAAATTGCTCCAGACAAGTAAGGTCAATTGGAAAATGAACGTCAACTTCACCAGAAACAGGTCGCTTATCAAATCGCTTCCTGAGAATGTTGAAAGCATCAGATTGGCAGAGTTTACTGCTATCTCCTCCATGATTCTGGAAGGACAACCATATGGCGTATTTAGTGGGACTCGTTATCGAAGAGACGACCAAGGAAACTTAATCATAGGGTCAGATGGTTGGCCATTAATCGATGCTTCTCAGGGGATAATTGGAGATCCTAATCCCGATTGGTTGCTTGGGGTTGGCAACTCTATCGATTTGTATGGAGTAAGTCTCTCTTTCCTCTGGGATATTCGGAGTGGCGGTGATGTTTGGAATGGAACCAAAGCAGTAATGGATTACCTGGGTGTTTCCAAAGAATCAGGTGACTTGCGGGATGTGACTGGATATATTTATGATGGGGTAACGGTTACTGGGGAGCCCAATACCACTCCAGTAGACTTTGCAAATCCTGCGTTTGGTCTAAGCGGAATTAAATGGAGACGAGCAGGTACATTGCTTGGAGTAGCTGAAGACAATATAGAAGATGCTTCCTGGATACGCCTTAGGGAGGTCACACTGGGTTATAGTCTACCCTCAGATTGGTTTAAACAAGTAAGAGGAGTTAGCGACATCTCGCTTTCTGTATATGGAAGAAATTTATTGCTCATCACAGAATATAAAGGCGTAGATCCCGAGACCAACTTACGGGGGCCATCCAACGCTCAGGGATGGGATTATTTCAACCTTCCGGGTACAAGAAGTTATGGTGTATCACTTAAAGCTGTATTAAAATGATGAAGACAATCAAAATATTCGGATTAGCCTCGTTCATTCTTTTGAACAGTTGTGATTTTGGAGATACCAATATTGATCCATCGAAATTGGATGATGTAGAAGTTTCACAAATTCTTCCGGCAGCAGAGGCTCAAACAGCGCGAAATATGGGATCTGTTGGTGCTCGAGTAAGTGGTGTGGTGATACAGCATTTTAAAGGGATCGCAGATCAACCTTTAGCTTACAATACGTATTTGATTGATGAAAATGCTCTGGATGACTATTGGGTAGGCGGATTGTATGCTGGCGCCATGAAAGATTGTCAGATCATCATTGAAAAAGGTGAGTCTCAGGACATTCCACATTACGTAGGAATTGCCAAAATACTCATGAGTATCAATTTAGGAATTGCCACTTCTTTTTGGGGAGATATACCATATAGTGAAGCATTGAAAGGTTTTGATCAATTGAAGCCAACTTATGATAGTCAGGAAGCTATTTATGAAACCATTCAAACATTGCTGGATGAAGCTATTGAAGATCTAAACCAAGAAGGTGGTGAGTTTACACCAGGCAAGGACGACCTAATCTATGAAGGAAACCGAGCCTTATGGCTTGGCACAGCAAGAGCTTTGAAAGCTCGCTACTACATGCATTTAGTAAAGAGAGATCCAAATGCATCCGTCAATGCTTTGACTGTGTTAGGGGCAGGAACAATATATGCTAACACTGTACAACCTGAATTCCCTTTTGGGCCGATACAAAATGAGGCCAATCCAATAGCTTATTATGGTGAGGATCGGGCTGGTCAGATTGCTATGAATCCATTTTTGTTGGATTTGCTAGATACAAAGGATGATCCTAGAAAGCAGTTCTACACGCGAGTAGTAAATGGAAATAATGTCATTTATGTACGTAACGATAAGGAAGATGCGGTTACGGATTTATACTGGGGACAGTTTGATTCTCCAATGCCTTTAATTAGTTACAGTGAGCTTCTCTTTATCAGAGCTGAGGCTAATTTGAGGGCAGGAATTGCCACACTGGCTCAGAGTAATTTAAACAATGCAGTACGAGCGAATATGGAAGTTTTGGGTGTTGATGAGGCTGATATTCAGTCATATATCACATCTCATCTGGATATTGCGAGCCTGACTGATGAGCAGAAACTTGCCAAAATCATAGAAGAAAAATTTGTTGCCATGTTCGGGCAAGGTGCTATTGAATGCTGGGTGGATTATCGCAGAACAGGTTATCCAGAATTGGACCCTGCAACTGATGCGAGCGAAAGTTTTAATCCATCTAAAGTGATACCTCAGAGGTATTTATATCCAATAAGTGAAAGAAGTACTAACAGAGAAAACATGGAAGAAGCCGTAAGTCGGCAGGGAGGTCATTTACTTGACCAGACCTTGTGGGCTTTCCAATAATTCCCCATTTCAATATTGTCTAACCACTAACAAAAAGTAGTATGAGAGAGGACTGTCTACATAAAATACAGTTACATGCAATAATTGCAGTAATTATGGTCTTTTGCACCTTTAGTGCAAGATCACAATTGATTATAAATGAGGTGCACGCAGATCCAGCTTCAGATCTTCCTGGCGATGCCAATGGCGATGGTACCCGAAGTGCTTCTGATGACGAGTTCATTGAGTTTGTTAACATAGGTAATTCAGAACTGGATATCTCCGGTTGGCAAGTATTGGATACCAATTCTACATTACTGGTCAGGCATGTATTTCCAGAGAATACAGTTGTCCCTGCAAGAGAAGCAATTGTTGTTTTTGGTGGTGGTACTCCGACTGGTGAGTTCGGAGGAAGTATTGTTCAATTAGCTTCAAGTGGATCGCTTGGTATCTCTAATTCTAATGAAATGCTTCTTTTGGTCAACGCAGCAGAGGATACAGTGATTCGTTTGGGATATGACGATTTTAATGGCGATGCATCGTTTGTAAGATATCCTGAGTTGACTGGTCCCTATACATTGCATTCTGAATTATCTGAGGCATCAGGAGCACTATACTCACCTGGTACCAAAACAGACGGGTCTATGTTTTTATTTGATCAGCTAGTGATCAATGAGGTTCACGCGGATCCTGCTTCTGACATTACTGGAGATGCAAATGGAGATGGAACAAGAGATGCTCTTGATGATGAATTTTTAGAGTTTATAAATGCAGGAACTTCGGTTCTTGATATTTCTGGTTGGCAAGTACTGGACACCAATAGTTCTTTGCAAGTTCGACATGTCTTTCCTGAAGGTTCTAAGATTGAACCGCATGAAACATTAATAGTATTTGGAGGGGGTACTCCAACCGGAGACTTTGGCGGAGCTACAGTTCAGTTGGCTTCGACCGGATCACTTGGATTATCCAACTCAAATGAAATGTTACTCATTGTGAATGCAGCAGAAGACACCATCATGAATCTTAGTTGGGAAAGCTTCAATGGCGATGCTTCCTTCGTAAGGAGTCCAGAAGTTACTGGTGAATTTGTGATACATACAGATGTTGCCGAAACGCTATTTTCTCCAGGCACTAAAAGTGATGGTGCTGGATTTGTATTTGATCAATTGGTTATCAATGAGGTGTTAGCAGATCCAGCTTCGGATTTGCCAGGAGATGCAAACGGTGATGGTACAAGAAGTGCATCGGATGATGAATTTATTGAATTTGTTAATAATGGGATAACGCCCCTAGACCTAACAGGTTGGCAAATACTGGATACTAATTCAACCTTACTGGTCCGTCATATATTTCCTGATAACTCCGTAATTCCACCAGGAGAGGCATTGGTAGTTTTTGGTGGTGGTACGCCTACAGGTGAATTCGGAGGCAGCGTCGTGCAAACGTCTTCTACTGGATCACTTGGTATCTCTAATACCAGTGAAATGCTAGTCATTGTGAATTTTGCGGGTGATACCTTGATTCGGTTAGGTTATGATGATTTTAATTCGGATATGTCATGGACTAGAGATCCTGATATCACTGGAGAATTTGTCCAACATAGTTCAGCCACTGGTGCAGATGGCGTATTATTTTCTCCAGGGACTAAAATTAATGGAGGTCTTTTTGGGTTAGTGTCAGCTGAAAATCTAATTATCAATGAAGTCCATGCTGACCCTGCATCAGACATCTCTGGAGATGCAAATGGAGATGGTACAAGGGATGCATTGGATGACGAATTTATTGAGTTTGTAAATAGTGCTGCGGTTGATTTGGACATCACTGGCTGGCAAATACTTGATACTAATAGCGTACTCCAAGTGCGTCATATCTTTCCTGAAAACTCCGTAATTCCTGGTGGAGGGGCGTTGGTTGTTTTTGGAGGAGGAACCCCAACTGGCACCTTTGGCAATAGTATCGTTCAGGTGGCTTCAACTGGATCTCTTGGTTTATCAAATTCCAATGAAGAAATTTTAATTGTTGATGCCGGTGAAGATACCGTATTGGTCATGGGATGGGCAGATTATAATGGAGATGTATCCTATACTCGAAATCCAGATTTTACCGGTGATTTTGTAGGTCATAGTTCAGTGGCTAGTGCTGATGGTGCATTGTTTTCCCCTGGTAAGAAAGTTGATGGTTCATTTTTCATTGCACCTGATAGTACCATTATACAGTTCACAGCTTCTGGAGCGAGTGTGAAAGAAGGTGATGGCACAACAACTATAGAGGTTAGCATCAATGCACCGAGTTCTACACAAGCAACAACAGTTGATCTAGTGCTAGTTGAAGGAGATGCATCCGATATTGAAGACTTCACTACAGCATCTTTATCCTTTGCAGCAGGATCTAGTGAGACTAACACTGTTACTATTACGATTACTGATGATGCCGAGATTGAATCTGCAGATACACTTGTTTTCGAACTACAAAATCTTGCAGGCGGTGAAAGTGCTAAATTGGGTGATATTATTTCTTTCATGTTAATCGTTGAAGACAATGATTTCGCAACCACTACTTTGGTAATCAATGAATTCATGGCTTGGCCTGCTGGTCAGGATTCACAAGCAGGTGAAGATCCTACCGTTGATTCCAATGGTGATGGTGGCATAGATATTTATGAAGATGAATTCATCGAGTTCGTCAATAGTGGGACGGAGAATCTGGACATCAGTGGTTGGAAAATCTATGATGATGTTACCAGTAATGACCCACTGCGTCACACCTTCGAGTCAGGAACGGTTATCAACCCCGGGGGAGCTTTGATCGTATTTGGTGGCGGTAACCCAACAGGTGAATTTGGGGGAACGCCATGGGTATTGTCCAACAATGGTACTCAAGGGTTGGGAATGACCAATAGTGGAGACATTATCATTGTGAAAAATGCCAGTGATGAAACAGTAATTGAGTTGGCCTTCGGACAACAAAAAAGAGCTACTTCTACTACATTGAACCCAGACATTACTGGAGCACTTGGACCGCACCCAGAACTCAATGGACTAAATATTTCACCGGGAACAAAAGTTGACGGGTCTCCATTTGCTGTGCCAACGAATACGGTGGTGAGCTTTGCCAAGTCCTCTGGAGGTATCTATGAAAAATCGACAGAAAGCTTAACTGTTGAGCTAAAGATTGAGCGTCCAGATGACACCAATGCGACTACTGTTGAGGTAGATATCTTATCCACCAACTATGAGTCAGATCTGACTTTCACTAAACAGACTTTGGAATTCCCTGCTGGTAGTTCGGACAATCTCTCCTTTACCTTGAGCGCAATAGACGATGAATTACTTGAGGGTGATGAATTATTCAGGTTAGGGATCACTGCTGTCTCTGGTGGTAATGCTGCTAAAAAAGGAAGTGTATCAACTTTTGAGTTTCAGGTAGTGGACGATGATGTGCCGTTGATTTTTAATGAAATACATGCTGACCCTGCTCCTGGAGAAGCAGGAGATGCCAATGGAGACCTGGACAGTAATGAAGATTTAAGCGATGATGAATTTGTGGAAATAGTGAATCCATCTGAAACTGAAACGATTGATATGAGTGGCTGGGAGCTATATGATAGCGATGGTTTACGACATGTATTTGGTGTTGGAACTGAATTGGCGCCTGGTAAAGCAATTGTGGTATTTGGTAGCGGAATTCCTGCCGGAACATTTGGAGGAAGTATCGTTGAGCTATCCTCTTCTGGAAATCTAGGTTTGGATGATACAGGAGACACTTTGAGCATTATAGATGGATCTGGAGCTTTAAAGGCAAAGACTATTTATGGTGCCACAGCCGGGGACAATCAATCTATATCAAGAGATCCTGAGTACACCGGAGGATTTGTAAAGCATAGCACAATCGAAGGTGCCGAGGGAGCACTTTATTCACCAGGAACAGCTGCTGATGGTTCTGAGTTGTCAAGATTGGTTTTGACTGCAGGTCTTGTGAAGGATGTGACGGTTTACCCGAATCCAGCTACAGAGTATTTGATATATAACAATGCCTCGAGCGATGAAAATATACAGTTGTATATCTATAATCTGAATGGAAAATTGGTGAAGTTATCGGTCATCCGAGCAGGGGAAATGAAACGGTTGGAAGTTTCTGATATGTCCAATGGGACCTATATCTATCGAGTAAGAAATCAATCAAATGAGATAATTAAACAGGGCAAGGTTATAATTGCTCTATGATTAAAATAACTAAGGCAGCCGCTGCAATTATATGCTTGACCAGGTTGGGCATATGCAGCGGTTTTTCTCAAATTTCTGTGTCAGGAGATTTACAATTGTTCATAAGTGGGCAGATTGATGGGCTTCCTTCTTCTGGAAGCGCAGTTTACAACGATCCTACTGAGGATCAGCAGACAATCTGGGCTGAAGCCCTCAATTTGTTCTACTCAGGAAACTATAGTTCGGCTCATGAGAAATTAAGCTCGGTAGATTATCGACTGATCGATTTTGAAGACACAGAATCTGACAACTCCTTTTATGTCATTTCAAGAGTCAGTGGAGGATTCAATTATTGGGGAACTTATGTCTACAATCAATTGGCTTGCCGAGATCTGGTTTTGCAAGCACCACATCCTAAATATGACACCAATACAGGTGATCAGGCGTTTTTCACTTTTCTGGAGCTAAATGCCAGAACCTATTTTTTGAGCGGTACCCATCGCTGTAATTCCAGTTTGACTTCTGAGTGTTCTGGGACTACAACAGCCTGTGGTAGTTCGGCTCCTTTCAAAATTTCAGATCCGGCGCACAACGATGTGAGTATGTTTCAACTCACAACCGATTTGCATCATGAGCATTACACCGAGGATGTTTTTATTCAGTTTCATGGATTTGGTAAACAAAGCACTGATCCGAATGCGATCCTTAGTAATGGTACTCGTGAAACACCGGAGACAGATTATATTGACCTCCTAATTGTTGAGATGTTGAAAGATGATGCTTCCCTGGAATTCAAGGCGGCACATTTAGATCAATCCTGGGATCGTCTGATTGCTTTTACCAATACCCAGGGACGGTTACTGAATCAAAGTTCTGATCCGTGCTCACAAAGTGCTTCATTATCCAGTGGTCAATTCATTCATATCGAACAAGAAAAAGACCTTTTTAGGGCGACGAAAGCGGGCTGGCAAAAATGGATTGCACCTATGTCAAGGGTTTTTGATTGTAAACAGGCTATATTAAAAAGTGAAATTTTGGATGAATCAATCGTTTATCCAGTACCATTTGACGATCACTTGAGTTTTCAGGTGAAATCAAATGCGTCACGGTTGCTTGTCTATTCGATGGCAGGCGAAATGATTGTCGAAAAGTATCCAACAGATTGGGGCGCGATTGATTTAAGTGAATTGGAGGTCGGAACATATGTTTATCAAATTCAAGACAAGCAGTCAAATACAATATATCGTGGGAAAGTGGTTAAGAAATAGTTTTTGGTTGGTGGTCCTATTGGTTGCATGCCAACAAAAAATAGAGCAGCAAGTCCCAGTCTTTCATTTTGAGGACCCATTTGATACAAGTGATACCTCTGTTGTATTTCAGGAAAGGAAAGTATTTGATCAGGATTCCATACTTTTTACAGATAATCAATTTGATGGAGCAAGGATAAATGATTTTGAAAGACTTGATGACACTACTTTTTTAGTTACCATCACTCCTGAAAATGAACCCATTAATCCAAGTCCATGGTATGCCTTTAGGGTGTGGTCCAAGGAGCCGGGAACTTATTATTTCAAAATGAATTACGGCTCCTTTCGTCATCGATACTACCCAATGATTAGCAGTGATGGAGAGTCATGGGTTAACCTTGATTCTGGTTTAGTCCAGTATGATTCTGGCAACTTTAGTTCCTTTAAGCTGGAGCTGACAAAAGATACGCTTTGGGTGGCTGGTCAGCATGTAATCAGCAGCAATAAGGTGGCACAATGGGCAGTCGATTTAGCTAGAGAGGGAAGACTTAAATTCGATGTTATTGGTCAGAGTAAACTTGGCAGAAGATTGGTATGTCTAAAGTATTTAAATCCAAATTCGAAAGGTACAGTTGTGGTGTTAAGTCGTCAACATCCACCGGAAGTCACAGGATATCGCGCCATGCAATTCTTTATGGATGAATTGTTACATCATGAATTATCAGATGCATTTTTTGACAGATATAATTTACTGATTTATCCATGCATTAATCCAGATGGCGTGGACCATGGACACTGGAGGCATAGTGCTGGAGGTGTGGACTTAAATAGAGACTGGGGAGAATATCTTCAGACAGAAGTAAAACAAGTTGTAAAGGATATTTATAAGGAAACCAGTACAGCACCAGTTATTTTGGGGATAGATTTCCACAGTACCTATCGCGATGTGTTTTATACCAATGATACAATAACCTCCTACGATTACGTAAAAGAGGATTGGTTCTCCTATATGGAAAAGACCATCAATAACTATGAGGTGAATGAGAAGTCATCAGCAATCAAAAGACCAGTATCCAAGAGTTGGTTTTATGCTGCCTTTGGAGCACAAGGAATCACTTATGAAGTAGGAGATAACACCATTGATAGCTTAATCGAACTGAAAGGAAGAGCTTCGGCCAGGGGAATTTTGATGTCACTGACCAAATCACGCTAAATAATTTAAACTCTACCATTAGATGTTGGTTCTCAATCCATGAAGCCAACAGTTGCCATTGCAGGAGCTACTGGGTTTATCGGCCGGTGGTTTATCGAACATTATTCTCATAAATACAGAATCATTGCGCTTAGCCGACGCGAGATGGATAGTTCTTTACGCGAGAGTGTCGAGTGGAGAAAGGTGGACATGTATTCTGTCTCGAGTACCATTAAGGCTCTTGAGGGAGCGGATTATGCGCTGTACCTCGTCCATTCCATGCAGCCTTCTGCCCGACTAAATCAAGGAAGTTTCGAAGATACCGATTTGTTGCTGGCAGATAACTTCGCCAGGGCTGCAGAGACAGTTGGTGTGAAACAAATCATTTTCGTTGGAGGAATACTGCCTAAAGACGAAAGTGATTATTCCACGCATTTGAGGAGTAGATATGAGGTGGAGAAAACATTAGGTGATCGGACTCCAGAACTCACAGCCCTCCGAGCTGGAATCATTGTAGGTCCAGGAGGTTCTTCTTTTCAGATTGTTGAGAAGTTAGTCCAAAGGCTGCCTGCCATGCTGTGTCCAGAATGGACTAAATCAGAGACCCAACCCATTGCCCTTCGAGATGTGTTAACAATCATCGATTTTTGCCTTGGAAACAGTAAGGCGTATGGAGAAGCAATTGAAATAGGAGGAAGCGAAAAAACCACCTATATGGACATGCTGAAAAAGACCGCTGAAATTTTAGGTAAAAAGCGATACATCAGATCTGTTCCTTTCTTTTCACTTGGGTTGTCTAAATTATGGGTTGCACTCTTTTCTGATAGTAGTACCACGTTTGTTTCCCCGCTTATTGAAAGTTTGCGTCATACCATGACCGTGGATGAGCATCCACTAATGAAGGAATTGAATTTAGATTATCTCTCTTTCGAACAGTCCGTTCATTATGTATTGCAATACCGTGAACAGCTGCCTAAGCTTCCGTCGGGAACATCTACCCGAAAGATGAAAAACACGGTGAGAAGTGTTCAGCGTTTGCCGAATAGTGCGGCCATGAATGCGATTGAAGTTTCTGAGGAGTATCTAAGTTGGTTGCCAAAATCCTTCAAGTACCTTATCAAGGTAGAGGACAATGATCAGTTCGTTAGTTTCCAATTATTTGGCCAGCCACTACTTAG
>CEPX01196602.1_pt1 | contig 13197 bp, 14 predicted proteins | sample 361361 | NCBI WGS metagenome assembly CEPX01 (sample SAMEA2619974, study PRJEB7988) | marine metagenome | biome: marine biome (ENVO:00000447); feature: mesopelagic zone (ENVO:00000213) & marine oxygen minimum zone (ENVO:01000065); material: "saline water (ENVO:00002010), including plankton... | reverse complement strand
TTTAGTATAGCTAGTTTAGGTTATATTATCAACCCAAAATCTACTAGCTTTTATCTTTAGAAGTGTCGGCTTCTGTTACATCACTAGCTTTTGATTCAATTGGTTCAGGATTATCAGGTAATGCAGTGGGCTCTTTAACTGGATCAGATTTAGGAGCAGCTGAAGTTTCCTTCAAGGCTTTAAGACTTAAACCCAGTCGGTGATTATTAGGCTCAATTGATAGAATCTTAAACTCGACTATATCGCCAATTTTGGCAATTTCCGTGGAGTCGGTTATAGGTTTATCAGACAGTTCTGAAATGTGAGCCAAACCATGAATGTCAGGATCTAGCTCAACAAACAAACCAAAAGGGTTAGCCTTTAAAACTTTACCTTTAACTTTTTGTCCAATCTTGTATTTCTCACCAACGTTTTTCCAGGGATCATCTTTTAATTTTTTCATTGAAAGAAAAATCTTGGATCCTTCAACATTAATAATTTGTGCTTTAATTTTATCACCAACTTTTACAAAATTGGTTGGATTATCAATTCGTTGCCAAGCTAATTCGGAAATATGAACCAAGCCTTCTAACTGATCTTTGCCAAATTCTACAAAAACACCAAAATCAGTAACCGCAGTAACTTTTCCTTCAACTACATCGCTAACTTTGTAGCTGGCGATAACGTCTTTCTGTTTTTCTTCCCAACCGGCCTTTTCTGAAACAATTAATTTTTCCTCGGCATCGTCAGCATCGATAATTTTTACATCAAAATCTGAACCAATATAACTTTTGAGTCTTTCTAAAATTCTATTTTTATCACCACCGGGTACTCTTGGATAATGCTCGGGCATTAATTGTGATACTGGCAAAAACCCTGGCACCTTACCAACTTTAATCATTAACCCACCTTTGTTGGCATCAACAATAGTGGCCTTAACAATCTCTCCAGCATTTTTTAACTCATTTAAATTATCCCAAGCTTTTTGGTGACCAGCAAAACGAAAAGAAAGTTCCATTTCTCCATTTTCATTTTCCAGCTCAATCACTGTTGATTCAACTTCATCACCTACTTTTAAACCAGAATATTCATTTGATTCATCATAAAATTCACGTCCACGAACAATACCGGTGGTTAACCCATCAATATCTAAACGAATTTCGGATCGTGAAATATCAATTATTTTACCTTTAACTAAATCACCAACCTTTGGTATATTAATAAAATCTCCCTCGGAAAGCATCTTTCGTAATTGGGAGTTTTGGTCATCAGCAGAGACTTTTGAGTCTGATTCTACTTTAATGTTGTCTCTTGTCATATAAAATTGTATCAGCCCCTCTAAAGCCTAGAAAAAGCCCCTTAGAGTAAGGGTAATTAATTAAATTTAGTAACTAGAAAAGTATATCTCAATTTATCACATATGTCAAGATAAGTCAATAAGGCATTCTCTTTCAGGTCAAATTCGACATAATCATAAATACCAAATTCAAAAATCTCCACTTTAATCTATGCTTTTTGAATAAAATCAACAAAATATTATATAAAAAAATAACCAGGAGGTTTTGAATTTAATATTTGTGTGGTATTTGTGATTTTGAATTTGTAATTTAGGGAGCTTGCACCGCATTTCTAGCTAGCATAAAATCCCTACTAACAAGGCCACAATTATGCTAAAATATAGATAAATTAAGATAAACTTATGTACCGAGTTTCTACAAAGATATCAAAAAAAAAATTTGAAGGAATGCTTTCCGGTAATAAAAAATATTTGCCGGGTGATGTTAGTAAAGCTTTAAAGGATTCTGGCAAAGGAGCTTTACTTAGGAAAAAATCAGTTCACCGCGATGATGCTCTGGAAGCAATAAAATTTTTAATGAAGAAAGGTTTAATTTCCGGAACCAAAAGTGCGGCTAAACTTTATCAAAAAGCTGGCAAAGAACAATTGGAGGAGGAAGAGAAAAAAAAGAAAGAAGACGAAAAAAAATTAGAAAAGAAAAAATTAGAAGAGGATGATATTAAAAAAGCCAGAAGGCAAAAAAATATTCGGCTGGGCATTGCCATGGACATCAGTGATGAGCTGACCAGAAAAGAAATGACTGAAGAAATACCAGGCAGCCCTTTGTCTTTTAAGAAGGGGCGATTAATGACTGAATATCATGAGGTTAAAGAATCAAAAGATAAGGAAAAAAAACCAGCTAGACCAAAAAAAAATCTAAAAGCAAAACCATTTGATGTTAACGAAATAACTGATTTAGACATTGGATAATATGGCCAGAAATCGTTTTCAAGACAATCTTTCGTCAAAGGCCATTGGTACCGGAAAATTTTTTACTGCCGGTAGTTTTTCCAGTAGGGCTAAAAAAGGTTTAGCCGGTGTCCTAAGAAGAGCTAAAGGAGCCGGTAAATATACTTATGCCAAAAATTTATCAAAAAAAGACATGGAAACCTTTCAAAAAATTATTGGAAAAGAAATGTCACAACTTTCAACTCATTCAAAGGGTTTAGGTAGAAAAGCTCGCTCCAGAATAATGGGCCAAGCAGAGAACCTACGTAAAGAAGGAAAAATTTCAGCGGCCGACAAAGCTGATTTACGACAAATTGTTAAATCATTAGGGTCAGCTGGCAATCAAGGATCAAAATCTACGAGCACAACCGCTAAAGGACCGACAAAAAGAGCTACTAAGTTTGTTACCGATAAATCACCGTCCAGCCGGTCTTCAGCAAAATCTGTGATGACGGCTCAAACTAAAGCAAATATATCTTTAGATAATATGAGAGAGATGACGCAAGATGCCGTAGCTAACGGGGCAGTCAAAGGAGTTAAACGAAACTTGAGCACCAAAGATAAGAGAAAAAAAAGTTTAGGTGGCAAAAAAGTTAAGCTTTCAAAGTTGAAAGATGTAACCGCCAAAAGAGGAAATTTAGATCAAAATAGTGATAACAAAATAGTTGAACTTGATATCGGTTGAAACACCAAAAATATAGATAATTTTTGCCTAAATTTAGCTAAAAAAATAAACATACTTTTGTTGCCAAAATTGAGAAAATATGATAAAATACTAGTGGTATAAGAGCCATTTTTTTAATTTATAAAAACTTACTTAATTATGATTATCACTTGGTTTGGTCAAGCAAATTTCAAAATTCAAGGACAAAATTCCACGGTAGTTACCGACCCTTTTGATAAATCATTTGGTCTTAAAATGCCACGCCTAGCCTCTGACATTGTGACAGTTAGTCATGATCACAAAGATCATAATAACTATAAGGCCGTAAGGGGAGTGACTAATGACAAACCGTTTATTATTGAAAATTCTGGAGAGTATGAAGTCAAAAATGTATTTATTCAAGGAATTCCATCATGGCATGATAATAAAGAAGGTGCTGAAAGAGGTCCTAACATTATCTATCGGATTGATATTGATGGTGTCAGTATCACACATTTAGGAGACTTGGGTCATGTTCTAGCTAATGGCCAGACAGGAAAATTAGAAGGTACTGACATTTTAATGATTCCAGTTGGTGGAACTTACACCATTAATGCCAAACAAGCGACTGAAATTATTGCTCAATTAGAGCCACGAATAGTTATTCCAATGCATTACAATTTGAAAGGTTTAAAGATACCAAAAAAAATTGATCCAGTTAGCACGTTTTGTAAAGAATTTGGTGCCTGCCCAACCGAGGAGCTGAATAAATTTAAAATTACAAAAAAAGATTTACCTAGTGGCGAATTAAAAGTGGTGATTATGCAACCATAAATTTATGTCGGCCGAACCTCCAGACAAAAATCAGAATAAATCAACTATTGAGAAGCTTCCGGAAAGTACGCGTAAAATAATTTTTAAAGTAACTTTAATAGTTTTAATGGTAACAATAATTTCACTTTGGCTTTTATCATTAAAAGTATCATTGAAATCAAATGTCGAACAAACTGACAGTAGCAACGAAGACCTACAACTTATTCAACAAGATTTAAATCAATTAATTGATTCCACTAGAACTGGCATCCAAACAATAAAAGACACCGTTGAGCAAATTGAATTAGAAGCAGATACCGCTGAACCATCGACTGAAATTTCTGAAGCAGAAATAGAACTACTTAAAGAAAAACTTTTGGAAAAAAAATCTAACTAAACTATGGCAAAAAAGATAAAAAAATCAAATTCCTCTAAGCCTAAAAAATCTAGCTCAAAAAATAAGGCTACGAACAAAGGTAAGTCTGAAGGTAAGGCAAAAGACGAATTTAAGAATACTGATTCAGCTGGGATTAAACCTCCAGTAAAACCAGAAATTACTGAGTCCTCTAGAGAAGGAGTTGGTAAATTGGTAAAGCGCCCAATCGTCGAGGAGATGAAAGAATCTTATCTTGACTATGCGATGTCAGTAATTGTTGCCCGAGCCTTGCCAGATGTTCGCGATGGTCTAAAACCAGTCCACCGTCGAATTTTGTATGCCATGTGGAATTTAGGCTTAAGGCCTTCAGCTAAATTTAGAAAATCGGCCACGGTAGTTGGTGAAGTGCTAGGTAAATACCACCCTCACGGTGATGTGGCAGTATATGACTCAATGGTTCGAATGGCCCAGGACTTTTCTTTGCGTTATCCGTTGGTTAAAGGGCAAGGAAACTTTGGTTCAATGGATGGTGATCGAGCAGCTGCCATGCGTTATACTGAGGCTAAATTAGCCCACGTTTCCGAAGAACTTTTAACTGATATTGAAAAAGAGACTGTTGATTTTATACCAAATTATGATGGTAGTCATAAGGAACCTACTGTCTTACCGGCAAAACTGCCCAACCTCTTAATTAATGGCACCATGGGTATTGCGGTTGGTATGGCCACCAGCATTGCCCCCCATAACCTTGGAGAAATTGTTGATGGTACAATTCATTTAATTGATAATCCAGACGCTACCATTGACGATTTGTTTGAATTAATTAAAGGACCCGATTTTCCAACCGGTGGAATTATTTATGATGTTAAAGAAATTAAACAAATGTATGCCACTGGTAAGGGTGGTGTTGTCACTAGAGCTAAAACCGAAATAATTGAAACCAAAAGTGGCACTTTTAAAATTATCGTTTCGGAAGTACCATATCAAGTTAACAAAGCTTCTGTGGTTGAAAAAATTGCCGAGTTAGTTAAAGATAAGAAACTGGATGGCATTAAAGATTTACGAGATGAGTCTTCAAAAGAAGGTGTCCGCATTGCCATTGAATTAAAAAAGGATGCTTATCCTAAAAAGATTTTAAACAGTTTATTTAAATTAACTGATCTTCAAACAACTTTCCATTCAAACATGTTAGCCTTAATCGATGGCATTCAGCCAAGAGTGCTAACCTTGAAAATGATTTTAGAAGAATACATTAAACATCGACAGGTTGTAGTTCGGGCCAGAACCCAATTTGATTTAACCAAGGCCAAAAATCGAGCCCACATCCTACAAGGATTAAAAATGGCGCTGGCTAAAATCGATGCCATCATTAAAACTATTAAGGCTTCTAAGGATAAGGAAATTGCTAAAGTTAATTTAATCAAAAAATTCAAACTGTCAGATCGTCAAGCTGTTGCCATTTTAGAAATGCGATTACAACAACTGGCTAACTTAGAAAGAATGAAAATTGAGCAAGAGCTTAAGGAAAAATTAGCGTTGATCAAAGACTTAGAAGCAATTTTAAAATCTTCCAAAAAAATTCTTTCCATTATTAAAAAAGAACTAACGGAAATTAAAGATAAATTCTCTAATGAAAGAAGAACACAAATTGTGGCCCATGGTGCAAAAAGTTTTTCAGTTGAAGATCTTATTCCTGATGAAGACACTATTGTTACGGTAACGAAGGATGGCTACATTAAACGACTACCGCCAGAGACTTTCAAAACTCAGAGTCGGGGAGGCAAAGGAGTAGTTGGCTTAACTACCAAAGAAGAAGACGTGGTCGAACATTTTTTCACCACCACCACCCATTCTGACATTTTATTTTTCACCACCAAGGGACGAGTTTTTCAACTTAAGGCTTATGATATTCCTAAAGGTTCCCGAACTGCCAAGGGACAAGCGATTGTTAATTTCTTACAGTTAGCGCCAGAAGAAAAAATTTCAGCGGCTTTACCACTAAGTGAGCTGGGTGACTACAAATTTTTAATGATGGTTACCACCAAAGGAAACATTAAAAAAGTTGATTTAACTGACTTTGATAATATTCGTCGATCTGGATTAATTGCCATTCGCTTACGCAAAAATGACGAGCTAGAATGGGTTAAACCGTCTACTGGTAAAGATGAAATTATTTTAGTTTCCTCCCACGGTCAAGCTATTAGATTTAAAGAAAGTCAAGTTAGACCAATGGGCCGAGCAGCTTCTGGGGTTAGAGGTATCCGTTTGAAAGGAGACGACCGGGTAGTCAGTATGGAGGTCGTTGATTCTACTCTGGTTAAAGTAGCTCAACTTTTAACCATTATGGCTAACGGCTATGGTAAGCGTAGTGCGCTAACCAACTATAAAACCCAGGGACGTGGTGGTTCTGGCATTAAAACAGCTAAAATTACCTCAAAAACTGGTAATATAGTTGCCGCTACTGTTGTCAATTCCCAAGCCGTTGACGAAGATATGATTATTATTTCGGCTAAAGGACAAGTTATTCGATTACCCCTTAAATCAGTTAATATTCTAGGCCGAGCTACCCAAGGGGTTAGACTAATGAAGTTTAAAGAAAGTGGTGATAAAGTAGCCTCAACTACATTCATTTAATTCAATTGATTTAACTAAAAATTTAACGTACAATGTAACTAATATGTCCGTTTCCAAAAAACGAAAAAGTAGTGCTAAAACTAAAAGAGGACGTTCACATCAATCCTTAACTAAAGTCAAGCTAATTAAGTGTGCCAAATGTGGAAAAGCAACTTTGCCACACCAGGTCTGTTCATTTTGCGGTAGTTACAAAGGCAAAGAAATTATAAAACCTAAAATTAAAAAGAAGAAAGAGGGTAAATAATTTTTATGTCAAATCGCCATTTAGCCAGGACCATCGCTTTGCAAACACTTTATCAATGGGATTTTAACGAAAAAGATGCAAGCAAATTAGATTTTTCAATTCAACGTAACTTAAACGAATTTGCTCCACAGTTTGACGATAAAGGATTTATTGAAAACTTAGTTAAAGGTGTCATAAAAAATAAGGAAGAAATTGACGACTTGATTACCAAGTTTGCTCCAGAGTGGCCAATTGAACAAATTACTATGGTTGATCGAAACGTCTTACGAATTGGCATTCAAGAAATGAAATATGATGATGAGATACCAGAAAAAGTAGCCATCAATGAAGCGATTGAGCTGGCCAAAACCTTTGGTGGTGAGTCATCAGGAAAATTTGTTAACGGTGTCTTAGGAACTATCTATAAAGATATTACCAAAGACGCTGAACCAAGTCAGAATAAAACTCAAAAGTAAAACTCTAACTAACATAACCTAGCTTGAAGCTGGTTGCTGGTAAGGATAAAACTTACAAGCTACGAGCTACCAGCTATAATCTCTACCATGAAGGATTTTTCTAAACTTGAAAAAAAGCTAAAAGTTAATTTTAAAAATAAAGATCTACTTAAACAAGCCTTTGTCCATCGTTCCTATATTAACGAAAACTCTGGTTTTAAGTTAGGTCATAATGAACGGCTAGAATTTTTAGGTGATGCTGTTCTGGAACTTGTTACCACCGAGCATCTTTATTCAAACTATCCTAATCCTGAAGGTGAACTTACTAACTGGCGTGCCAGTATTGTAAACAGTCAAATGTTGGCTAAACTAGCCAGAAAAATTAATTTGGAGGATTATTTGTATTTAAGTAAGGGGGAAGCTAAGGATACCAATGGTAAGGCTAGAAATTATATTTTAGCAAATACTTATGAAGCTTTAATTGGTGCTATTCATCTTGATGGCGGTTACAAACAAGCTAGTAAATTTATTAACGAAAATCTAATTCCGGAGCTACCCCACATCTTATCAAATGAATTGTACCTTGATCCCAAAAGTAAATTTCAAGAGATCTCCCAGGAAAAATTAGGTATTACTCCAAGTTACAAAGTATTAAAAGAGAGTGGCCCCGATCATGACAAAAAATTTCAAGTCGGTGTATACTTAGAAAAAGAATTGATCGGAACCAGTACCGGCTCTAGCAAACAAGAGGCTCAAGTTAATGCGGCTAGCAAAGCCTTAGAAAATAAAAAATGGAATTAATTTATTTTAAATATTTAATCCTATGAAATTAGGCGATTTATTTAAAATTGCCGTGGACAACAAGGCTTCTGACCTTCATCTGATCGTTGGTATGTCTCCTACTTTAAGAATTGACGGAAAGCTAGGACCAATCAAAGGTCAGGGTAGTATTACCCAAAAAATTGCTGAAGAATTAATTTATCCAATTCTTACTGATAAACAAAAAGAAATATATTTAAAAGAAAAAGAGTTAGACCTTTCCTATGAAATAAAATCAGGGCATCGGTTTAGGGTTAATCTCCATTGGGAAAAAGATCATCTCGGTTTAGTGGCTCGTGTTATTTCTTCAAATATTCCAACGATGGAAGATATTTTAATGCCAGAGATTGCTTATAAACTGTTAGAAATGAAGCAGGGCTTGATTTTGGTCACTGGTCCAACTGGTTGTGGTAAATCAACCACTTTAGCGGCAATGGTTAATTTCATTAATGCCAACCGTTCCGCCCATATTATGACCCTGGAAGATCCAATTGAATTTTTGTTTAAACCAAATAAAAGTATTATTAAACAGCGACAGTTACACACGGACATGATCACCTTTCAAAGCGCTCTGATCCATGTTCTACGTCAAGATCCCAACGTCATTATGGTTGGTGAGATGAGAAATTTGGAAACAATCGCTGCCACCATTACTTTGGCGGAAACTGGTCATTTAGTTTTAGCCACCTTGCACACTCATAATGCCGCTCAAACCATTGACCGTATTATAGATATTTTTCCTTCCCATCAACAACAACAAATTAGACTCCAGGTTTCAATGACCTTAAATGCTGTTATTTCCCAGCAGTTAATTCCTAAAGCCAAAGGCGGACGAATTGCTACCAGGGAAGTGATGCTTAATATTCCAGCTATTTCTAACTTGGTTCGGGAAAATAAAATTGCCCAGATTAAAACTGTCATTCAAACCAGTGCCGAAGAGGGGATGATTACCATGGATCAAAATTTAATCAATATGTTTAACGAGGGTACGATTAATAAAGAAACTGCTCAGTCCCACATGACTAATCCAGAACTGATCAACTGATAAATGAAAAAATCAATCTTATAGGCGTAGGATTGATTTTTTTTTACATTTATGTTATCTTAGGGAAGTTATTATATGCGTCCGTACCCGCCTTGCAAAGCAAGTCGGGCAGGGCTCAAAGGATACCTGTCCGAACCACACTTTAGTGTGGGGTGGGGAGCACTAAAATTTACAATAGATTACATGCGTCCGTAGCTCAATGGATAGAGCACTTGGCTTCGGACCAAGGGGTTGCAGGTTCGACTCCTGCCGGGCGCACCATTTAACATTTATAATTTACTGGGGTGCATAGCTCAGTTGGTAGAGCAACTCCCTCTTAAGGAGATGGTCGGGGGTTCGAGTCCCTCTGCGCCCACTTTTAAAATCGCCTCGTATTAGAGGTGGTTTTTTGGTAAAATGAATGTATGAAAAAAAAGAAGAAAAATCCTTTCATAATAATTTTTGTTGTTATATTTATTGTTATATTTATTATTGTAGCTATATTTATAACAAAAAAAGTATATACTGGTATTTATAGTAAAATTTATCAAAACCAAGTTGCAAAATTTACTGGGAATACTCTTTCGGAAATTGAAAAAAAATCTATCCAAAAAGAGGCAAAAGATTTATCCAATGTTAAGGGAACTTTTACTGGCAAACAAACTTGGTCAAGAGATGTCTATATAACAGGCGATGTTATAATTCTTTCAACTCTCACGATTGAGCCAGGAACTATTATAACATTTGCTGCTGGTCAAGACAGTTTGCCTTCAAGTTTTGATATCGAAATTAAGGCTGATGGCTTTAATGATGACGACCCTACTAGACTAAAAGAATACGCAGACTCCCATTCAAGTATTTTTGTAGTTGGTTCCTTAATTGCTAAAGGCACAAAAGAACAACCAATAATTTTTACTTCTGATAGTAAAGAACCTCATTATGCAGATTGGGGAGGGATTAACTTGGTTGGTAAGGCTTCGGTTCTAGAAAATGTAGTAGTAGAATACTCTCGTAACGGAGTGTCCATTCCTTCACCTGATAAAGGAATGATTATTAGAGATAGTGTAATTAGACACGCTATGTGGGGCTGTTTTAGTATCGATGGCTCTAATGGTTTATTTGAAAATAATTTAGCCCAAGACTGTGGCCATGAAGGTTTTGATGTTGGAGGAAAATCTATTATAAGAAACAATAAAGTTGAAAATTCACACGCCGCGGTTGTTGTATTACATGGTTCACCTACTCTTCAAGAGAATATTTTTCAGGATGAGGTTCATTCTTTTCCTGGAGCAACACCAAACCTAGTCAATAATATTATTGACTCTTATTTAAAATGCAAGGCAGTCAAGGTCTGGGACTATGATAATTACAAGATTCCTTGTTTTGGTGAACCTTATTTAATTAAATAGAATAACCAAAAGCCAATCTTGCCCGCCTCGAGCGGGAGCAAACGGTCGTAAGGGGAGCCTTATGCTGAACTTGGGTGATATCATTAAGTGATTGGTCTATATTAGTAAAATTAACCAAATTTGATAATTTTAAAAATGACTTTACTGCTGACAGATAGGCAAGTTCGGTGTTCCCTCTAAGTTCTAGTTGAGAGGTTCCAACATTACGATAAACAAATTCATCATTAGTTAATTCACCAGCACTGACAAAAATAAAGAACTGATTCAAAGTGTTATAAGTAGAATTATACTCAATGACAGCAGAATCTTGAGCATTGATAAGATTCTGTTCACTTTGTAAAACTGCTGTTTCTAAATTTCTTTGAGCTAAGTCAAATCTAGCTTGAGTACTACTTAATGCTAACTCTGCTTGATTAACTCTTTGATTTGCTAAAATCTCAGTTTGTCTAAAATTTTGTAATGAATTGAAATAATTATTTTCGATATTTTCATCACGAATTCTGAATAAAGATTCTCCAACTGAAACAGGTGAACCAACTGGCACAACATATTCAACAGTGCCCGGCGTTAAACTTCTGATCAAAGTGTATTCTTTGGGAATTATAGTACCAGAAACAGTTAAATCAGTAGTGACTTGATTTTGCTTTTGGATTGTTTGAATTTTTACTTGCTTCTTGGCTACCTCCTCTATTTCATCACCATTACCACGACCGCAGCCGGTAACCACTAGAAGAGCAAGCATTAAAAATATGCTTAACTTAAGAGTTTTAATTAATTTATTGTCATTTATCATAAAATATTCATTATTCAGATTAGAGCATTTTACTACATTGACCTAATTTTGTCAATCATTTAACTTAAAATAAAAAACCCCTACGAGGGTAGAGATTTTTTGTTTTAAAAGTTTGCTTATTATTCTATTCTGCAGTATTAGAATCTTCTTCAGTAGTCGACTCTGATTCTTGAGCAGAATTTTCTACTGGTTCAGGTGTTGATTCAGGCTCATTACTATTTGAGCTACCACCCTTTAAAGCCTCTTTCAAATTTTTACCAGCTTTAAACTTAGGTACAACCACCGAAGGAATATCTATTTTTTCAGAAGGGTTGCGTGGATTAACTCCCACCCTACCTTTACGAGTTCGAGCGGAAAAGGCTCCAAAACCAGTTAGTGTTACTTCCTCGCCATCCTGTAATTTTTTTATAATAGTGTTAGTTAGAGTATCTAACACGTCCTCAGTTTCTTTTTTAGAAATACCTACTTTTTCACTAATAACATCTATTAACTCGGCTTTGTTCATTGTTGTTATCTCCTTTCTTTTGTTTCAATTAATAATTTATAAATGTTGATAAATATATTACTACCTTATGATACTATACTTTAATTTTTCTGTCTACGCGACTAATCCCTGTTGCCTTTTTGGTATCAGGATCAATCTCCAAAAGTATGGCCGAGACTATGGCTTCACCACTTTCAGCAACTTCAATCTTTGGTTTTTCACCAGCTAAAAAACTGGCGATAATTGGTTCCTTCTTATCTCCAATGACTGAATCGTACTCACCAACCATACCAATATCAGTAACGTAGGCCGTACCTTTGGACAATATTTTTTGATCAGCTGTGGGTATGTGGGTATGTGTTCCTAAAACTGCACTAACCCGACCATCAACATAATGACCAAAAGCATTTTTTTCCGAGGTAGCTTCAGCGTGAAAATCAACGATAATACCAGCTAAATTTTTATGATCAACTTCGGATAAAATCTCATCAATTTTTTCAAATGGTGAATCAACCTCATCTTTCATGAAAACCTGACCAATTAAATTAATCACTAAAAGTGATCTTGATCCAACCTCGATAACCTTGAATCCTTTTCCTGGTTTATCAGCAAAATAGTTAGCCGGCCTAATCAAATTTGAAGCTGGATCATTAAGCAGGCTCTCCGCTTCAGGCTTAGAGAAAATATGGTTGCCTGAAGTATAAAAATCTGCCCCGGCTTCAACTATTTCACTGAGCGTTTTGGCTGTTACACCAGCGCCATGGGCTAAATTTTCTACATTAGCAATAACTAAATCTGGCTGATACTCCTGTTTAAGTTCTGGGAGTATCTTGACGAAAGCTTTACGACCAAGCTTGCCGATGATGTCACCAAAAAACAATATTTTCATGGTCTAGGTTGTTAGGTTGTTAGGTTGTTAGAGCCAAGTGTCGAAAAAGTTTTATTTAACATTTTCATTACTTCTTCTAACAAACTATCAGCTATTTTAAAATTTAAAGTTTTTCCAAAGGGTAATCTTTTTACTATCTCAATTTGGGTCTCTAATTCTGCTCCAGAAGCATAAGCAATATTTAAAAAATGACGGTACTCTTTTCGGCTACTTCTCCTTCTACCTTCGGCAACGTTAGAGGGAATAGAAATTGATGATCGTTTCATCTGAGATGCTAATCCATAAATTTCAGTTTTAGGAAAATGGCTGGCTAACTGATAAATAGCTACTACTAAATCCATTGATCGTTGCCAATAAATTAAGTCCTTATAA
>CEPX01184692.1_pt1 | contig 13198 bp, 23 predicted proteins | sample 361361 | NCBI WGS metagenome assembly CEPX01 (sample SAMEA2619974, study PRJEB7988) | marine metagenome | biome: marine biome (ENVO:00000447); feature: mesopelagic zone (ENVO:00000213) & marine oxygen minimum zone (ENVO:01000065); material: "saline water (ENVO:00002010), including plankton... | reverse complement strand
GTATATATAATTATCAAGAAAAGTGGTAATTACCAATCATTACCAAGATTACCGTAATGATTAAAAGTAATTACGGTCATTATAGTATTAACAATGGTTGGCAAAGGTATGATACGCGCCCTTTTCGGGATAATAAAAAGAATTGAATACTGGAGTTCTAATTCGGCAGATAATTCCATATATGTGGAGGAAGACGCTTCTGCGGAGGAAATTCAAGAAATTATATCGGTCTGGGACACCCTCAGCTTCAATGAAAACACACAGGCCCACCATTTAAACAATGTAATTGGGTTTGACGAATGGGTAGATATGGAGGAAGTTAGAAGACGGATACTAGAACTTTTTGGGATGGAATATAAGAATTTTAGAAGTCTTTACCCCTATTTAAAAACTCTTGTGGATATTGGATTGATGGAAACAACAAGTGTGGGCGGACGCAGGAAGTGGCGCAAGATTGCCTTGCTCGCGCAGGCCAAAAAAGAAGATAAAATGCCTGAGAAAAAACCTATTTTGATTAAAAAGAAAAAAGAAAATTAGCGCGATTTTAACGCTCGGTATTGGGTGTAAAACTCTTTTAGATCCTCTGATAAAGAATAAACATTCTTGAACCACTCGGATTCAACAACAGGTTGGGCCAGGGATAAAACCATAGAATTCGCCTCATTTTTTCCCGTGCTTTGTTGGGTAGAAGTTTGCTTTAGTGCTTCAAACAAAGAAAGTGATTTTTCCCTGCCCTCGACATGGGTTCTTGACAACAACTCAACCAAGGCTTCAATAACCTTTTTCTCATCAACATCTTTCTCATTCATATAATAAACTGCCTTCCAATCCCCTTTGCCTTTCCAATGATGGGTAGGATTACGGCCTGTTTTAAAGAAATCAATTAACTTTTGGAATAATCCAGGGGGTATAATAACACAGTTCTTTCCTGGGCGAATATAGGGCACATCAGAGAGAATTCCTTTTCGGTGGTAATGATATACTTTGCCATTTGATTTGAAAACTGCTTGAGTGTACCCATAAAGAGCTCTAAATAGTTTTTGATAGGTATAAGAAGAATGTTTGATTTCTTCCGGAATAATAAATTTATATTGAATAAAATAACCTCTTACTCCCATCCACACCCCTCAGTTCCACTAATCTATATATTATATACAAAATTCTACTTATGTATAAAGATAATACATAAACAGATATAAATATAGTGTTTGTTTTTAAATAAAAAGAAATTGAAAGTAAAGTCTATTAACGTCTAGTATATCGATAGTATGACTTCTTTTCTGGTGCAGCTTCTTCTTTACTAACACTTTTACCACCAGAAACGATGATGATATCCTTCGCAGACTTTACATTTTTGTATGGGATGCTTTTTTCGCTTATTATTTTCTTTGCTTCTTGTTTACTTTTTGGTTTAAGAGGAGCGGTTGTTATAGTTTCAAGCTTCCCCTTTTCAAGGTTGATAACAACATCAAATACCTTGCCCTTATATGATGCATCCGCAGTGTATATGTCCATACCAAAGAGTTTTGATAATCTTACTGTCATTCAAATAACCTCCAGGAATATTTGTATATAATTACTGGCTTTTACTATATAAACCTATTCCCGTCCCTGTGCTTGTTGTGAAGGGGGTAGGGCCCGCCTATACATAAGAGATTAGATAACTTTGAGAGGGCGAGGAAAGCCAATACTTACTTATACATAACATTAGTTTTGTGCCCAAAAACAATATGTTATTCCTAAAATATATTTTGTGGTTTATACATAAAAAAAGGGGGATTTATTGGCATAGGTTTTTAAGTGCCAATAACTATTAGTTTTGGGGGATTTTATGGGTAAGGGCCTTTTTGAATTTATTTTTAGAGACAAACCAGCCAGGGTTATTATGGCATTATTAGATATTAAAACCCCGGTTTATGCATCTGTTTTAGCAAAAGAAGTGGATTGTACCTTCCCCCATATTGTAAAAATTTTGAAAGAACTAAAGGAACATAAGTTGATCAAAATATTGTCAGACGGCAGAACCAAACCCATAGTTCTTTTGCCGGCCGGAAAAAAAATTGCCATTTCCCTGAGAACCGCTCAGGCGGCATGCAAGGAAAAATAGTGGAACTACAGGGTCTCATAGATTGTCAAGCGGGCTTTCAACTTTCTTTAGTTCTTGTAATGAAACATGAGTATATATTTGGGTGGTGTTTAGATTTGAGTGCCCAAGAAGTTCTTGTATTTTTCTAATATTCTCACCCCCCTCTAAAAGATGAGTTGCATAAGAGTGGCGCAGTGTGTGAGGAGTAACCTTCTTTTGTATTCCTGCCTTTTTTGCGGCCTCCCTTATTATGCGCTGCACAGTATCTGAGCTTAAATTATTTCCATTCTTTTTGCTGAAAACAAATTCGCTTTTAATCTTCTTTCTCTCAAGATATTTTTTTAAGTATTTTACCCACCTGCGTGAAATAATTATTGTTCGATCCTTGTTGCCCTTTCCCCCCCTTATGCTTGCAACCCTCTCTTTGAGGTTTAAGTCAACGACTTTGAGTTTTACACATTCACTAACCCTAGCGCCAGAGGAGTAAAGAAACTGCACGATAAGTCGATTTCTCTTGGGTTTTGCAGCAATAATCAATTCTTTCACTTCTTTCCGGGTTAGAATAACCGGCAGTTTTTTTGCCTTACGCGGGGTCTTAATATCATCCAATAGCTTATTTCCAATAATATTGTGAAAATAAAATCGAATGGCGGAGTGAATAAGGGATAGGGTAGAATTGCTAACTTTCCCCTCTTCCTTTTTTTTGGCCAAGAACAGGATTATATCCTCTCTCTCGATTTCAGCGAGTGGTTTGTTAATATTTTTCAAAAAGTCTCGCATATAGAAAATATACATTTTGATTGTGCGCGGGCTATATCCTCCAACAATCAGTTCGCTTCTAATGCGCGAAATAATTTTTTCAGGGCCCAATCCTTTTTCAGTATAATCCATAACAGTATTTTGTCAAAGGGGTTAATATTTTTTTGCCGAGGCCAATCTTTATTTAAATGTTTCAAATATATTAGTTGTTTTATGAGGCGGAAGAAAAACCCCCCTGCGGATGAAAAAATTGAGAAGGTTGAGGACAAGAGTTGGAAGGAATGGTATGATGACCTTGACGTTGAAGAACACGAGAAACACCTGAAGCAGTTGGGGTTGGATAAAGAAGATATTGAGGAATGGGAAGAAGTTGAAGGATTCAAAAAGCCAAAGCCCAAGAAAAAGGAATGAGCGATTTCCTCATCTAATTATTTTTGCATAGTGAAGAGTGTATTTTGCCTGGTGATACAAGGTTAAGCCCCCTGCGCCGGCCAAAACAGCGGCAAAGTAATAGAATAGTGCGCTTGCGGAATCAAACCCATGAAACAGGGCCCCCTGTGCCAAAGACCAGATAAATAGGGTAATAAGTGTGGCGCCTACTAAAAAGAAAAAGATTCCCTTCATAAATAGTATAGTAGCTTCTTTCATCGGAATTTACTAGGCACAATCTATTTTTAAAGACGTTAACCCCTATATATATTAGCAAAAATCTATTTTTTTTTGTGGTTTGAATATAACGGAAGGTGTTGTTTCCTATGCAATTGGATCCTATGGAAGAAGAGATGAGACAAAAGCTGTTAGCTGAAGAGTTTAAGCTCAGAAAAAAGCAGCCAGAAGCCTGGACAAAGACAAAATACAGAAAATACGCGAATTTTGGTATTAACCGAAATAAAAAGGAAGAAAATTAAACTTTTCCTTTTCCCTTTTTGGGGGTTTAGAAATGAGTTCTAAAACTTGTTGAATTGCGTGTTGCGGCTAGCGAGAGCCATATAATATCTTTAAAAAGGCATAGCTATAAAGAATAGATAACGTGAAATAAGTACAGTAAAAAGACTGTTTTTTTATGTTTTTAGAGGTTTAAGAAAAATATTAAAATATCATTTTTAAATTGGAGGTGTAAAGTAAAATGGCATATAGTGCATATAACAAGAGGCGATTCCAAGGAGAAAAGCCAGTTAACGAAGGAGACGAATATAACATCGCGATTGAAGGTATTGGAACCAAGGGCGATGGTATTGGAAAGATCAAAGGATTTGTTGTTATCATTCCAGGAGTGAAGGTTGGCGACAATGTCAAGGTCAAAATCAATGCTGTTCGAGGCAAAGTAGCATTCGGAGAATCCATTGGTGAAGCCGACGCTATTCCTGAGAACGCAGAAGCCGCAGAGCAGGCCGCAGCAGGAGAAACTGCAAAGCCAGCTGAAGCAGCCGAAGAATCTGAGGAAGCTCCTGAAGAAGAGTCAGAAGCTGAGGAAGCCGAAGAGGCCGAAGAAGAGCCAAAGGCAGAGGAAGAGCCAGTCGAAGAGTCTGAAGTAACCGAGGAAACCGAAGAGGAAAAACCTGCTGAGGAAGCCGAAGAAGCCGAAGAAGCCGAAGAAGCCGAAGAACCAAAGGAAGAAAAAGAGTAATTTTTTTTAAACTCTTTTTCCTTTTTTCTATTTTTTTATCAAAGACATATCTTTAAATTTAGTTTGTGCATCTATTCCTGTCGAGGTGGGATAATGAGTATTACACTTTTGGCTCAAAGAGCAAAAAATTTTTCCGTGCAAGCGGAGAAAAAGTGCATGAATTGTGGGAAAAGTATTTGGCCAGGGAGAGGAATCTACGAAAAGAGGTTCTGTTCTATTGAATGCAAAGAAGCATACTGCGTTGTTGCAACCGCATAGGCAATCCAATCCCTTTAATTCTTTTTTTCAACATTTATTGTTAGTCATATGAAGAACTTTTCACTAATAATAAAAGAACTGCAGAAGCAGGTGCCGGATGACGCAGTTGTTTGGAATACCGATCCATTCAAAGTGCTAATTGCAACGGTTCTCTCCCAAAGAACCAGGGATGCGAACACTGCAAAGGCCGCAGAACGGCTCTTTTCCATCTACAAAAACCCGGAAGAGCTGGCTAAGGCCCCGGTACAAAAAATCGAGAAATTGATTAAGGAAGCAGGGTTTTTCCGAGTAAAAGCCCGAAGAATAAAGAAAATAAGCAAGGAACTCATCGAAAAATATGGCGGTGAAGTTCCTTCAAATAGAAAAGAACTCATAGTCTTGCCAGGCGTTGGTTCAAAGACAAGTGCATGCACTTTAGTCTATGCGTTTTCAAAGCCAGCTATCTGCGTTGACACCCATGTCCACAGAATAAGCAACAGGATTGGCATTGTTGATACCAAGACCCCGGATCAGACAGAACAACAGCTTGAGAAAGTTCTTCCAAAAAAGTACTGGCTGAAAATCAATCATGGAATGGTTAGGTTTGGGCAAAATATTTGCCGGCCAATAAAACCCAGGCACGAAAAATGTGCGCTACACCAACAATGCGATTTCTATAATAAGCAAGGCAAGTGGAAAGAATAGTTAACCTTTTATTGTTTTAAAGTGAATAATTATTTATGACACTGATTTACAATCTAATGCGCTGGACCAAACACACAATTCCTGTATTGATATCCAAAGTTGGCACATTCATATTATTTTTGTTTGCACTTGGCATGATTGTAGGATATTTTTTGGCACAAGCCGGCTACAATTACTTTATTTTGTTAGTGCCTGTGGTGGCCATGGCCATCATGTGGTACAAATTAGATGAAGGCACCCTAGTATTTATTATGCTTTTAGCAGTAGCCTTCTTCTTTCCAGAAGTATTTGCAATGTAATGCAAAAAAAGAGTTATTCTTCTTTTTCTAACTTGGACAACTTTCCGAATTTGCCGGTGCTCAGTTGTTTTTCACCCTGATATTCACTGACCCAACCATTCTCAATCTTTATTTTGTCGCCCTCGTTTACATCATTACACTGTTCATTCCAAAGCGTGATCTTTATTTCACCAGTATCGTCCTTGCCTGCGGCATTACAAACCTTTCCGCTGGCCCTTTCTGTGGCAAAATCGCGAATCTCGCTCTTGCTGACAATCTCCAGCACAATCTCTGGAACAGCCTGTTTTGCTTTAATCTCGTTTACCTTCAATTAAACACCTCTTCAATTAATTAACCAAAAGCTTTAAATGAGATTGCCAAAACCGATTATTAATGCAATACACCTATAGCCCAGAGTGGACTGCCATTGCCCTTAATCTTTCCAGGCAATTAGAGTTGGAGTATATAGATTTAGACAGGGTTGTTGTAATTGAGAGCCAAGGGAGCAAGACAAAGCGCACAATAGCCAGAATTCATGCTCTTGGGAAGGTAATGCAGTTAGGCATGGGCCAGAAAGCATTCTATACTATTGAGTTGATAACCGAGCGATTCAACAAAATGAGCAAAGAAGAAAAGATCAAGACAATTATTCACGAGCTGATGCACATCCCGGCAAGTTTTGGCGGCGGCTTCAGACATCACAAAATACACGTGACTTCCAGAACAGTTGAAACCGCCTTTGAAAGAATAAAACATCTTTATACATAACCCGTAGGGAAACAAAAAGTTGTTTTAAGACAAAGATTATTTCCTTTTGAAAAGTGCGTTTCTTGGCTCTAAATGGGCAAAAACCCCTACTGTATTTACCCTAAACCCGAATCCGGTATTTTTTCTATAACAATTTTTACCAAATCATTTTACATTACAAACCAATTATCTACTTCAAAGTTAGGATTTTATCTTGCTGGTTTCAATCCTAATCTTTACTTGTTTCCAGCATGTTAGTGTCAATAACGGCCAAATTTTTCAGTGCAATCTAGGGGTGGGTCTAAAAAGCCGAAAAAGTGGGTGATTTTTGGGGACTCCAATACAAATCGCACAAAATTGGCTCTTTTTCACTAATTTATTTTGCCAATCAACGAAAACGGGGCAGAATTAATATTTCTTCCTTGGTTTCAGACCAATATGAGTAAAAAACTTTGTCTGGCCATTTTGGTTGTCGGTGCGATTTTAAGCATATTTGTCTTCTACATAACACAGATCCAGTTTTTTGAACCTACAACAAGACAATCAATCTTTGTCCAACGCGTGATTGATGGGGATACCGTGGTCCTGAGCTCGGGAGCAAGGTTAAGACTTATAGGGATTGATGCTCCTGAAAAGGGAGAGCCCTGTTTTGGGGAGTCAGCCGAGTTTCTAAGGGAGCAGGTATCTGGCAAATTGGTAGAAATAGAGTTTGGTGCCGAGCAGTATGACAAGTATGGGAGGAAACTTGGGCATATTTTCAGGGGACAGAGTAATATCAATATTGCGATTGCAGATGTCGGCCTTGCATATGCGTTTCCTTTCGAATCCAATACCAAGTATGCTGAGGAGTTTGCTCTTGCAGAGCAGAGGGCAAGGGAGCAGGCGAAAGGCTGCTTGTGGCAGGAAAAACCTTAAATTATACTTATCCCAAAAACTATTATGAGAAAACCTATTTTTGGCAGCCCATTTTTCAAAACCCACCATATTAGGAGAACAGTTGCGAAGGAACGAGCTGGAACAATAAAGGCCGTCTCCCTTAATGAAGCGCGTCTAACTCCTGCACAGAGAACAATGTTAAAGAATGCTGGCTGGAAAAGAATGGATTTGGGTCAGTCACCTGCTTCAGCAATCAACAAAGCCATCTGGGTTAGTCCAAAAAGACCAAAGAAAAAATAATTCTACCTTTTCTTGACCACCCATTAAATAGTTTTTGTTCTTTTTCTCTTGGGATTGGAACTGAAGTGTGCAAAATGTGGTAAAACTGCAACAATTTATAATGCTCAGCAGATGCCTGTTTGTTCAAGGCATGTAAAGAATAAGATAAAAGTTCCTTCTTGCCCAAGCTGTGGGATTGAAATGATGTTAAGGGAGAGCAAGTATGGCAAATTCTGGGGATGCAAAGCATTTCCAATGTGTGATGGATTAAAAAAAATCTGATTTAATGGCCGGCTGCAGATAATTGCTGTTTGCTTCCCTTCAACCATATTCCTGAGTAAAATATTGCGTTAACCAATACTATTTCTACCATGGCTGCAATAACCCAGGCAATCCAGACTCCCTCCAAACCCATTCCTGTGGATAGGTAATATGCTAGACCTATTGTGATTGCCCAGAAGATTGCGTTGGTTGCGAGCATGTAATGGGTTTTTCCCGTGCCATTGAATGCTCCGATGATAACAAAGTATGATCCAAACAAAAGGTACATTAAAGGCATTATGCTCAAGTAGCTTCGCCCAATATTTATTATTTCCGGTTCCTGCGTAAAAATCCCAAATATTGCGTCTGGAAACAAAAATAGGGGAATGGAAATTGCAAGGGAAATGAGGAAAGTTATTTTTGAAGCAAGTTTTGTAACCTGCTTTGCTCTCTCCAGGTTTCCCGCTCCAACATTCTGTCCAACAAAAGCCATTACCGCAGTCATCATGCCAATTATTGGGAGCATTACAACACTGTTGAGCCTCAGTCCAATTCCAAATGCGGCAATGGCCAAACTGCCAAAACCACCAACAACCGCTGTCAAAAGCATGAATCCCCCTGCCCCCAGAGTCTGAGAGGCCGAAGCAGGCAGTCCGATTAAAACAATGCGTTTTAGTACACTCCACCGTGGTTTAAAATAGCGCATTGCCAGAGAAATAACCGATTTTGGGGCATATATGTAGTAAAAATTGAGTACTGCAGCCAGAACCCTTGAGAATACTGTTGCAATGGCTGCCCCAAACAATCCAAGAGCCGGCACAGGCCCAATTCCAAATATAAGAATTGGATTAAGTATTATATTTATCACTACGGAGATCGCAAGGTTTTTCATGGGGGTTTTGCTGTTTCCCTGGGCTTTGAGAATAGAATCAGAAACAAACCAGGTGAACATAAAGATTATGCCAATGAAAATTGGGACAGAGTACTCTATTGTCAAAGCAAGTACTTGTTCATCAGCCCCCATAAAAACAAACAATACCGGTGAGTACAGGATTCCAAGGATTGCAATGGCCGCACCGAGAACCGCGCCCAATACCACGGCATGCTCCGCCACATTATTTGCCATTGCAATGTCCTTTCTTCCAATGGCCTGCGATATTAGGGCTGTTGCCCCCATGTCAAGGCCGTTTGCAAAAGCAATGAAAATAAATATTACTGGGAATGTGAGGGAAACAGCTGCAAGTTCCAGTGGCCCAAGCATTCCAATATAGATTGCATCAATAATGTTGTAGGCTGTGTGAAAAAGCATTCCAATTACGATTGGAGTGGCAAACATTATCAGTTTTCTTGCCACACTACCCTCTGTTAAGTCTTGCTGCATGCAAAAAAATAAGAGTAAAACACTTTTAATCTCTCCCCCCCCTTTTTTTTCATGGAAGAAGGATTCTCAATAGAAAATATAAAAATTAAGAACAAGCTTGTTCTTGCGCCAATGGCCGGCATAACAGACGTTGCTTTCAGGCTTTTGTGTAGAGAACAGGGGGCAGGTCTATGTTACTCGGAAATGATTAATACTGAAGCCATTTCCAGAAACAACAAGTCTTCAATACGCCTGTCAAAAAGTTCTCCCAGGGACAAGCCTCTTGGCATACAATTGTTTGGCGCGCGCATTTCATCAATGAAAAAGGCTGGCACAATTCTCGCCAAAAACAATGACTTTGATTTTTTTGACCTAAACTGCGGTTGCCCAGATGAAAAGATTCTGAGACAGGGGGCAGGAGCCGCTCTCTTACAGCGTCCAAAAAGAGCCGGCGAACTGATACAAGCTTTGAAGGAAACAGGGTTCCCTGTAACAGCCAAAATCAGGATTTCCAACAATATTCTGCAGTCAATAAAGTTCTGCAAACAATTGGAGGCGGCAGGTGTAAGTGCTATAACTGTTCACGCAAAAACAGTTGAACAGGCTTATAGGGGGCAGGCAAACTTTGTAGCAGTAAAGCGCATTGCAAAAGCAGTTGAAATTCCAGTAATTGCAAATGGCAACATTCAGACAATGCGCGATGTTGAAAAAACATGTGCCTCAACAAAGGCAAGTGCAGTCATGATTGGGCGAGGAGCTATTGGCAACCCCGGGATTTTTGCTCAGGTTCAGGACAAAGAGGGAGCAACACCTCTTGAATCATTGTTCAAGTATTTGGAGTTGTGCAAGAAGTTTGACACCGGGAGCTTTGGCAGAAAAAAAACTATGGCCATAAGGTTTCTTGTTAAAGCCAAGAAGAAACAAGTTGTATTCCAAATGCAAAAGGCAAAAACAGAGGAAGAACTTCTCAGCGTTATCCAAGGCTTACGCTGAGCAAGGTTTAACTACTTTTGAGCACTAATTTTAATATGAAGAAGTGCCGTCCAAGAATTCCCGTCAAACAATTTCGAATGAGAGGAAAAAAGGTTAGCTCCTTGAGAAGCTCCAAAGCAAAGCAAGAGTTCTCACATAGCACTATTCCAATTGGGGAGGGAAACTCCTTATCGGATAAAACAGTCAGAACATTGTTCGGCAGTGCGGATTGCGTGAAGTGTGGCAGTGTTGTGTTTGATGAAAGTGGGCACCCGTGCGTTGCCATAAATTGTCCTTAGCATTGGTCTAAGCTAGGGGGAATGCGGAAATGTTGTGCGCAAAAGCGCCAAGCGCAATCATTACAAGTGTAAATGCAATCATGGTTGTGAATCTCATTAGTTTCACCTCTGTTCAATAAAACAAGTGTTTCATAAAAACCATTAAACTGTCGAAAACCTTAGTAAAAAAACTAACAAAGCACCAAGGCCTTTTTTATCCCATTTTTTTGACAAAAAAGAGCCTTTCAAAGCGCTTTTAAAGTTATGCCATGCAGAGATATGTACTTGTTTAACCCACAGACAATTTGTTCTGGGGAAACAATTATAACAAAAAAAAGGTGAAAAAACTAAAATGAGTGACGACAAGTTTGGCAGAGAAATGCACAAAGTAACTTGCTCTGAGTGTGGGAAAGAAACAGAAGTTCCTTTCAAACCAGACGGAACAAGACCTGTGTACTGCCGTGACTGCTATCAAAAGCACAAGAAACCTAGAGGAAACTACTAATTAACTTAATTAGCCTGGACCTCATTAAAAAATTCTAATTCTTATTTTTTTTATTTTTTTCGACGTAGCTTAGGGGCTAGTATGCAAACACAAGGATTAAATTTGTAATCCACAACATATGTAAATTGGAGAAAGGACCTATTATGCAAGAACGCACAGGATTCAAGGTTACGATTGGAGGGGTTAAACCACCAATGCCAGAACCACCAAAACCGAGTTTTGGGAGTCCTATGAATCCATTCAAGTTCCTGTCCTGGATTCCCTTCCTTTTCACTTTTGGATCAGTATTCTTCTTAGCGCTAATTGTCCAGTTAGTTTACAATATTATAACCAAGCCAAATGCGCCAATTACCTATGGCGAAGCGGCAGCAATATTCCTGATTTCTTTGGTTGCGGCAATTGCAGTTGGATTGCTGGCCAAGTACAAGGCCGAGAGAGAAGCACGCCTCTCCCATGTGAAAATTTTGTGAATTTTCCCAAACAACAATAATTAAATTTCTCCTGCCCCTTCTTTTTTCATGGACTTCTTTGTTTATCTTGTGGAGTGCGGGGACAAAACTTACTACTGCGGATGGACAACAAATCCAGAGGCAAGAGTTAAGGCTCACAACAAGGGTACGGCCTCCAAATACACAAGAGCAAGACTCCCAGTAAAACTAGTTTACATCGAAAAACAGAAAAACAAGGGAGCGGCACTTCGGCGCGAAGCAAAAATAAAATCTCTAAGCCGAAAACAAAAGCAGGCGCTTGTGAATAGTTTTGCAGCAAAAGCTTCACAAAGCCAATTTTTTTCATAATTTTTAAACAATCGAACGCTTACAACCATTTGCGGAACTGAGGGAGCGCCACTATTAGATTTTTTTATATCAACAAAGCGTATTTAAAATAGTTTTTTCACTCGAATAATGCAATGAAAAAAGAATTTTTAGTTGGATTAATTGCACTACTGGTTTTGGTTGGTGGTTGTACGGTTCCAACCCAATATGTTTGTTCTGACGGTAGCACAGCATTGGCTCCAAGTGACTGCCCTGCAGCCGAAACGCCTGATGATACAGGCGGTCAACAGGAAACATTGCCACTTAATCAGGATGAGGAACCAGGGTCTGATGACGAGCCCCCTGCAGACGATATACCCATTGAAGTCGATTTCAAGATTGTGAGCGAGGATTTCTTCTGCGAGCTAGCTCACTACTCAAGTTCTTTTGGAGTAGAACTTTACAACCGCGGGACAGAGAATGTTCCTGACAACGCGGTTATCAAACTTATCTTAGAGAACGATGCTTCAACTTATGACTATGTTAGGGGTGAAGTTGAACCTGGAAAAAGGTTTTGGCAGAGCCAAAGGAGCGCCAGAGCAGGATTCATGGGTCGCACCTTTTCATTGAATACAGGAATGCTTGGGGAAGTCCTCACTATTGGATACTGGTTTGTTTACTGTGAACCAGGGGTAAGGCCGATTGACTGCGGGGTAGACAACGGCCTGATCATAATTGAGGGCAACACGGAAGACTGTGAAGTTGAAGGTTACTTTACATAAAATCGCAAAACAACTATTTTGATAAACACACAAATTGTTGGACAAACATACTATGGAAAATGTAGAAAACTAAGAAAAGCGAAACAATAAAATAGGAGTTTGAACTATACTAAAGCAGTTGTTCTTATTTTTTGAACGCGAGTTCTTTTTTAAGGAGGCAATCTTAGTGGTTAGAAGAAAATTATCAGAACTATTGGACGAAGTGAATAAGGCAAAGCCCCAGAATTTCTGGCATGCAAGGCTACTTGAAATGCAGGCTCTGCTTAAGGAAAAGAAATACTCTGCCCTTGAGAGGAGGATTCATGACCTTTTGCAATCCGACAGGGCTACTGGCAGGACAAAAGCTTCTAAAGCAAAAGAAAAGCGGTAAAAGTTATTCTGGTTTGTTTTATAATAGCTTTCGGTATAATTCAATCGGTCTTACATGACCCAAACAGTATTTTATTCTTTCCATATGAGTGATTTCGCTAACTAAATCACAATTTTTTGGACAACCAATCCAAAAACCGCAAAATCTAAAAAGGGTTTAAGCGGTTCTTACACAGTAAAGGCCTTTTGGTTCGGATTCACAGGTAGTGAAACAGCCTGATGCAATCCAATTGGCGTTGGTTTGAGAAACCATCCCAATTTCAGCATTGCCTGCGCATCGACCAATCATACTAAAGAATTTTTTCATAAAGTTGGATGGAAA
>CEPX01001775.1_pt1 | contig 13198 bp, 14 predicted proteins | sample 361361 | NCBI WGS metagenome assembly CEPX01 (sample SAMEA2619974, study PRJEB7988) | marine metagenome | biome: marine biome (ENVO:00000447); feature: mesopelagic zone (ENVO:00000213) & marine oxygen minimum zone (ENVO:01000065); material: "saline water (ENVO:00002010), including plankton... | reverse complement strand
GGCAAATTCGGGATTGAATCGGTTTGTCTGGAATCTAAGTTATCAAGCTGCGAAACCGCTCGATCCGTCCTTGGCCACAAGGGATTATGAACCGTTAGCGCAAGAACCCAAGGGTAGGGGGCCTGCCGCGCCTCCCGGGCGGTACGATATTCGAATGTCAGTCGGTGGAAGAAGTGCCACTGTGTCATTGTTGCTTCTTAAGGATCCCCGGGTGGATGCCACCCAGGCTGACCTCGATGAGCAGTTCGAGTTGCTACAGGAACTGACCGCCAAACGTTCGGAGTTGCGCACACATGTTGACCGTATTCGTCGGATGAAGCGACAACTCGATGACCTCATCCAAAAACTGCCCAAAGGAGCGCGACGAGCCGTGTCGAGTACTATTTCGATTCGAAAAAAACTGGAGGTAATCGAAAACACGCTCGTAGATACGCGGCGCGAGAGTCCACGTGATGAGTTGCGTCATCCGGCGGGTCTCGATGACACATTGGGTGGCATGATGTGGTGTGTCACGATGTCTGATACGGCGCCTCCGGCTCAGACCCGGGAAGTGTCAGTGGAAGTCGTTCGAAAAATCGATGGTGAAATCCGAAAGCTCAACAAACTTGTCGATGGGCCGATTGCGACACTGAATGCAAAAGTAGGAAAAGCGGGCGTCCCCGCGATCATCGCCTGAGTCTTTATATCATGCGAGTTTCGCTGGATTTATGGCGCATTACTTGTGCTGATCTAATTGTACGTACCGCCTATCAGGTGGGTAAAACACCGCTGATGCCGCTGTTTGCGGCATCTCTTGGGGCCGGAGAACTTTTAGTTGGGGCTATCGTATCGGTCTCGACGATGACGGGCATGGTACTCAAGCCGATTTTCGGCTGGCTTTCGGATCGGTGGGGAAGAAGGCTTTGGCTTTTGACGGGCCTTGTGCTGTTTTCGGGTATGCCGTTTCTCTATTCATGGGTCAATACCCCGGAAGAACTTTTTGCACTACGCCTTCTGCATGGACTCGCTACTGCAGTTTTTGGACCTGTCACGCTGGCTTTTGTGGCTGAGATGGCGGTCTCTGGGAAGGCGGAACGCCTCGGCTGGTTTGGTATGGCGCGAAGCGGCAGTTATTTGCTGGCGCCACTTTTGGGCGCATGGCTTCTCACCTGGATGGACCCGGCTACCGTATTCACCTTAATTGGTTTCATTAGCTGTCTTGCCTTTCTGCCTGTATGCATGATGGATTTTTCAGGCCCACCACATAGATGGAATATGAAACAGGAAAGGGAATTCGGGCGAGCGTGGAAAAGCGCTTTCAGCGCCGTGATGTTCAATTCCAGACTGTGGGTGGCCGGCGTCCTCGAGATGCTGGTCTATTTGGTCACGTATTCGATCAAGGCATTCCTGCCGCTCTACGCGCTGTACGCGGCGGATTTCAATCTGCTCGCAGTAGGGCTGTTCTTTACTGTACAAGAGGCAGCACATTTTGTGATGCGACCTGTTGGTGGCCGATTTGGTGATCAAGTGGGTTATCTGACGGCAATCAACGCCGGGTATCTAGTTCTCGTGATTGGGCTCTCGTTGTTACCATACGCAACTGCACACGTGGAGTTATTGGTCATTGCTGTTGTCATCGGTGCCGGCCAAGGGCTGATCTTTCCCTCCACAGTCGCATTTGTTGGCCGGTGTGTGGACACCCGTCATTTGGGTGCAGGTATGGGATTCTTCGGTGCGGTACGCAATTTTGGCAAAGTGGCAGGACCGCTTACTGCGGGTGTACTCCTAACCCGTATGGACTACAGTCAGGTTTTTCATTTGGGCGGTACAGTTGCCCTATTGGTGGTATTGACCCTTCTCTTGCTGCAGAAGAATTATTTCAAATGGAATTTCCTCGGGTCTTGAAAGATGAAACCGATTCTCCCGCCTCTTAATCTTTTGAAGCGCATCGATATCGGTCTGGGTCAGATCTTAGCCTTCGAAGAGTGCGGAGCCCTTTGAATCGGAGGTCAGTGTAACCCGGTATTTCAGCGAGGCAAGCCTGCCAGCAGATCCTGCTACACCATGGCACGGTCTGTGGGTACACTCGTATTTCCAGCAACAAGGTCAGTGTGCCCTGGAGGTGACTCCTGGTCTGCCAATAAAGGGGAAAAATATGGTTGAGAAATTTGCCGGCCGTTGTCTTTGCGGGGCGGTGCAGTTCGAGTGCAGCGCCGAACCCGTGTTCCAGGCCAACTGCCATTGCGATGACTGTCGCCGGAACACCGGTGCGGTCTACGGGTCGCTGGTGTTCGTGCCGGTCGAGGCGCTCAGCATTCGTGGGACAACCGGAAGTTACCAGCATTTGAGCGATGCCGGTAACACCATGACCAAGTATTTCTGTCCGACCTGCGGGTCGCAGATGTTCACCAGCAATACCCGAAGGCCGGAGCGGCGCGGCGTGCGGGTGGGCGTGATTGACGATGCCAGCTGGTTCCAGGCGACTGCCTACGTATACAGTTGCCGCAGTTTGCCGTCTACGCCGCTGGACCCGGCGGTCAAGGCCTTTGACAAGATGCCGGCTTGAGCTCACAGCAATCTGCTGGTCACTTGGGCAAGAGGAAGGCTAGGCTAATCTGAAACACGCCCAACCTGTGGTGGGAATGGTTAAGCCACTTTGGGTGCAGGGAACAAGCGCTACGGTCCAATGGCGGTCGCCAGTACCGGCGGCAGGATAGAATAGGCCGTAAGATTTTCAGAGCAGCACTCGCCCCCAGACCAGTAGTTATGAACCTTGCCCGTTTTCCCCGCTTGCACTGGGGCCACCTGCCAACACCGTTGGAACTTCTGCAGAACCTCAGTCGTGAACTCGGTGGTCCAAGTATCTGGATCAAGCGCGACGACTGCACTGGTTTGTCCACCGGTGGCAACAAGACCCGCAAGCTCGAGTTCCTGATGGCCCAGGCACACGTGCAAGGTGCCGACGTTGTCCTCACCCAGGGTGCCACCCAGTCGAATCATGCCCGGCAGACGGCGGCGTTTGCTGCCCGCCTCGGTATCGCCTGCCACATCCTGCTCGAGGATCGTACTGGCATCAGCGAGCACAACTACCAACACAATGGCAACGTGCTGCTCGATCGCCTGCACGGTGCAGCCATAGAGCGCTATCCTGGCGGTACCGACATGGAGGCGGCACTGACGGCGGCTGCCGAGCATTTCCGGGCCGAGGGAAAGAATGCTTACCTCATCCCCGGCGGAGGTTCGAATGCCACCGGTGCACTGGGTTACGTCAACGCGGCCTTTGAACTCGTGGGTCAGGCCAATGACAGCGACTTGCGCATCGACCAGGTGATCCACGCGACCGGCAGTACCGGCACCCAGGCGGGTCTGGTGACGGGGCTGGCCGGTATTCGCAGCGACATTCCAGTACTGGGCATCAGCGTGCGCGCCGAAAAGGCGCAGCAGGAAGAAAACGTTTTTCGCCTGGCCTGTATGACCGCCGAAAAACTCGGCGCCGCCGGTGCGGTCAGCCGTGACGACGTAATCGCTAACAGCAACTATGTGGGCGAGGGCTACGGTATTCCGGCGCCCAGCACACTGGAGGCAATCGACATGTTGGCAAGGCTGGAGGGCATCCTGCTCGATCCCGTCTACTCAGGCAAAGGTATGGCCGGCCTGATCGACCTGGTACGAAAAGGCGAATTCGAACAAGACCAGAACATCGTCTTTTTACACACCGGTGGTGCGGCCGGGCTTTTTGGTTACACCTCGTTCCTTGGGGCCTGATCGCGGACGGTTTCTCAAACTGACCGGCCTGGCCGCTCGAATTCGAGCTGCATTGGTATTTCGTTCCCGTTGGATCAGTGCATCCCTCTGAATTGTGGAGCACGCTTGTTGATGAAAGCATCGATGCCTTCCTGGCCGTCCTGCCCAGCCAGATTGGCGGCGATCTCGATGGTTTCAATATTGGTCTGGGTAATAAAATCGTTTTCAAAACAGGCCTGCAGCATCCTGCGCGCCGAGGCGTAGGCCTGGGTCGCACCCCGGGCCAGCGTATGGGCAGCCTTGACGGCTGCCTCCAGGGCAGTGCCTTCGGGGACGGTTCTGGTTGCCAGCCCCCAGTCAACGGCTTCTGCAGCCGAGAGTTCGCGGTTCTCGAAAATGAGCTCCTGGGTGCGGCGCAGGCCGATCAGTCGTGGCAACAGCCAGGTGGAACCACCATCTGGGCTCAGGCCCGCTGCGGTGTAGGCAAGGCGGTAGCGGGCGGTTTCATCGACCAGCACGATGTCGCCCACCAGCGTCATGGGCACGCCGCCCCCGGCCGCAATGCCGTTGACCCCCACGACCACGGGCTTAGGCATGGTCAGAAGGATGTGTTGCGCCTCGTGCCAGCGGTCGGCGATCGTAGCGAGTTTTCCGGTATCTGTACCAAAAAGCTGGAATTCCTTCAGGTCACCGCCAAAACTGAACATGGGTCCGCGTGCGCTGAAAACCACGGCGCGCACGGCTTCATCGTCCCGTGCCGCGGTGGCTGCGGCGAGGATATCGAGCGCCATCTGGCGGGATAGTGTATTGCCTGCTTCGGGACGGTTTAAGCAGATGATCGCGAGCGAGTCGTCGCGCTGGTAATCGACATGAGTAAGGTCCACGGGCTGCTCCTCCTGTTTCGTGGGTGGGCTGGACACGGGCCAATAATGGAGCATGTCAGCTTGCTGAATCAATTCCCGGACAATATACCGGGACGTGGCGATGCAGGGCTGCCGGATATACCCGGCCGCTGCTACCATACGCTTCGATCAAGCACCAGGAGAAACCGCAGCATGGCAATGGGCAAGAAGACTACCCTGGAGGTGGAACTGCATCCGGATATGGTCCAGATGCTGGAGCACGCCAGGGAACTTTATGGATTTCGCAGTACCTCCAAGGCGTTGCGGGTTATTCTCGACTATGTCGCCGTCGATGCCGACTGGGAGAAGATCTTCATGAGCCAGCGTTGCCTGCGCTGTGGCAGCGGCAAGGGCTGGGAGCGGCCAGCCTAGGTGAGCAAGGCCGCGACTTCAGCGCTGCGGTCTTGATGCCGCAATAATGCAGGGTCGCGCCAGGTAGCTGAGGAGATGTCCGTCCACACCAGCTCGTAAGGTGCACCTATTTCCTCCAGTATGGCGCACACCTCCATGGCGGCTGAGGGTTCCGAGTAGTAGAGTCTGTAGGTCATGGGCTAGCTCTTTCGCGTCTGGGTGCGTTGTGATTATTTTCTACTGTCAAGGATTCTGATGGAAATCCTCCGTACCGTTGGCACCACTGTGCTGGACCATGTCATCCTCATCAGTGCCGGGGTGGTCATGGTAACGTTTTTTCTGCAGCGGTGGAGCGACCAGACCGAGGGCCAGGTTAATGCTGCACTGGCTTGGCTGGAAGGGGCGCTGCAACAGGCACCGGACCGCCTCTATGCGGCTGTTCATCCCAACTGGTCGGTATACCGCAAGCAGGTCGAACACCGTCTCAAGTCTACCTGCCCGGGTTTTCCCGACACGGTCTATCGCCTCGTGCTCGGGGAATTCGACGCTTGCTACCAGTTCGACGACGGTACATATATTCGGGTAGGTTCGGCGGCCGACGAATCGATAAGCCTCGATCCCGGCTTCATGCCACTGGTCGCACCGGCGGAACAGTTCCGGCTGCGCCGGGTACAGGCCCGCCGTCGCTGGCGCAGAATCCGGCGCATCATCGCTGGCCTGGTGGCTTATGCTGTCTTCGTCGTAATCGCAATTACCCTGCTGGTAATAGCAAAAGGGCCGGTGACCTAGCCGGGTCTGGCACCAGTGCGCGGTTTGACCAGCGACAACGCAACCATCATCGTTACCAGCGACAACCAGATCCAGAGCGAATGGGATTCGCCGAAGATCAGTATGCCCCAGAGCACCCCCGATAGCGTCACCACGTATGCTGTCTGGCTGGCGAACACCGGGCCGGCGTACATCACGAGGTATAAAAACAGGCCGTAAGCGATCACGCTGATTGCGGCCATGCCGAGTATTGCCCAGCCTGGGCGGCCCAATGGCCAGGTAAGTGGCTCGAACGTGCCGGTAAGCCACACTGCGGGTGTCATCATAAGTGTTGCTGCAAGGAGCATGCCAGTCACGACTACAAAAGGGTTGGCACCTGCCGGCATGCGCAGCGCAATGATGAGGTTCTCCGCTGTATAACAGAGCGCGGCCAGGACGACGATCAGCACCCACGGTGTGGCGGCAGGGTCCGGCAGGCTCTCGTTGGGTGCTAGCAGCAGTGCCACCGAGAAGATGCCGAACAACACACCGAGCAGTCGCATAATCGAGATTTTTTCCACTCGCAGGACTGCGGCGCCGATGAATGTCATCAGCGGCACGGTGGCAACAGTGATGGCCAACACCCCGGCAGTGATGCGCGAAGCTGCGTAGAAATACAGGATGCCCGGGATTACCGAGCCCAGCAGGCCACAGATGACATAAAGAACAAGGTAGTTTTTCTTTAACGGCAGGTGCCGCCCTTTAAAACTATTGACAACGAGCAGCAGCAACGCGCCGATCAGCGACACCCAGTAGTTTATTCCGAGCGGATGCGCACCGCCCTCGGTGGACATCCTGGCAAGGGAAAAAGACAGGCCCCAGGCAACGCCCAGGAAAAGCAGCACCAGCCAGGCCCACGGGCGCTTGTCGGCAACACCGCCCGGCTGGCTGGAGTTTGTGGCAATGTTTTGCGCTGCAGCTTGCTTCGCAGTATCCGTCACGGGTTCGGGGGGTCGGTATGTGGCCAGTTGGGTGGCGCTCATCGTTTGCGAGCGGCCGGAGGGCCGGCGCAGTCTAATCGAAACGGGTCGGAGCCGCTTGCCGGCCCGCGACCATTGACGCGACCCGAGGCGAGGGCCGCGTTTGTCCGCCGGCGGGTAACTGGGCCTGGTACCAGGTTATTGTGGTGCCCGCTAAAGTCAGGCCGGTAGACAACCGTTACAATCAGGCGCTACGGTAAGCCGTACCCAGCCGGGCCGTGTGGGCGCGGGCTGGTGACAGTCACGGCACCAGCACAGCATCAATCAAAGGAGCAAATTCATGGGGACGTTTTCCGGTAAGCGCGTGATCATCTCGGGCGGCAGTCGCGGCATCGGCCTGGCCATCGGCAAGAGGCTCGCGGCCGACGGTGCCTGTATCGCCATCCTGGCCAAGACCACAGAGCCACATCCCAAGCTACCCGGCACCATCTTTACAGCGGCTGCAGAGATCGAAGCCGCCGGCGGCCGGGCATTGCCTGTCGTCACCGATATCCGGGAAGAGGCGCAGGTCAAGGCGGCGGTGGCGCAGGCTGCTGATGAATTCGGCGGGCTCGATATTCTGATCAACAACGCCAGTGCGATATCGATCACCCCTACGGCGAAAACCGAGATGAAGCGCTTTGATCTCATGTTTGCGGTCAACGTGCGCGGCACCTTCATGCTCTCCAAGGAATGCCTGGCGCACCTCGCCAAGGGAGATAATCCGCACATCCTCAACATCTCACCGCCACTCGACATGCAGCCCAAGTGGTTCGCGCCATCGGTGGCCTACACCATCTCCAAGTTTGGCATGAGCCAGTGCGTTTTGGGCATGGCTGAAGAACTGAAGGCCAAGGGCATCGGGGTGAATGCGCTGTGGCCGCACTCGGTGATAGCAACCGCCGCCATCAGCAACGTGGTCGCAGGCAGTATCGCCTTCCCGCACTGTCGCAAGCCGGAGATCATGGCCGACGCAGCCGCCGTGATCCTGGGCAGGGATGCCGGGGAATTCACCGGCAACTTCTGTATCGATGACGTGCTCCTCTCCAGTGAGGGCGTCACCGATTTCAGCGGTTACCGCATGGACCCAGAGAAATCCCTGTGGAGCGACTTTTTCGTGCCCGATGACATCCCCGAGGTGGAACCGCTGGTCATGGCCATGAACCCAGGCGGATGAGGAGAACACATTTGTCGCGTTGTTCTTCGCTGACTGACCCGGCCGACAGACTGGGTGGAAATCCGGTGTGAGAAAAAGCTGGCTCATCTTTTTTCTGTCCGTATTCCTGTTGGCCGGGTGTAGCCGCAAACCGGATGCAAGCTGGCACATGGTCAACGTCAACACGGGTGAACTGCAGGGAGATGCCAACCTGATCCAAACCGGCGAGTCGGTCATCATGATCGACGGCGGTTACTACAACGAAGCGAAAAAGTCGCTGCTGCCCTACCTTGCCGAACTTGGCATCGACAAGATCGATCACTTTTTTGTGTCCCACCCGCACCGGGATCATTACGAGGGGTTGGTTGCACTATTGGAAGCGGGCGTGACAGTTTCCAACCTGCACCTGCGCATTCCGCCACAGCATATCTGTGACCGGGAGATACCGTGGGGCTGTGACATGGCCGATATCGCCGCTTTAGTGAATAAAGCAGAAGCTCACGGTGTCATCATTCACCACCCGGAAGCCGGCCTTCGCTATGATTTTGGCTTGGGCTCCGCCATCGAGATTCTCCACGCCCAGGAAGATGATCTACCTGCTGACACCATCGACGTCAATGATTTGTCGCTCATCATGCAGTGGTCGATCAACGATGTCACCGTGTTGTTTACTGGCGACCTGAATATGAAAGTGGGCACTGTGCTGAGCGATGACCCGCGGATGAACTCTGACTTCATGAAGATGCCGCATCACGGTTCAACCGGCCTTGCGCCGAATGCTTTTTTCGAGCAGGTCGACCCAGGCTACGTGCTGGTGCCGGGCCCGCAATGGATATGGTGCGGTGACCGCGGGGCCCGGCCAAGGGAATGGGTCAAGCAAAAAAACTCCCGGTCTGGGTCAACGGAATTGACGGGCATGTCCGGGTCGATTTCTTCAGGGACCGTATCGTCGTGACACCTGAACACGACTCCGCAGAATGCAAGTTGCGCGCCTTCGGGAAAATGGAGATTTCGTTATGACGACCGGTGCTCTGTTGGCGACCAGCGGGATCGATGTCGCGTTCGGTGGTGTGCAGGCGCTCAGCAAGGTGACCATAGAGGTTGCGCGCGGCAGCATCACGTCGTTGATCGGACCCAATGGGGCCGGCAAGACAACGCTTTTTAATGTTGTCTCGGGTTTTTACCGGCCGCTTGCCGGGCGAGTGGTTTTCGGCGGTACCGACATTACGGCCATGCCCAGTCACCAGAGGGCGGCTGCCGGACTCGCTCGGACCTTTCAGAACATCTCCCTGTTTCGCGGAATGAGCGTGCTCGATAACATCAAGCTGGGCGCCCACACACGTCTTGCCAGTGGCGTGTTCAGTGCCGGCTGCTATGTTGGCCTCGCCCAGCGGGAAGAAATCGCCTTGCGCGAGGAGCTCGAACGCGATGTGATCGAGTTCCTGGAGATCGACCACATCCGTAAGGTTGAGGTATCAATGCTGCCTTACGGCCTGCAAAAGCGGGTAGAACTGGCCCGGGCCCTGGCCATGAAACCAGAGCTGCTGTTGCTCGATGAGCCCGTGGCGGGGATGAATCGGGAGGAAACCGAAGACACGGCCCGTTTTATTCTCGATATCAAAGAACACTGGGGCGCTACGGTGCTGATGGTGGATCACGATATGGGAGTGATCATGGATATTTCTGATCAGGTCTGGGTACTTAATTTCGGTGAGGTCATCGCAACTGGCATGCCGGCGCAGGTACAAGCTGAGTCCGCAGTGATCGAGGCCTACCTCGGTTCGGACGGCGCCAGGCAGACGGCCGCATGAATAGCCTGCTTTTTGTATTGGAGGACAGTCTGAGTGGGCTCATGACCGGCGGTGTTTATGCCTTGATGGCAGTGGGCATGGTGCTGGTTTTCAAGGCGACACGGGTGGTCAACTTCGCTCATGGTGCGATCATGATGGTGGGCACCTATTTCTTTTTTTCGATGTCGGCTATGGCCCAGGCGCTGGCAGTCACGTTCTGGGTGACTGTGCCGCTCGCGCTCATCGCGACGGGGCTGCTCGGTGCGTTGCTGGAGCGGGTCCTGATGCGGCCGTTGCTCGGGCAATCGGTATTTTCAATGATCATGGTCACGGTCGGCTTGATTTCCGTCCTGGAGGGCCTGGCCGCACTCATTTGGACTACCGAGGCACAGTATCCACCGGCGCTTTTCGCTCTCGAGATCACGTTTATCAATGGAATCGCAATCAACCTGCAGATGTTCTGGAGCTTTGTCGTCGGTGTTGGCGTTTTTATCCTGATCGCGGTGGTGCTGTTTCTGACCCGTACCGGTGTCGCCTTACGGGCGACGGCTTTCGATCAGGGCACGGCTTACGCAATGGGCATCAACGTACCGCGTGTCTTCAGCCTGACCTGGATGCTGGCCTCGATGACCGGTTGTCTGGCCGGGCTGCTGCTGGCTCCGCTCAACAGTTTGACACCCGCGTTGGGCCACCTGGGTCTGAGCGTGTTGGCAGTGATTATCCTGGGCGGCCTCGATTCCATACTGGGCACGCTGATTGCAGCACTGCTGATCGGCTGGTTGGAGGCTATGGCGGGGCATTACCTGGGCGGTGACTGGCGCGGGGTGATGCCTTATGCCGTGGTGCTTGCGATCATCCTGGTGCGGCCATATGGCCTTTTTGGCACGCGCGAGGTAGAGAGGCTCTAGCCTATGTATATTGGCAGCGCCAGGCTCAGTTACCGGGCAGACGAGGCAATCTGGCAGCGGCCAGCTCACCGCGGCAGTGTGGCAGCACTCCTGTTGGCGCTGCTGTTATTGCCGCTCTTTGGCAACGATTACACGTTGCTGCTGGCCGGCCAGTTGTGTATCTACGTGATTGCGATTACCGGGTTGAACCTGTTGACCGGTTACACCGGGTTGATATCACTGGGGCAGGGTGCCTTCATGGGTATTGGCGCTTATGCCACGGCCGTGCTGGCCTCGCGCTATGGGTTGCCGATCTGGATTACGTTCCCTGGGGCGATGGCAATCACTGCGCTTGCCGGTATTGCGGTCGGTTTGCCGTCACTGCGGGTCCGCGGGCTTTACCTAACGATCGCGACATTGGCCGCCAACGTCATCATCATTTTTATCATTCGCAAAATGGAATGGCTGACGGGCGGTGACCGGGGGATCAGCGTAACCCCGGCGAGCATTTTCGGGGTGCCGATCCAGGCGGAACTCGCCAAGTATCTTTTGATCATGCCGATCGCCGCGATATTTGTACTGTTCGCACAGAATCTTTTTCGTACAAAGGTGGGACGGGCGTTCATCGCCATCCGTGAGCAGGATTACTCGGCGGAGATTCTCGGTATCTCTCTACTGCGCTATAAGTTAACAGCTTTTGCGCTGGGTTCGGCCTATGCCGGCGCGGCAGGATGTCTGTGGACGTACTTTTTCACGGCGCTGACCCCGAACCAGTTTGATCTTGGCCTCTCCATTTTGTTCTTGGCGGCGTTGATTGTCGGGGGTATGGGCACGGTTCTGGGGCCGGTATTTGGCGCGGTGTTCGTGGTCCTGGTACCCGAGGTGCTGCGGTCCCTGGCGAGCCTGGCCACGCCGTATTACCCCATGGCCCTGCAGGCGACCGCACCGTTGACAGAGATCATCTATGGCCTGCTGATCATAGGTTTTTTGATTTTCGAACCGATGGGTCTGACAGCTCTATGGAACCGCTTTTGGCGTTATATAGACCGCTGGCCATTTACGCGTTAGTCTTTACAGAATTGCTAACTCACTAAAGGAGGACCACCATGAAGAACCAGAGCAGACGCAGTTTCCTTAAAAACACCGGTGCAGCCGCCGGCTTGACCGCGCTCGGTAGTGCCGGGTTTCCGGCCATCGTTAAAGCACAAGCCAAAGAATGGGTACTCGGCGCTTCCATGCCCCTGACCGGTCCCTACGCCATGGCCGGAGCGCTCGGCATGCCCGGTATCATAGACTTCATCGCCATGACCAACGACAGCGGCGGTATTGGCGGCAAGCCGATTCGGGGCATCATGGAGGATTCCGGATACGTGCCCAGCCGTTCTCTCGCTAACTTCAAAAAAGCCTATGCCGAGGCACCGGACATGGCCGGTTATTTCGGTGATTCCACCGGCTTCATGAAGTTGCTCGCGCCGGAGTTAAACGATCGTTACAAGGTGCTGACGGGCAGCACTTCATTCGCATCGGAACTCGCCAATCCGGGCACCAACCCGTACCAGTACGTCTCCGGGCCGACCTACCAGGATATGTTCGGGATTTTGCTCCAGCACATCAGCGAGCAGGGCGGCAAGCGGCTGGCGTTTGTCTACAGCGACACTGAGTTCGGCAAGGACCCGATACCCTACGGGCGCAAGCGTGCAGCAGAACTTGGTATCGAGGTAGTCCACGAAGAGATAACCAAGCCGGCTGGTGCCGAAGTGCAGACGCATGTCGCCCAGTTGCGCCGGGCTGATCCGGATTTCGTCATCATGCACGGCTACGTAACTGGCGTCTGGCCGGCCATAATCGCGACTGCCCGGGCCTTCGGCATGGAAACCAAGTTTCTGGGGACTTTCTGGGCCATGGAGAAGGTGATCGCTGACAAGGCCAGTGCGAAGGTCGGTGAGGCGCTTGACGGTTACATGGGTGTGATGCCTTATCGTTACTTCTACGACCGCGCCGACGCGCCGGCCTACCAGGCGTTGGATGCATGGAACAAGGAGCACAACGAGAAGTATCCGGGCTACCTTGTGACCTGGTATCTGGAAGTGCGAATCACGCTGGATCTCTGGCACCAGGCGATGGAAGCCACCATAAACGCCGACAAACCGGTCAACGGCGATAACTTGGCCGCGGCCCTGAAGGGCATCCGCAACTGGGATTCCGGGGGCTTTTTTGGCAAGCCGGTGACGGTGGAGTCACACAAGATCGCACAAGGCCGGGTCTACGCTTACAACACAGGCAACAAACTCTTTCTGCCGGTATCAGACTGGCTGGAGGTTTGATCAGGTAAATCGCGGATGGGGGCGGCGTAAGCCGCCCCTTTACGCGCTCACCGGTTATGCTGCAGGTCCGCAACCTGGAGGTGGTCTACCACCATGTAGTGCAGGTGCTGCGCGGCCTGTCGCTGTCGGTCGATCAGGGTCAGATCGTTGCGCTGCTGGGTGCCAACGGCGCCGGCAAGACCACTACGCTGAAAGCGGTTTCCGGCCTGTTGCCGCTGGAAAACGGTGAGATATCTACCGGGGAGGTGATTTTTTCCCAGTCTGATGCGCTATGTCAGGCGCCGCATCAACTGGTCCGT
>CEPX01197845.1_pt1 | contig 13203 bp, 13 predicted proteins | sample 361361 | NCBI WGS metagenome assembly CEPX01 (sample SAMEA2619974, study PRJEB7988) | marine metagenome | biome: marine biome (ENVO:00000447); feature: mesopelagic zone (ENVO:00000213) & marine oxygen minimum zone (ENVO:01000065); material: "saline water (ENVO:00002010), including plankton... | reverse complement strand
GTGACCAAATATCAGACGGCATATACGATGAAATGCTAAAGCAAGATTTGGAAATTGACAAAAACATGGATACGCATGCCGGGATTGAGTGCTTCACTACAACAGGCTTGGTTTTAGTTGGTGGAGAAGCTAAAACCAAATCCTATGTTGATATTCAAGCTACTGTTAGGAAAATACTAAAAAACATTGGCTATGACAAGTCAGAATACGGCTTCTGCTGTGATGACGTTGGGGTAATCGTAACGTTACATGAGCAGTCTCCAGATATTGCTCAAGGTGTAGAAGAAGGCAAAGGAGATTTTAAGGAGCAGGGTGCCGGAGATCAGGGTTTGATGTTTGGTTACGCTTGTAATGAAACGCCAGAATTAATGCCTTTGCCTATAACTTTAGCTCATAAACTAACAATGAAACTGGCTGAAGTTAGGAAATCAGGAGAGTTGCCTTACTTAAGACCCGATGGAAAATCTCAAGTGACTATTGAATACAAAGATGGCAAAGCTAAAAGAGCAGAAGCAGTTGTTATCGCAGCTCATCATTCTGCTGATGTTGGCACAGAACAGCTTCAAGTAGACATTAAAGAAAAAGTCGTCAAACCTGTTTGTGGAGATTGGTTAGATGAAAACACTAAAATTTTCATCAATTCCACAGGAAGATTTATTTTAGGTGGACCTCCTGCGGATGCTGGCTTAACTGGTAGGAAAATTATTGTAGATACCTATGGGGGGGTTGGCGCACATGGCGGGGGTGCCTTCTCTGGAAAATGCATTACAAAAGTTGATCGCAGTGCTTCTTATTATGCTCGCTATGTAGCTAAGAATATTGTTGCTGCTGGTTTGGCTGATAAGTGTGAAATCCAGGTTGCTTACTCTATTGGTGTTGCCAAGCCACTTGGCATTTTTGTTAACACATTTAAAACAAATAAAATGCCTGAAGAAAAAATAGTGGAATTAGTTAACAAGCACTTTGATTTCAGGCCAAAATCAATCATTGAACAGCTTAACTTGCGCCGCCCAATCTACCAGAAAACTTCTGCGTACGGCCACTTCGGCAGGGATGACCCTGACTTTACCTGGGAAAAAACTGACATGGCTGAAACGCTGAAGAAAGAGTGCGAATTAGCATAATTAAACCTATTTTTTATTTTCTATACATAGGCGTTATCTAGATATAGTATATACATTACCTTTAAATATAGATATTTGCTACTGGTTTATAAGTAGTTAGAACTGTAAAAAATTTATAAAAAAATGTATTTAACAAAAAATAATAAGCTTTAAAAATAGTGAATAATTCCATTTTTAATATTGAATTTAATGATTTATACGACGAGGTAATTGTTACATGACATTGTCTACTGCAAGACCTAATCCCCTTTCAGACTTTTTCACAATGAACGATAAAGCCTATTCAGATAATCAGTTTTATTCAGTTGACGGTATAGTGCAAACACTTACCCCAACTATAGTTGTTGTTACAGATAGACGACCTGGCTTTGGATATCTAGCTCGTTCTTTGGAGTTCAAGCTCGGCGAGTCTAACTTGGGCCCTGAAACACCTTCTGTGGCAACGGTTCCAACAGCTGTTGATTTGGTTGAATTATTAAGAGCTCACGGTTACCTTGGTGTACAAACCATTGTTGGTCCTGACATGCAAAGAGGAGAAGGCCGCAAAAGCCGCACATGGGTTCAAGATCTAATGAAGCACCCTGACCTGCCTGTTTTTGACCTTACACCTTATTTAGGCGTACCTGTTCCTCTTTTAGAAGATACTGTTGATGATCTTGCCAAGAGTATTGTGGAAAAAATTGAAAGATTTTTGCCATCAAGGGAAGCTTATATGCCTGATGATATTGCTTCTGTCGATGCTTTAGTGCATGGATTTTACAGAAGAGATTTAGAAATGTCTGGAAGACGTAGACCAGATCCTAATGTTCCAATATCGCGATCTTTAAAAGTCGGTGGGAGTTATTTGGATCTTTTTGCTCGAGGAGATGCAGTTGCAGTAGAAATTTTTGGAGAAATGACTGATGTTATAGTTGATTTTTATAAAAACGGCAATAATCCTGTTTTAACAGTAGGCTCTGGTTTATTTGGTGAACCGTATAAAGGTGTCCTTGCAAGCATTGGTGATAATGCCACTGATATAGGATGGGGCGCATATGGGCAAGCAGCCGCATTAGTTAAGCAAATCATTACTAGTCGCCATCCTGATTTGCCTGTTCGTATAATCGGAGAAGAAGGGCCTGATTTGCCTGAAGGCAGAATTAATGCATGGGACGTTGTTGCTGCAGCTCAAAGCGATTGGCTGGGATATATTCCTATTATATTAAGTATGCCTGCTAGACAAGGGAAAGGCGTGCCAGAACCTATTGATCCTAACCAATCAGATAAACTGTCGATTTCAGTTGCCAGAGCTTTAGGTGGTCCGGCTATATTTATGAAATACACGCCAGATGGGATTTACAGCAGAGATCCTAATTTGCCAACAGAAGCGATTGAAGGTCTTCCTGAGCAATTTCGAGGCGATGCTGTTCCTATAAAAAGAGTTTCTACAAATCAGTTTCGTAATAATATCAGCACAGAAGGTTGGAGTGCAGATAGAAAAAGATTGGAAGGCGGACATGTCTTAGAATCTAATGGGTTGGACGATCTTGAGAGAGGATCAACCCCTTCCCGTGTTCAATTGGTTGGAGGCGACCCTCAACGTGTTAAGTTGGCACTTTATGGTGCGCCTTCTGGGTCTATCATAATGAAAAATCGACCACAGTCACAGTATACCCGATTTAATTGGTAGTATCTGTAGCTCAGCAATGATTTAATCACTTTATTTCTTTTAACTCTTTTAACTTGTCAAGTCTCATAGTGCTAAAGTGATAGATAAGTTTTAGTATGTTGTCAAATACCATTAGTGTTTTTATTTCATCTATAGATGAACTTGTTAGCGCATTTTCTACCAGTTTTTTTGTTTTTTGCAATTTTTCATAAGCCTCGAAAGCATATTCTTTTTCTGGTTTATAGAAAAATTGATAGCTAAGCCTTAGCACTTCATTGGTTTTTTCAAGAATGTTGACCATTTTTGATTTTGGAGAAATTTTTAAAAGAGTACTAATTAATTCTTTGTAAGCATCTCCAACATCTTCCAAGGTTTCTATGATGTAATAAAGAATGTACTTGTCATATTCATCATACTGCCCTTTGTTTATTGCTCTGAGGCAAAAGTAGCAAAACTTGTTTAACTCAAGATCTCTGTAATGAAGGTTTTCAAGCGTTTTTTTGTCTTCTTTTTTGAAAGCAGTCACGCAAATCTGGCTGATGTCTAATGCTATCAAAAAAGCTTTTCTTAAAGAAGATTCAAAATCAACATCTAATTTTGAAGATATGCTTTTTATCACCATTTCGTTTTCTGTTTGCTCAAAAATGTCAAATCCCAGCAATTCTCTTATTTTGTTTTGCAATGCTATTCCTGATTCTATCTTATCAAACTTTATTGTTAGTTCATCATACCCTTGTTGGTAAGCTCTTGTTAGAAGCCTATCTGCCATTTTTGGCATTAAGTTACTGACATCAACTGTTATCTTTCTTTTTTCCGGATTTGCTTCGGTAGTGACTATTACTTTGTTACCATTTTCAATAACTTCAATCTCCTGCCCTTTAATCAGGTTATTCTTCTTAGCCCATTGTCTTGGCAGAGAAACTAGTTGTGTTGAGCCTGCTATCTGGATTACTTTTCTTTTCATAATAAACCCCCTCTCTTTTATAATCTTATATCGGATTTAAATTTCTTTTACTGTTTTATAGCAATTATATAAATCAGTCAATATACTTCAAGATATTTAGCTTTTATTTAAATCTTGCTATTTTTATAAATATTTAAACATTTTATAAATTATAACGGTTAATTATATAATTTACTTTCTTGTTCGCTTTTTATTAAGAAAATTAACTTTTGGGAGAGTGATCGTATGCCTGATGAAATTGAAGAAGATTTGTTATCGATAGGGGACTTGGAAATTGAAGAATTGGATAATGATGAAATAAATGCCAATGAGGCTGGTTTTCTGAAAGGATATGAAGAAGCTTAGTGGTTCATAGCTAAGAATGCTGCTCCATACATTCCTGCAGAATTGCCTAGCTTGTTTTTTAAAATTTTAACATCTTTAACAAGTGTTTTATGCGTGTATTTTCCTATTGCTTTCTTTAGACTGATAATATTTACTCTGTTGCTTATGCTTCCTCCTAAAACAATACATTCAGGATTGAAGGTATAGATTAGATTCGCTATTCCAATGCTGAGTTTTTCATAAAAATTTTCAACTATTTTTTTTGCAATTTTTTCATTTGATTCAAAAATTTCACGTGCTGTCTTGTTTTTCTCAGTTAACGCTTTGTAGTTTTTTTCCATGTATCTTCCGCCGCACCATGATTCTAAGTCTCCTTTTAATCCGCACCAGCATTTCATTCCGCTTTTGTCTATTATTATTTGCCCGAAATGAGCTGCTCCTCCGCTTTTTCCTCTATATAATTTTCCATCAATGATTGCTCCTCCTCCTACGCCTGTTCCTAAGGTCAAGCCAAGGACATTTTTCATTCCTCTGGCAGCTCCTGCGCGTTGCTCTGCAAGAGTAAAGAGGTTAGCATCATTCCCAATCAAGATTTTATGCTTTAATTTTTTCTCTAAAGCTTTCTTCAGATTAAAATTTTCGAATTGAGTGATATTTGGCGTAAGTTTTATCTTTCCTTCTTGGTTAGCAAAGCCAGGAACTCCTATTCCCAAGCCATAAACATTGCTTGTTTTAAGCTCATTTACGACTTTGATTATTTTTTCAATTAAAGCAGTTCTGCTTTTGGTGGTTTCAGTTGGTGTTTTAGCATGTTTGATAACTTTTAGATTTTCATTGACTAGAACTCCTTCAATTTTGGTTCCTCCTACGTCTATGCCAATATATTTTTTCATTTCTGATAAACTTCAGGATTAACTATGTTTGGTGCTTTTTTACTGCTTAAAACAGCAAGCACATTTTTTGCTGCTATGGTTGACATAGCGTTTCTGGCTGTAATTGTTGCTGAAGCTGTATGCGGAGTTAAGATTACATTATCCAGCTTTGTCAATCCAGGCATTGTTTTTGGTTCTTTTTCAAAAACATCCAGTGCGGCTCCGGCAATTTGTTTTTTCTTTAAGGCAGTTACTAATTCTTTCTCATCAACTATTGGGCCTCTTGAGGTGTTGATAAGGTAAGCTGTTTTTTTCATAATCTTAAGCTCTTTTAATCCAATCAAATGTTTAGTTGCAGGCAATAAAGGAACATGTAGTGAAACATAATCAGAATTTTTCAACAATTGCTTGACGTTTGTATACTTTGCCTTCACGCTTTTTTCAAATTTTGGATTGCGTTTAATGTCATAGTAAAGAATTTTCATGCCAAAACCTTTTGCCATGCGTTCAGCAACTGCTGAGCCAATTCTTCCAAGCCCAAGAATCCCCAAGGTTTTTCCTTTAAAGTCGCTGCCAAGCATAAGCAGAGGTTCCCATGATTTGTATTTTTCTGCTCGAACAAATTTGTCTGACTCTACAATTCTTCTGGAAATACTCAGTATTAAAGCACAAGCATGGTCGGCAACTGCATCTGTAAGAACGCCTGGTGTGTTTGTTACAGGTATTTTTAGTTTTGTTGCTGCTTTTACATCTATGTTATCAAACCCTACAGCATAGTTTGCAACAACTTTTAGCTTTTTGCTTGCTTTCATCACAGCAAGGTCAATCTTATCAGTTAACAGACAAAGTAGCGCGTCTTTTCCTCGAACTCCTGAAATCAATTCTTTTTTTGTAAGAACACGGTTTTTCTTGCTAACTGTAACATCGCATTTTTTCTTTAGAAGGTCTATGCCTACAGAAGGAATTTCCCTTGAAACGAAAACTTTTGGTTTCATTTTTACATTTCAGAATTTTCTTGGCTTGAATTTTGGATGAGATTTGAGTATCTTCTTTAATTCTGCCAGCTTAATTAAGCCTGGCTGTGGTCCTATTTGCTGGATTACTGAGGCAGCATTAACTGTTCCCCATCTCATTGCTTCTTTGATGTCATGCCCAGACATCAGCGCAGCGATGAATCCTGTAGAGTAGCTGTCACCGCAGCCTGTTCGTTCAACAACAGGGCAGTCATAAATATTCTGGAAATAAAATTCAGATCCGTCATAAGCATACGAGCCTTTTGGTCCGTCTGTTACAACTGCAATTTTTGCTCCTAATTTTTTCAGCCCTTTGAGCAGTTCTTTGAAATTGTTGCTTTTTGTTTTTAATACCAATTGTGCTTCTTCTTTATTCAGTAATATGACGTCTGACAAGAGGAAGAATTCTTTAAGCGATTTTGCTTTTCTCAGTTGATGTGTTCCTGGATTAAATCCGAGTTTTACATTGTATTTTTTTAGGTATTTTAGCAGTTCTTTGTGAATGACCTCAAACCCATGCCCCATTGAGGAATAATACAGCCATTTTGCCTTGTCGAGTTTAGGCAGCTTGTATTTTCTGTCAACATGGTATATTAAAATTGTTCGTTCAGCATTTAGGTTGAGGATTGTGCTGTGATTTGTCATGGATTTTTTATCTATTTGAACGTATTTTGTGCTGACTTTATTTTGCTTAAGCGCTTGCATTACTTTACTGCCTTGCTCGTCGTTTCCTAAAACAACAACAAAAGCGCTTTTGAAACCAAGCCTGTTCATTCCAATTGCAAGGTTTATTGAGTTTCCTCCAACAAGCCTGTCAACTCTTCCTATTGGTATTTTGTCAGCATAAATCATGCACAACTCGCATTTATTTGTGCCTTTATTGCAGTGGACTTCTGCTTCCAATAGTTGTAAGAATACGTCTTCAGATGCATCTCCTATTGTTATTATGTCAAACTTAGTCATTTTCTTTTGACAACTTCTTTTATTGCAGCAATTATGTCTTTGCTTTTAAGGCCGTAAAGGTCCATCAGCTCATCTGGTTCTCCGGATTGCCCGAAAAGGTCTTTAATACCAACGCGTTTAACAGGGACAGGCATGTGTTCTCCAAGAACTTCCATTACAGCACTGCCCATGCCTCCATTGATTTGGTGTTCTTCTGCTGTTACAACTGCTCCTGTTTTTTTAGCAGCAGCTGTTATTGTTTCAACATCGATTGGCTTTATAGTATGATTATTCACAACCATGACGTCTACTTGGCCTTTTAATTGTTCAGCAGCCATTAATGCTTCATACACCAGTGAACCGCAGGCAATCACAGCTACATCTTTTCCGTCTCTAAATACTTCTGCTTTTCCGATCTTAAAAGGTGTTTTTTTTGTTGTGACAACAGGAACTTTTTCTCTTCCAAATCGCATGTAAACAGGCCCTTTATGTTTTGTTGCAGCTATCGTAGCTTTTTTTGATTCTATTGAATCAGTTGGAGCAATAACAATCATGTTGGGAATTGAGCGCATTGTTGCCATATCCTCTAAAGCTTGGTGAGTTGCTCCGTCAGGCCCTACAGAAATGCCGGCATGCATTCCTCCTATTTTTACTGGCACGTCATTTAGTGCAGCTGTTGTTCTTATTTGTTCCCAGTTTCTTCCTGGAGAGAATGCAGCGTAAGAAGTAATGAATGGAATTTTACCATAGTTCGCCATTCCAGCAGCAACAGTTATAAGAAGTTGCTCAGCAACTCCAACCTCTATAAAACGTTTAGGGAATTCTTCTGCGAAAGCTTGTGTTCGTGTAGACTCTGTTAAATCTGCGCATAAAGCAACAATTCTTTTATCTTTTTCCCCAGCTTCAACTAAGCCCTCACCATAACCGTTTCTGGTAGGAACCATGTCTACTTCTTTTGTGAGCAGTTTCTTTGATAGTTTTGCTTCAGGATTAATCATTCTTGCTCCTCATCTATTTTTTTTTCTGCAGCTTTTAGTTCTTCAATTGCTTTTTTAGCTTCATCTTCTTTTGGTGGCTTGCCATGCCATTCAGGCAAGTTTTCCATGAAAGAAATTCCTTTGCCAGGAATTGTATGCGCAATAATAACAGTAGGCTTTTCATAAACTGCTTTTGCATGCTTAACAGCATCAAGTATCTCCTGGAAATTATGGCCGTCAATGTGCAAAACATGCCAGTTAAACGCTTTGTATTTGTCTTCTAATGGCTCTAGAGGCATTATATCTTCTGTATGCCCGTCAATCTGTATGTTATTTCTGTCAATGATTGCTGTTAAGTTTGAAAGCTTATTCTTCCCTGCAAACAAGACAGCTTCCCAATGATTTCCTGCATCATGTTCGCCATCTGAAGTTACGCAGTAAACTCGAAATTTTTTATTATCCATTCTAGCAGCATAAGCATAGCCTGCTGCTTGTGCTAAGCCAGAACCAAGAGGTCCTGAAGTGCTCTCCATGCTCGGAAGCATTGTTCGTTCAGGATGTCCTTGCAGTTTTGTTCCAAGCTTTCTTAGAGTATTAAGCTCAGACCGAGGAAAGTATCCTGCGTGCGCCATTGCTGCATATCTTATTGGAACAATATGGCCGCATGACAAAAACAGTCTGTCTCTATCCGTCCACAATGGCTGTTTTGGATTGTGATTGAGTATGTTAAAATAAAGCGCAGTAAAAACATCTGCCATGTCAAGCGATCCAGCAGAATGGCCTGAGCCTGCCTTGAGAAGCATATTTATCAGGTCTTGCCTGATGAGATTGGCTTTCTTCTCAAGTTTTTTGATGTCAGTTATCGGTTTCACAATTCTTTTTTTATTTTTTCGTATATAAAGCTTTTGTTGATATCAAAAGCTACGAAAGAAAGCAATAAACATAAAAAAATATAAGCTATGGGCTTTTTCTTATTGCAGATGCAACAAAAACTATTTTTTATTCTTATAGTGACTTTGTTTTCAGCAGTTACTTATGCTAACTCTTTCACTAACGATTTTGTATGGGATGACAAAAAATTTATTCAGGAAAACATAGGCATTCGTTCCCTAAATAATATCCCTGTTTTTTTCTTCGATACTACCGATGGCCTTTATAGACCTTTGCGAACAACGCTGTACGCATTCACTTATTCTGTTTGGGGAGATAACAAGTTTGGTTACCATCTAAACAGTTTACTTTGGCATACTTTAAATTCAATACTTGTTCTGCTGATTTTAACTAGATTAACAAGCCACAAATTTATTCCAGTAGTTGCAGCATCAATATTTGCTGTCCATCCCATCCATACAGAACGTGTAACTAACATGACTGGCGGATTTGATTTGCTTGGAATAGCGTTAATTTTGCTTTCATTTTATCTTTACATTCTTTACAGACAAAATCAAAAAAAAGGTTATTTGATTGTGTCAGTAATGTCATTCATAGCAGCATTATTTTCTTCAGAAGAAGCTTTTATTTTACCGCCCCTTTTGTTATTGTATGAAATAGTATTCAATAATTTAACATTTGATTTTGAAAAGCATAAGAAACAAATTTACAGGCTTGCTTCATTTTTTGCAGTTACTGCTATCTTTGTTTATTTTAGATTTATTGTAATAGGTCTTGGTGCAAGAACAAATGAATACGTAACCGGCAGTTTCTTTACTACTTTTCTAACTATGATTAAAATTGTTTTTTACTATTTTTACCTTATTTTTATTCCTTATCCGTTAACGCTTTACCGGGAAATAAAAACAAGCACATCTCTTTTTGACCCAATGGTTATTTTCTCGCTGCTGGTTATATTGGCGGTTTCTTTCATCGCGATAAAATATTATAAAAGAAATAAGCTGCTTGCTTTTTCAATTGGCTGGTTTTTCATTACGTTTTTGCCTTTCTCAAATATTCTTCCGCTTCAAACTCTTATGGCAGACCGTTACTTATATCTTCCTTCTGTTAGCTCGGCAATTTTATTCTCTTACTTTTTCTTTAAAATTCCAAAAAAGAAAACTGTATCTTTATTACTGTCTGTTGCGGTTATAACATCTTTTCTTTTTATTACTATTGACAGAAATGCTGACTGGAAAAATGATTTAACTTTATGGGAGGAAACTTCTAAAACATCTTCAAAAACATCTGTTGTATGGAGCAACTTGGGATTTGCCTATGAACAAAATAACCGTTTAGTTGACTCTAAATCAGCATTATCAACTGCTGTTTCTCTTGACCCTTTAAACGAAAAAGCTCATTATAACCTGGGTATTGTTTATATGAAACAAAAAAATTATGGCAAAGCAACTGATGCGTTTATTTCAGCAATCAACAACAACCCGTCCTATGTTAAAGCATACGACTCGTTAGGTTTAACTTATTATTATGCTTCTCTTGAAATACCTGAGCAAAGAGATTTTTTTTCTGATCAAGCTAAGCAAAGTTTTGAAAAAGCGATAATAGTCGAACCAAGATATTATAAATCGTACAGTGATTTAGGAATTGTTTATGCACAGCAAGGAAATTTAACAGTTGCTATTTCTTTGTTTGAAAGATCCATTCAATTAAACCCATGGAACCATGAAGCTTACTACAATCTAGGTATTATATACGAAGCTCTTGAAGAAACAACCAAAGCAAGACAAAACTTCCTGACAGCATCTTCTTTACAACCAGAAAATAATGTTTATACTCAAAAAGTTAAACAATATTCTTAGATAATTCCGAATAAACCACTGGACAATCCGGAAGATTTGCGCAATAAGCTTTCAAGCCCTGAAACCTCTAAAAATTGGGCTTTCAGCCCTTTTGACCATTAGCACTGGACATGCACGGATAGGGTATTTAAACCACTACTTCTGTTAAAAGAAAATGAAAAGAAAAAATGCGCAATTAGGAGCGCAGAGTGTTGATACCAACAAAAGAGAGGGAATAACAGATATTTAAAGCTTTTTATGCCGCGGACGCGCAATTGGAAGCGTGGAGTGTTGATACCACTCTGCCTGGGAAGGCATCTGGGTTCGATACTCATCTCTGGGCGAAAACCCCAGCCGCGGCGCCATTAAAATCAAAGAAAATGAAAAATAAAGAAAACGTAGCTCAATGGATGGAGCAAAGAGTTGACAACCCGAGCAGGGGGTCGAGTCCCCTGACTGGCTCACAAAGCCTAGCACAATCATCCCTCGTCGAATTAGTTATTTGATTGATAATAGTTTATAAAATTTTTGCACATTCCCTTGGCATGTCAGAAACGCTAAAGCGTTTCTGATCACGATCAGAAGCTAAAGCTTCTGACGTTTGGCGCCTGAAACTCAGGCGCCTTTATGATTAAAAATGGAACGATTTATCGTTGTCAACAACAGAATTCTTGATTTTGATAAATATAAGAATGATTTTTTGCTTATGCGAAAAATAATTGCTTTGGATTTGAAAGAATATTTTTTAAAGCTCGGGTTTAAAGCAACTATAATTAAAAATAAAAAAACATTTAAGAAAAAAATAAGATTTTACAACGGAGAATTAGATTTTAAAGTTACAGTGCTGATTAATAAAAAAGGAAAAATAACTTTTGTTTGATGCAAAAATGGAAAAAGATGTAATGTTTACTAACAGCAAAGGAAGAAAACTGCACGGCGTCGTTACAATTCCAGATTCAGAAAATTTTCCTATCGTGATTATTTGCCATGGCTATGCCAGCAATACAAAAAGTAAAACACGTTCTGCATTATCCCGGCAATTGCTGGAAAAAGGAATTGCTTCTTTTGGATTTGACTTTACTGGTTGCGGTGAGAGTGAAGGCGAACTTTATCAATTAACAATAACGCAAGGTATTGATGATTTGAACGCTGCATTTAATTTTGTGAAAAACATTGAAAATGTTGATAAAAATAAAATTGCTTTGTTAGGCAGTAGTTTTAGTGGTTCTGTTGCTGTTTTATTTGCTGCTGAAAAAGATTTGAAAGTTTTGGCATTGAAATCTCCTGTATCTGATTACAGTGGAATAAAAGAAGTTCCTTTGGTAGCAAGAAACAAGCAACAACAGTTTTTTGACGACTCTGCAAAGTATGACATCTACAAAACTGCTGAGAAAATAAAAACTCCAACAATTATCGTGCATGGAAGTAATGATGTTGATGTTCCTGTTGAGCAAAGCAAAGAATTAATCAAACATTTAAATTGCGAAAAAAAGCTCGAAATAATTGAAGATGCTGACCACCGTTATTCTGATGCAAATCATTTCGAGCAATTAATAAATCTTGTTTCTGACTGGGTTTTGAATAAAATAAACTGGCACAATTAACCTTATAAATGGATGGAAAGTTCCAAAATTCATAATGTCTAAAAAACCAATGTATTTTTTTGGAACGCAAGAACAGGTTGATGCAGTTTTGAAAACAGTAAAAGGTACTGATTTGGAAGATGTTTTAATAGCTGAAGTTGCTCCTGAAAATGGAGTTATTCCTTTTTATTCAGATCCAGAAATAACTATGTATGAAGAATCAGTAACCATAAGTGTGCGAGGAGAACCTGTTGGACTTACTCCATCTGAATATCGTTTTTTATCAACATTAGTATCAAACCCTGGCATATTTTTCTCGCAAGGAGAATGCTATGAAGCTATTACAAGTATTCCTCTTTTTAATCTAAGAGATAGACAAGCTTTGGCCACGCATGCGAAAAACGTAAGATTGAAACTTGAATCAGATCCAAGCAATCCTCAACTTATAATTAATAGATATGGCTTAGGGTATAAATACGTACCTCCGCCTGAAAGTGCATAACCCTTAAAAACAACAGTTTATTCATGATTTCTATGTCAATATCAGAAGAAGAAATAAACAAAAAGCTGGACAAATACTTTGCAATGACAGAGAAAGCAATCACTTTAGTTGAGCTTCCGTCTGTCAAGCAAGAGGTTGCACAGGATTTTCTTTCTATGGCTAAGAATTATCTTTCCGACGCTAAACATTTCCGGAAAAAAGGCGATTTGCTGACTGCATTGGCAGCTGCAAGTTACGCTCATGCTTGGTTAGATGCAGGGGCAAGAGCAGGACTTTTCAAAGTTGATAGCAGTTCTAATTTGTTTACTGTGGATTAGTAAAATAAGTTTATTCATGTTTCTTAGAAGGATAAGTTCCTATCTTCATAAAAACAGCGTCTGGTTTTACAGTTACTCCTGTTCTTCCTGTCTGCATTTTTTTCGAGTCGACAGTTGCTATCCCGTAGCAAACAAGCTCGTTTTTCAGCGTCATAATTGCTACAATATCTTTTTTTCTTATGTGGTTTTCAAATTTGCTTATGCCAGG
>CEPX01036886.1_pt1 | contig 13203 bp, 14 predicted proteins | sample 361361 | NCBI WGS metagenome assembly CEPX01 (sample SAMEA2619974, study PRJEB7988) | marine metagenome | biome: marine biome (ENVO:00000447); feature: mesopelagic zone (ENVO:00000213) & marine oxygen minimum zone (ENVO:01000065); material: "saline water (ENVO:00002010), including plankton... | reverse complement strand
ATTTTGTATTCTTCTTTGTCTTGGGTATCATCTTCTTGGAAGTTTGACTTCTTTTTGAAGGTGATTATTATTTTTCCATCTACCTCTTCGATGTTGTAGAATCTTCCCATTGATCTATTATCGTATGATTCTTTACAGTCTAAGATGATTTCAGATTCGAATTCTTTTGTTAGGTCGTATGTGATTGCGTTGAATCCATGAGGCATACAAAATCTTTGTGTGACTTCCGGAAATTGTCGCTCTATCATCCAATAGTTTGATTTTAATCCTTTTGGTTTACGTTTTATTTTTATGTCATCTATAACTTTGTATGTTGTGTTCTTTTCTCTGAAAAATATTCCTGAGTATCTAGAGAATGATTTAGAGCCTAGTAGGGTGTATCCTCCTGTCCTGTTTGTTATAAGGTATGACATCTTATTGTTTTAGTGACTTAATCCTCTCTAGTTTGTCTGATTGTTCTTTTCTGTCCTTCATCTTTTCTTCTACTACCGACTGCATAAACATTTGTACTTGTTTGGACATACTTATTCCATGAGATTTGCAGAATTCTGAGAAGTTCTTGTATGTAGATTGGTCGACATTGAATGTTTTTAGCACCATTCTCTTTTTTCTTATTGATAAGTTATTTAACTTTTAATAATAATATTTAATGTTATTAAAGTCATTATATTTAAATGTATTGGTTTTGGATAGAAATACGTAGTTAGAAGAGAGAATATTAGAGAGATTATGCAATTCAGTCAGAAATCTGAGATAGATCAAAAACAGGGATACATGTAGCTATAAATGCGTCTAAACCTTCATTTTCATATGCCTCTCTAGCTCGATGGTTGATCTCCTTGGTAAAATATAGACCACCACGGTTGGTTATGCCATTAATTTTTACACGTTTTTTGGTCAATTTCAATTCAATCATGAAAGAGCGTCCATGTTTTACCTGCCCGTCCGAATAGACAGAGGGCCATTCCTCAATAACTTGAAACGAATATTCTTGAGAATTCAATTTTTTACTGTCCGGGTGGTAGGTATTGGCAACACCGTATTTTACTGTTACTAAAGCAGAAGGTCTTTTTTGTTCTAAGATATGAAACTCATGTATTGGAAGACCACCTTTGGTTATAATATCATGGTCTAATGATAAAGGCGTAATTTCATTCAACTGGCCAACATCAATTCCCTTTTCTCTGAGAATTTTCTCAGTTCTTTTTACTAACTTTTCATATCTATTCATAGATTTAGAGAGTTTGAGGTAATTTATAAATCTTCACTTCTTCAGCCAACTTGCAGCTGTCTCTGGAGATACAGCGTTAATAATAATTCCAGAAGCTAATTCAAAACCAGCCCACGTTGCCACTCTTGGGACTATTTCCATGTGGAAACGCATGTTTACTCCGTTTGGGGAGGAGTATGTTAGAATATTGTATGAGTCGCAGACTTTCTGCATGTTTTTTAGGATGCCTTTGAGGATGATGGCTAGTTCCATCAGTTCATCGTCTGACAACTCCATCATTGTTTTAACCTGTCGTTTTGGATAGATCCAGGACTCAAAGTTGAACCTTGAAGCGTAGGGTGCCCAGGCAAGGAAGTTTGCAGTCTCTTTTATGGTTCTTTTAGAGTTTTTTTCTTCTTTTATGATTTTATCACACACTTTAGGTTTGTAGGCTGTAGCTTTCTGTTTTAGATATGGTGGGGTGAATGGTGTTGTTATGATTTGTGAGTGTGAATGGAGTAGTGACGTTCCCCCAGCTTTTCCATGGTTTTTGAATACCGAGACATATGCAATATGAGCTTGTTTTTGGAGAGTTTTAATTCTTAATTGGTATACTTTTAGGACTTGGTGTATTTCTTTAGGTGAGAGGTTCCAGAGCTGTTTACCTGCAGGTGTTTCTACTATGACTTCATGGTGGCCGTAGGCTGGTGTCGAGACAAACAATCCTTTTTTCAGGTGAAACTTTTCTTTTGTCGAGACAGCTGGGAATTTATTATTGAACCATCTTAATAGCCATGAGCCTTTGTTTTCTACTCTTCCGATTTCTGGTGGGGTGAGGTGCTCATTCCCAACTGCGAAATAGTCTACTGCATCTTTAGGAGGTTCTACTTTCTTGAATTGGTGAGGTCTTAATCCTCTTTTTTCTGCTATGATGACCCATCTGTCTAGTGCGTAGTCACGTCTTAGTTCACTCATGGTGGATTTTAGGATTGGGGTTATTTAAAGGTAGTGTTCAAATGTAATGTATATACTAGATGATATGAATATTTAAAACATGACATCTGTTTCTACAGCTAATGTCAACAAGTAGGATGTCTGAGCATTATCAGGCAGTTGCGGTGCCAGAGAGTCTTACTGGTGATCAATTGATTGAAGCATTAGATAATGCTCCAGAAAATACTACAGTAATCCATCTTTCTCCACAGATGAGGCGTTTGCTTGCTCAATATGCACCAACAAAGTCTACAAAGGCTGAGGAAGGATTTTCTGATCAAGCTAATAAAGATAGGGATTATTTTGATCCAAAAATAAGAGATGCCTCAGCACCAGAGCTAATGCATGCAGAGCAATATCTAAAACGAATGGCGTTTCAATTTCAATCTGAACTTGTTCGAGGAGTTTCCACTGTTCCTGTTTGCATTTCAGATGACCGTGGAGATGAAGATACCTATGCAAGTAAACTCCATAGTCTAAGTCGTTTAAAGTCTATGGCCAGAGTGTTAACAGGAGATTTTACCATGTCACAAGGAAAGGTAAGATTGGCTCATGATAGTTTTGACTTTGAATTAACCTCCAGAAAGCCTGAACCTCCTACAATTGATTCATTAATCACTGCTATGGTTGATTTTACAAAACTCTTTCGAAACATGCCTGAATGGTTGGAGTCTAGTAATTCTTTTACAATATATGCCAAGGATGTTCCTTTACCTGAATTTGGCTATGTAGAACATATTGTAGATAAGATTGATAGCAGTCTTGGAAAAGGTACTGTTACAGGTATGGTTCTATACGGATCAAGAGCTACCATACCGGGTGGTTTACAAGCAAAGAGTGAGGACATAGAAAGATGTTCTGACTATGACCATAATTTACTTGTTGAGGCAGGCACAATGCGTGCTGTTTTAGATATACTCAGAGGTGGAAATTTTCATAATGAGGAAAATGGAAAGCATCTTGGATTTAATGTTATTGAAGAACCTGATTTTACATCCTATGTAAGGATGAATCATGATCCTTTTGAATCTAGTTCGACTAATAGGGTTCTCTATGGTGAAGCTGTCTTTCCTAATACACCTATGGGTGAAGTCCCTGAAAGAGGATTATCACACGCAGTGCTTCGAGGGTTTGCCATGCAATCCTTAGCTTGTTGGAATTTTGCAAATCCTGAATTTTTGCTAGAGAGGCAACCACTTATGGATTATGTAAATAAAACTCCTTTATTTGGAGCTCAGGCAGCCCTAAACTGTTTGGAAGGTCCTGCACTAAGGAATAAGGATGATTATGTTGACTTTCTTAGCCAATTTGGGGGAGTGCAAACAGTTGATTCTAGTTACACCCCTAGAGAGAATGCAGAGATTGTCTGTCATAACGCTGCTTTGCTAGTAAGAGTTCTGGAGTCTGTTGGTGAAAAGAAATTTGAGAATGTTAAAATGGATATGACAAAAAGTCCACATAGGATTTATCTTGACCCTACAGAGTTAGTTACCCCTGAGAAAGTTATAGACAATCACTATATTTATACTGCGTAATGTAATCCAAACCTTTAAATAATTCTATTAGTAAGGTGTTGTTATGGGGGCGAAGGTATTACTCTGCTTGTTCATTGTATTATTAGTAGCCACAACTGTATCTGCAGGAATAGTTATCAGTGATAGTTTGTTAGAAGGTGATAGCTCTGTCTATGCAGTAGGTGAAGAAGGATATCTTCTAACACTTATAATTGTAGATACCAGAAAGAAGGCAGCCATGTTTGAGCTCAATGGAGAGAGGAGTACGATACTGAAAGAACGAAATGAGCATAGGTTTGATGATGGAAGTATCATTATTGTTAAGAACGTATTTGGGGACCGAGATGGGAAAGATCTAGTTGACTTCTACTTTGCAGGGACTGGAAGAAACACTATTCCTGTAAAAGAAAGTACCATCATTAGAGAGCCAGAAGGGCAATTTGAATCTAAAGACCTGTGTGATGATGATTGTGGAGATGATGATCCTTGCACAGACGATATTTGTCTGGCAGGAAGGTGTGTCTATAATGAAAACAAAGGCTGTGCCATAGAAGGGAAGTGTATAGGCTTTGGTGATATTAAAAATGGGCAATACTGTGCAGAACGAGGAGTAATTCCTCTGCGTGAGGATGGCCAGACCTGTGTTGAGCAGGATGAGTGTAAGGGTAGGAGTTGTTTTGAAGGTATTTGCCAGGAAGCAAAGGTCTTACCAGAACAGAAGGCTAGTGGCCAACAAGGTGTGTTTGGTAGATTCTTTAGTTGGATAGCTGGATTATTGAAAATTTAAGCCTAGAATCTCATATTTTTATATGGAAATACTGGCTTGAAACGTGAGGCTTAAATTGACAATTCCGAAAACTTGCATTCTTTGTTGCAAAAAAATCATATGGCGAAGCGTGTGATTTATGCAAACATTAATTAAAGTAGCAAGTTCTCGTTATTCTCATGAAGATTCTAAAGAATGGCAAACGATTTAAGGTAGAGTCTGGCACAAAGGGAACGTTCTACGATGTGAGTTTGGAAAAGAAAACGTGTAGCTGTCCCCACTATCAGTTTAGGATGGCAAAGGAGAAAGGAGAGTGTAAACACCTCAAAGCAGTTCGTGAGTGGGTGAGTGCACGTGTTCAGAAGAAGGGGAAAGGTATTCTAGAATTTGTCAAGGAGAACCAACCTGTTGATGTTATCTCGTTAATGGACGAATATGGTCAGAGTATTGTGAATGATCTTATAGCTACAGGAGAATTAATTGAAGAGAATGGGAAGGTAGAGATACTAGATTAAGGATGCACTGTCTTTTTCACTGTTGCCATTACTTTTCCTTCTTGGATGATTTCAAACTTCACAGTATGTTCTTCATTTGTGTACATCTTCATTGGGATGGTAAGCCTAAATGAATTTGAGTAGGAACCTGCTGAGATAATTGGTGGAATTGAGATTGGGTTCGAGTTGAGTGGTTTAAATGCTTGAGCGAATTCAATCTCATCTTTATTGTATGGTTTATAGAAATTCAATTTTAGGTTGGAGATAGTGCCATCTTTACCGTTTGCAATTCTCACGTTAAAATCATCTATAATCCAGATATCTCCTTCTTTGTCCACATCTAGGGATGAGACTGTTAGTTTCACCTTACCATCTAGGTTTCCAGATGTTGTAGACGGTGTGGGAGCTGCTACTACTGGCTCTGGAGTTGGCTCTACAACCTCCTCTTCTACTGTAGCTTCTGTCTCAGGTTCAGCTTCTGGGACGACTTCTTCAGTAGTTTCACTAGGAGTTTCGCAGACAGATGTTTTATATCCATATTGATAGAGTGCTCCTAGAAGCACAAGAATGATGATGATGAGGATTGTTCTTTCAATCTTTCTTGGTGTAATCTTAATTTCTATGGCCATATTCAGAGATAATGAAAAAGTCATATTTAAAGTTTGTTGTTATGCGGTGGTATGTGTTGGTTTTATAAGTGTGGTGAGAACTCTATTATCTATAATGGATCTAGATGATTTCGAAGGAGATGATCATTCATTGGATGATGATGTAGAGGAAGCAATGCCTGACATGAGTGTTATTCCTGGTATTGTTGACGTGTATGGGAAGAGAGGATATCCAGAGGACTTTGGATATTTCAAGTTTGTCCAGGCTTATGTCTATGACACTCCTGTTTTGGTATATTCCCTTGATACTTCCCAGTGGCATGGACATATCCTTGCAGCGATACTTGCCAACGAACATGCCCCCTTTGATTGGCGTGACTTTGGAAAAAGTAGAGAATTATTATTGCCTGAAATAGAAAAGGATGGAGTCTACAAGGCTGTTGGTATGGGGTTGATGAGGACAAGCAGTAAGGATGGTGAACGGCTTATAGAATTAGCAGATAAGAGCACACACTATAAAATTGGTCCTGATGAAGAAAATGCAGAAATTCTTACAAATATTACAGGGATTGAAATAAAAGTGGATCATCATTATTCTAGTATATCCGGGTTCAGCTCTGAATGGAGAAATAGGAGGGAAAGATATGAAGAGCATGCAAATATTATCGTTGAAAGTAGAGAAAGACCAATCGTAATTGGTGCAGAAAGAACTCAAAGGGATGACTCTGATGAATCTGCCAAACCAGACATGGGTGTTATTCCTGGTATTGTGAGTGTGACTGGTGAGAGAGGTTATCCAGAGTCAGCGGATCTTTTTAAGTTTGTCCAGGTGAATATCTATGATACACCATTGATGGGATATACTGACGATAGTAGTATCCGTCATGGGGATATTCTCAGGCATTTACTAGAACAAGAAGGTGCACCGTTTGAGTTGGAGAATTTTGGCAATAATTTCCTCCCTATTTGGCTACCAGGAAGAGAAAAAGAGGGAGTCTACAAAGCTATGGGTATGGGGATTATGCAGAGGGCAAAGTTTACTCAGGAGGAAAGATTATTTCTTCAAGGTGATAGTGATGATTACAAGATTGGGCCAGATCCTAACCATGCTGATGACTTAGGAGAAAAGATTGGTATTCCCATCATGATGGGCCCAGAATTTCTCCACATAGATAATATTAGATCTGATAGGGCTGAGAGGATAATTACCCCTGGAATTGTGGATATGCATGGTAGAAGAGGATTTCCTGAAGAAGATAGATATTTTAAATTTGTCCAACTCTATATCGATGGACTACCCATCCTAACGTATGCTTCAGGTAGTACTAGCGACGGAAAGATACTACAGCACAGCCTCGTTAGTAACAATATTCCCCACAAATGGGAAGATGTTGGAGAGACACTTCCTAGATGGGTTCCAGCCTGGAAAGGTGAGAGGTATGAAGCTGTTGGTATGGGTACAATGGAGAAAGGAGAAAGAACTCCAGAACCAAGTTTATTTTTATTCGATGGTAGTAGCCGGTATCCTTTGGTTCCAAACGAAGAGCATGCTAATAGATTGTCTAGTATTGTTGGAAAACCTATTTTCATTGGTCATGAGAGAGAACATATGGAACCTGATTCTGGTAATAATTTGTGGGAATGGTAGTTTGTTCTTTGTGATAGTTTTGCTTCCTTAGTGCCTTTGTAAGCAAAACCTTTATATTTCATCAAGTTATCAGGACTAACTATGAGCTTTATTAAATTCAAATATGAGAAAGATGATGAGGATGAGCCTCAACCTAAAGAGAAAAAAGAAAAGAAGAAAAGGAACTGGATGCCTATAAAGTTCAAGTATGAGGAAGATCCAGAAGATGATACCCCTGTTTCTAAGCCTGAAGAGGATGTAGAGGAAGAGATTGCAGAAGAAGTCCCGATTCATGAGCCTGTTGACCCTAAAAAAGCCAAGAAAAAAGGGTTTGTCTTGAATTGGGAACAAGCATTGAGTTTTCGTGCAGATCCTTTTACAAGCGATACTCCTAGCCCTGTAGAAGACCATATCGCAGGTATGAAAAAGGAGAGGAATAAACTTAATCTCTTTATTATTAACAATAGCCGTTTCGGAACCATCCAAGGAGAGGAGGGTGCTGGAAAAACTATACTAATGCATTGGTTAAAGGAAGCTTTAGATGAACACGATGAAAAATTGGTGTGTGTCTATGTCGATGCAAGCAATAAAGATACTCGTGTCTTAAAAGAGATTGTTGTGCCTTTAATGAGCAGATATGAAAAAACTGTTAAAAAAGGACAGCTTAAGATGAGCCTCGACCAATTTGTCTTTTTTATCCAAGAAAAGATGGGAGATAAAAAATTAGTTGTCTTAGTTGATGGTGTTAAGGCATTGTTGCCAAAAGATTTAGTGTTGTTTTCTAAGTTGTATAAGTTAATAAGTCTGCAAGTTGTTATAGCAGACACAAAAGAAGCCATTAGAGATAGTATTCTTGGTAGAGTTGAACGGATTGAAGATGTAGATAAGAGCCAATTTCATGATGATCTCCATATTGCTGTGGATGGATTAAGCCTTGGAGAGGCTGAAGATATGATTACGACAAGGATTGAGGCTGTTGGAGGCCAGGGCATTACTCCCTTTTCTCATAATACCTTGCGTGCATTGCATAGAAAGTCAAATGGCAATCCAAAGGATTTGATTGCTTTGTGTAAGACAAAGGCAATCGAATTAAGTGTTCGAGACGATGATGAAATGGAAGATGATGAAGGAGATTTGACTCCGAAAGCTGCACCTAAGGTGAAATCTAGTGGTAGTAGCGCAACTTCAAAACATGTTGCAGAGGATACTGATGAAGGGGATATTGATCTCACTGTCTCTGCATCTGGTGGGAAAGATTATAAGATTAAAGTTGTCAATAGTAATAATGATTTCAAGATGGTAGAACAGACAGATAAAAAAGGGAAGAAAAGGATTAAGGTAAAGGCGAAGTGATTAATTATACACCAATATATTACTAACTAATCCTGAATTAGTGAGTGCAGATTCTGACAGGGTAAGATAGTGTTTAAAGATTCTAATGGCATAGTCAGGGTCTTTGCATCTTCCCTTCTTTTGGAGTAACTTTTTAATTTTGTTTTGATTCTTACAAAACAGTCTATACCAACAATCCAATGTTTTTGGATAGGATAGTTTTGGAAGGTCGTTTCTCTCTACAAGGGAGAAGTATTTTTTTAGAATTTTTACATTTTTATAGATGTTTGGAGTTGCACCGCCAGGAAAAATATATTTGTCAAGAAAGGTATCACGAATGTAGGGAGAGTGTTCGTGGTGGATTGCGTGGAATAAGGCTTTTCCGTTTTTGTCTAGACTCTTGGCTGTTTTGCTATAGAGATCATCGTAGTCATCGATGTGCTCTAGTAATCCTATACTGATGATGTAATCCCATGTTCCTGTCATGTTGTGGGCATTTTCATGGATGACGTCTACTCTACCTGTTAGTTTTCTTTTTTTACTCTCTTCTTCTATGTAATGGACTTGTGCATTGGATAGGGTGAGTCCTGTGCATTTCAGTCCGTAGGTTTCTGCAAGATAGAACATAAAACCTCCCCAACCACAACCGAGGTCTAGTAGTGTTTTATTTTTTGAAGTTTTGTCAATACCCAGTCTTTTTGCATAGAATTCAAATTTATTTTTTTGGGCTTCCTCTAGGTTTTTTGTTGTTGGGTCCCACTTCGCACATGTGTATTGAATATATTTTGAATTAAGCCAGTAGAGATAGAATGTATTTGAGTCTTCCTCGTTTTCAAACCAATCGCTAAGGCTGTAGTGTGTGTTGATGTTTTCAGATTGATTCATTTTCTCTAGAGGGGGTTTTGTCAGTTTTGCTTTTACAACCTGGTAGATATCTGCTAGTGGGAGTTGGAGGAGTAGTCTTTTGTTTGAGGATATTTTTACAAAAATCATCATAAAATGTTTGTAGTCTAAGTCGTCGACCTCTATATTTCCTTCACAGTAAGATTCTCCTAGTCCGAGGGAGCCTTCTGTGAATATTCTAGTAAATACAGATTCAGAATTGTGGAATGTTACTTTGATATTGTTTTTGCTGTCTCCTATTTGAGGATATTGGATGTTGTCGAAGGTATAGGTAAAAGAATGGGCTGGATGGTTCTTTACGTAGATTTTAGTTATGGTGATGAATATTTTTTCGAATTTGGAGAGCTTCCTCATTAAAGAGGTGGATGATATTATACTTAAATAGGTATTGCTTCTAACCAATAACTTTATAAACCAACCCCTTACTCTAATACCTACCAATGATTGATGAACCTCGCAAGAGGGGAATGAGGTAAGTTCATTCTTACCACGGAGGATATACAAATGGCAGATAAAAATGATCAAGTGTTTGAGGCTATTGAAGTAGCTAAAGCAACTGGAAAATTAAAAAAAGGTACAAATGAGGTAACTAAGGTTATCGAGCGTGGTCAAGCAAAGTTAGTTGCACACGCAAAAGATGTTGAACCAAAAGAAATAACCATGCATCTCCCTTTACTTTGTAAAGAAAAAGGTGTATTGTGTTATGAAGTTGATTCTAAAGAAGAGCTTGGGACTGCTGCAGGTGTTGCACGTGGAACCTCTGCTGTTGCAATTACTGAAGAAGGGGAAGCTAAGAAAATCATAGCTGAACTCGTAAAGGCTGCTCCAAAAGAGAAGAAAGAATAAAATGGCTGAACAACCAAAAGGAAGACCTCCTCAGAAGGGAAAGACCGAAGATAAGGGTGTGGTTAGATTTACAACTGCAGTTCCTTCAAAAGTTGAAGAGGTTGTTGGTAGGACAGGCACTCGAGGAGAGGCTATCCAGGTTCGTGTCCGAGTTCTTGATGGAAGAGATAAGAACAAGATTATGAGACGTAATGTTAAAGGTCCTGTCCAAGTAGGAGATATGTTAATGTTGAGAGAGACTGAAATTGAAGCTCGACAACTATCCAGAGGCGGACGAGGAGATGGTGGAAGATAATGGCAATTTGTAATTTTTGCGGAGATACATTGCCTGTTGGCACAGGAAAAATGTTCATCAAAAAAGATGGAACCATCCTCTATTTCTGCAAAATGAAGTGTGAAAAGAATATGCTTACACTAGGAAGAAATCCTAGAAAACAAGGTTGGACTGCTGGTGGTAGAGTAGAGAAAGAGAAGAGATCTCACCAGAAAGCCCACGAGAAAGAAGGTAAAAAACCAAAAGAGGAGAAAAAGAATGATTGAACGAAGCCTAGTCTTGATTAAGCCAGATGGTGTACAGAGGGGGATTGTAGGAGAATTGATTACTCGTTTTGAGAAAGCAGGTATTAAGATCTCTGGATTGAAACTCGTCAGGATTGATGAAGGATTTTCCAAAAAACACTACAAGGCACATGTTAAGAAAGCATTCTATAAAGGATTGGAGAAGATGATTACAGAGGGACCTGTTTTAGCGCTTGTTTTGGAAGGATTGCATTGTGTCGAGGTTGTGCGAAAAATCACAGGACCAACTGAACCGAAGACAGCCCCTCCAGGAACTATCAGAGGAGATTATGCCCATCACTCTTATGAATATACAGACGGAAAAGGAATTGCGATAAAGAATCTAATCCACGCTTCTGGAACGATTGAAGAAGCTAAGGAAGAGATTGCTTTGTGGTTTTCAGAGGAAGAAATTTTTGATTATAAGACTGTGCACGAAAAGCACGTCTTCTAGGAGTTAACACAATGGCAGACAAGATGGTTGATAAGGTCGTAGGTATTATGAAGAATACCGATCAGATTAGAAATATCGCTATTTGCGCACATATTGATCATGGGAAAACTACATTCTCTGATAATTTGTTAAGTGGTTGTGGAATGATGAGTAAAGAGGACGCTGGAAAAGCTCTCAAACTGGATTTTCACGATGATGAGCAAGAGAGGGGCATCACGATTGATACCGCTGCTGTTAATATGGTTCATATTGTCGATGAAGTTGAATATTTAGTCAATTTATTAGATACTCCTGGTCACGTTGACTTTGGAGGAGATGTTACTCGAGCCATGAGGGCTGTTGACGGAGCAATTGTTTTAGTCGATGCAGTTGAGGGTGTTATGCCACAGACAGAGACGGTTCTTAGGCAAGCTCTACGAGAGAAGGTAAAACCTGTTCTCTTTATCAACAAAGTTGATCGATTAATGAAAGAATTACAGCTAACAGCGGAAGCCATGCAGGAGAGATTTTTGAAGATTATAACGCACGTTAATCAGCTTATTAGAGAGATTGCAGGTGAAGAGTATGGAACTAAATGGCAAGTAGATGTTAACAATGGGAGTGTTGCCTTCGGTTCTGCCTTCCAAAACTGGGCTTTAAGCGCAGATTTTATGGTTAAACATAAAATTGGGTTCAAAGATATTATAGATGCATTTAACGGTGGAGATGATGCTATAAAGGCTCTACGAGATAAGGCACCTCTGCACGAAGTAGTCCTGAATATGGTTGTTAAACACCTTCCGAATCCAAAACAAGCTCAAGGATATAGAATTCCAAACATTTGGCACGGTGACATTGAGAGTGAAGAGGGAAAAGCATTGGTGAGTTGTGATCCAAACGGTCCTCTCTTTTTTGTCGTGACTAAGATTATTGTAGATCCTCAGGCAGGAGAGATTCCATCCGGACGATTATTTAGTGGAACCGTAAAAAGAGGGATGGAAGTCTACCAGATATTATCTAAAACTAAGGCAAGAGTACAGAATGTCTTTATCTATAATGGAGCAAAACGTGAGATTGTAGATGATGTCGCTAGTGGAAATATTATAGGGATAGCGGGTGTTAAAACCTATGTAGGAGAGACTATTGCACTTAACGAGACAGAACCATTTGAAAAAATCCAACATATTTTTGATCCTGTAGTTACTAAGGCTATTGAAGCAAAAAAACCAGGAGATCTTCCAAAGTTGATTGAAGTTCTTCGTGTTGTAGCTAAAGAGGATCCAACAGTCCAGATTGAGATTAACGAAGAGACTGGGGAGAACCTAATGCATGGTATGGGAGAATTGCACTTGGAAGTTATTGAAAATAGAATCTTGACTGAAAAAGGTGTTGAGATTAATGCAAGTCCTCCAATTGTTGTCTATCGAGAGACGATTACTAAAGAGGGTCAAGAGATTATGGGAAAATCTCCAAATAAACACAATCATATCTTTTTTACTGTTGAACCGTTAGATGATGCAGTATCTCAGGCAATCAAAGATGGAACTATTCCAGAGGGAAGGATTAAGAAAAAAGATCCTAAAATTAGAGATCTTTTTGTTGATGCTGGTATGAAATCTAAGGATGCTGAAAAGGTTAAGAATGTCTTTAATGGAAATCTGTTTGTGGACGCCACAAGAGGACAGGTCCATATTGGAGAAGTTATTGAGATGATTCTTGATATGTTTGAGGACGTAATGAAACAAGGACCACTCTGTAAAGAGCCTTGTACAGCTGTAAAAGTCACACTTACTGATATGAAACTACATGAAGATGCAATCCACCGAGGTCCTGCACAGATGTATCCAGCAGTGCGTGAAGGTATACGAGGGACGATGATGACTGCAGGTCCTGTCTTGTTTGAACCTATGCAGGTTCTT
>CEPX01196078.1_pt1 | contig 13208 bp, 15 predicted proteins | sample 361361 | NCBI WGS metagenome assembly CEPX01 (sample SAMEA2619974, study PRJEB7988) | marine metagenome | biome: marine biome (ENVO:00000447); feature: mesopelagic zone (ENVO:00000213) & marine oxygen minimum zone (ENVO:01000065); material: "saline water (ENVO:00002010), including plankton... | reverse complement strand
GATTCTCTTAGGTGCTTTCTTGCTTGGATTTGCAATTTATATATTTAAGGAATGGGCATTTCCAATTACATTATTCGCAGGAATTTATGGGGCTTTATTATTATGGAATACTTTCAAAAATAAAGAAGATAATAAAACCACTAATACTGCGTTGGTTCTATTAATTATTTCTTTAATATTATTTGCAATAACTTCTTATTTTGTAAATAAGGGTGGGAGCGTTAATTTTGCAAGAGGGATTTATCCCATGATCTTGGTAGTGGCCCCACTCTCATTAATATCTTTTATCATTTACATTATCGGCCTCTTTAAGCATAAAAAATAAGAGTTCGCACAAGAAGCATTAGAACAGCTTTTAGGGGGTCTAAAGCCCTATTTACTCTATATTCTTCTTTTTTAAGGTAATTTTTCCCAATTCACTAGAAATCTCTAAATTGTCACCAACTTTTAATCTGGCAGCATATAAGTCCTTCTCGGGAATATTCACCTTATATTTGAAATAATCCCTTCCTTTATATGAGCTTGATTTTTCTTTCTGAATTTTCATGTCAATAATTAACACCAATACTATTTAAATTTTAGGACCCAAAGATTTAAATAATTCAGGCCCCTAAATATATCATGTCAAAAGAGGGAATTTGTGCAAGTTGTAATAAGGTTAAGAAGGATCTAAGATATTCAGAAAGCCAAAATAGAATTATCTGTAATTGGTGTTATCGTAAACACATTTGGAAACCAAAACAGTTTATCTGTCCAAGGTGTGGCAAAAACAAACCACATCACGGCAAAGGGTTGTGCAACGGATGTTATAGCTCAGTTCATCAAATTCATAATGTAAGAAGATGGAATGCAGTTTTACATCACAAAATAGATCCAGACCTTTATAAGAAAATTACAAGAAAATGTGAAATATGTGGGTTTGATAAAATAGTAGAAATGCACCATATAGATCACAACCATTCAAATAATTCATCAGACAACTTAGTTGGCCTTTGCCCTAATCATCATAAGATGATACATAGATTAGATTATCAGGAGGAAATATATCAAACTCTTGAAGAGAAGAGATTTAAAGTCCCTAAAAGATACCAAAAAACATCAGAACACTACAAGAAAAATCTAAAAGCACCCACAAAACAGCCAAAATCTCCAAGCTAAAACCTCCTATCAAAACCAGTAACTTCCAGCATACATTAAAACGAACTTCTATATAAAAACTTATTAAGATCCACATATTAGAAATATAATGAAAATTGCGATCAATAAGATAAAAAGAAACCCTTATGATACAAGAGAAGATAACGGAGACCTTTCAGGTCTGAAAAGAAGTATAGAAAGAAATGAGCTATTACAGCCACTACCTGCTAGAAAAGCGAATGGTCATTACGAATTAGTTTTTGGTGGAAGAAGGCTTGAAGCAATGAGAGAACTAGGCTACGATAGAATAGAGATAGATCCCAGAAAAGTATCTAATGAAGATATGTCAGTAATCGCAATATGTGAAAATGTTCATAGGAAAGACCTTAATCCAGTTGAGTTAGCCAGAGCATATAATGTGGGTTTGAAACAAACAGGGCTGTCAATTCACGCATTTGGAAAGGCAATAGGAAAGAATTCAACAGCAATTGCATCATATCTGCCAATATTGGATCTACCTGATAGAATATTAAAAAATCATGATAAATACAAAATATCTGAGTTGATTGCCTTAGGGAGAACAAATGGAATCTCAAGGTCAGCAAGGATAATGATGGAAAATGCAATAGATCAGAATACTGCTAGTTCACAGCTTCTAAGGCAGATCGCTTTAAGTTGCGAGGCAATAAATTCTTCTAGGTTGCCCCAAAAAACTAAAAATAACCTATATGGTCAAATAATCTTGCAAGATTATTCACATCTCAAGTCGTCCGATTCATCCGATATTAAAGATTTTGCAGACGTCTTATTAAATCAAGAAATTTCCAAACATATTGAGGGTTTGAAGAGAACAGAAGAAGCTAGGAAGAAAAAGAAGAAAAAGAAAATTTCATCTGTAAGGCATATTACAAATCCCGACAGAAAATTAGATACAATGACAGATATTCTAAGAAGAACCTCTCTTCATTTAGACAGGGTAAAAAAACAAAACTACTACGATAATTCAAAGCCCAAGGCACGCAATAATTTTAGAAGAGTTGTTAATAAAATAGTAAAAACATTGGATGAGATAATTTCAGATGAGCACTAGTTTGGAGGAACGCCTTTATAATTTAAAAATAAAAACTAAAGTAAAAAAAGATCGAAAAATTTCACAATTTTCTCATATTGAGCCAGCAGATGTAGAGAAATATCTTGAGGAGGGTTACAAAATGCCAGAAATAGCAGAAATATATGGATGTTGCGCAGGTACAGTTTCTCGCCAAGCCAAAATAAAAGATCCTAGTTTTGATGCTAGAGTTATTGTAAAAATGGGAAGGTCAGATATATCTGTTGAAGAGATTGCCAACATTTATAGAAAGACGAAAAGCTGTACAAAAATTGCAAGAGATTACGGGGTTAACACGCATGCAATAACTGAGAGATTAGATAAGGCAGGAATTAATAGAAGAACACAATATAGGGAAGATATATCTGTTGAAGATGTCTTAAAGGCCTATAAAATAATGAAAAGCTGTACAAAAGTTGCTAACTTATTTAACACAAATATAGGCACAATTAGAAGAAGATTAGATAAAGGAGGTATAACCTATCAGGAAATAATGAGAAATGCAAACAAGGCTAAGAAAGTAAAAATAAGATTAACACATATAACTAAAGAAGACTGTGAAAGGTTATATGCCAAACTTGGTTCAGTGGAAAAAGTTGCCAAGAAATATAAGGTTGCTCCAGCAACAATTTGGCGAAGGTTGAGATCTTAAAACTTCGCACAACACTGATTAGGTGAATTTTAACCCAACTTTATTCAACCCTATGGTGCGCATAAGATAATTGAGTAACAGGAATTTCTATTACCCTCCCATCACAATTTCTTTCATTAACAATATGGGGGAAACTATCTAAAAATCCCTCATTCCTGTTTTTAAGGACATCTGAAATAAAATCAACACCTCTCCCAACATTTAGTGATAGTTTTGAACCAACTTTAGGTGTAGATTCAATGACAAACGCAGAAAAAGAAAATTTCTTTCCAATAATGCCATACACCAAAGATTAATTTCCTTATCTTTTCTTTCTTTTCTTCATTAAATTTCCAACAATTGTCGTCGTTAAAAGCAAGAATACAACACTAACAGCAAACAAAGGAGTTGCATAATACTTAGTTAGCTCGCTCAACTCTCCCCCCGTATAAACAAAAGGAATGGCGCTTAACGCATCTAAAATAGATCCAACAATTAAAAATGTGAGGCCAAGCAAAAATCCTTCTTTGGCATTTCTTTTAACATTTTTACCATTAAAATACCTTACAGACCCCCAAGCAGCTAACAAAACAATAATTGCAATACCAACAACAGAAAATGTAACATTATTTTCTAAGGAATCAACATTTTCAAATCCAATTATTGCCAATAATAAGATGCCCAATAAGAAAGTTAACACCCAAATTATCAATCCAATAACTGTAGCCCTCTTTAAATTCATTACATTACTTAGAAAAAACAATATTTAAAATTATTCCTCACAATATTTTCTAGCTTTTGGCCAATAATGTTTTAAGAAAAAGTCTTGATGATTCCTCCAACCCCAATTCCCAGTCATTAGTCCCTGCATTACTATGGGTGTATTCTTATTAATAAATCTAGTCGCTTTTCTTCTAGCCCAAGAACTAGTCATTCCCTTTTTTTGTTCAAATCTCCTCTTCTCTGTCGCATGCAGTTCTTTTAATGTTTCTTCAACATATCTTTGTCCAAAAAAATAAAACCCAAAATCATAAACCTCAGGCAGACTTTCATTTGCAAGATAGTCTTCATCCGCAAGCACAGGAATTTTACTTTTCTTTGCTAATCTCTCATGAGCATTGAGATCATCATTCCTTTCCAACGATGATTCAACTCTATGATATATTGAGTGACAGAGACGAATAATCAAATTAGAGAAGTAAACAGGATTTTTTAATTTAGCCAATTCCAAGTCCTTTTTTGAAAGATCATACTTTGATCTATTATTTCCCAACCATTCAAGGTAATGTGGCTCACATGCTAAAGCCACACCTTCAAAAATAGTAGATCCTGTAAGGTTATATTCTCCAATTTCATTTGATAATCCTGCAGGCATACCTTCAGAAAAATAATACTGCAACCTATGGGTGTTTTCATGCCCCATAAAAATATCTAAATCTCCAGAATATAGTTTCACCTCACCACTATCTTTGTCATGATAAAAATACAAGTAATTTCTACCTACTTCAATCGTTCTATTACCAGGATCATAAGTACACTCATCCCTATCACTAAACACCATCTCATACAATAGTTTATTCAATCCTTGATTGAAATTTGTTTCAGGTTGCAAAGCTAATCCATTTTGTCTTCTTTGTGACTCAATTATATGGAACACCCCATTATAAGTTGAACCCAAAATAGATTTCAATCGCTCCATATCTTTGATTTCTCTTTCTCTAGCGTGGATTAAATCATGAGTTTTAACTTCTTCCTTGGAAATAAAACCCATTTCGCTATTATAATGGCTCAACATCCCCCTTATTCTTTGGATTTGGCCTGCCATTAACTTGGCAAGCCTATCAGGATCTCTATTAATTTGAAAATTATTAATTTCCCACATAAGTTGATTTCTTTTAGCATTAGCAGGGAAATTAATACTAGAAAGGTGGCCTTCCAAAAATTCTAAAGCTTGTTTATTACTTGGGTCATCACTAGAGTTAAAATCTTCAGGGGGTAAAAAGACCCAATTTAAAAAAGAATTTACACCATAAATTTTACTATATTTTTGTGTAAAAAAGAACTCGATATATTCTCTTTGTGCTTCAAGATTATCTCTAAACTCATCAAGGCATATAGAATCAAACTTATCTGATGGTTTTAATCTCTTTGATCTCTTGATTTGCTCTTTAATCCTTGGCAATAATTTTCTGGACAAGGTCATATCTGGAATATCCTTCTCGCAGACATCCTCTAAGGATTCGCTAAGAATACAAAATTGCCTATTAATTTCGCGAACTCTTTTCCCCAAATCCCTAACATTCCTATTCTCAATTTTCCATTCTAAAAGTTCGTCTATCAATTTGCACCCCACGTATTAAAATACCACCGCAACGATTTAATCCATCTAACTTTATAAAACACCACCACTACTCTTCTTCAGTAACTTCTTTCCAAGAAGTCACAGCCATTACTAATGTACGCATATAAGAAACACCAGCGTGCTGGGCTTCTCTAACTCCAAGTACATCTCTTTCTGCAAAATAAAGAAATTTTGTATTTAGCGCACTATTTTTGTTAAAAGGCAAATCTCCTCGTTGATAACCCTTCTCATATCTTTCTGCTAGTTCTTTTCTGATCCAAGGACATTGACGGCCAACCCCATTAATACTATCTTTAGCTATTGGTAAACTGAAATTTTTTTCTTTAGAAATAGGGAACAAAGAAGGCCTTCCATCTCCAACCATTTTAAAAAATAAAGAACCCAGGTCCTCTCTAAATTTCTCAAGATACATGGGATTTTCTTCTAATTTCCTAAATCTATATTTATTTATTGCAGACCTCTTATCCCTAGTTTTTGTTGGGTCAACCCCCACATTTATTTTTTCAAATCTAACTAAACTCTTCCCGAGATAACAAATAAAATCAAGTCTTCTCTTTAAATCAAGCTCTCTCATAATATACCAATTAGGGTCTTTTGAATAAATACCCCTTCCAAACATTAATTCTATTGCACAAGTACCAGGTAAAATAACGTCAACGAAATTTCTCTCATCTTTTGAAAACTCGGTTAAAATTCCAGGTAATCTTTTAATAGGTTTTAAACTTTCATATCTTCCCTTAAAATCAGGCTCTTTAAATTTAATCTCTTCTTTATTTCTGCCAATATAGGTTCCTGGCCCACACCCCTCAAATAAACTCCCCATTTGGCTTTTTACCTTAGTTCCTCTTTCCTTTTTTCTCCCTCTTAAGGTTCTTTTTCTTTCTTTTTCCTCTTCTTTCCTTAAACTAATAGAAAATTCTGCACCCATATCTGTTTGAGGCCCGTTATCTATCCAATCTTTAAAATCCTTAAATCTTTCTTCACCCATCAAATTCAAAGGAATTCAAAATTAATAAATTAATTTGTTTTAAAGGCCACAATTAAAAACAAAACCAATGTAATTACAAAAAAGAGACCTCCACTAATAGCCACCCTCCAACTAAAAATAATACCTAAAATTCCTGCTAAAAATCCAAATATAAACACCCACCACACAGGATTCAATCTATCAAAATTTCTTCTTACCTTAATGAGTTCAATAATGGGTGGATTTTTAGGATTCATCACCCATACAGAAAAAGAAATATTATAAACTCTTCTTTTTCCTTTATAGTATGCCTCTGTAGCTCAGTTGGTTAGAGTACGAGTTTCGTAAACTCGGGGTCGAGGGTTCGAATCCCTCCAGAGGCTTTATAAAACAAGGCAACTTATTTAAAATTGAAAGATTTTTTTACTATGAAAAAGAAAATAATACTGTCAATTTTATTAATCACCATATTAGTTTTAGCCCTAGTTTTTATAAACTCAAACTCAAAAGAAAACCCGAACCCAAAAGAAGATCCAAAATGTGAATTCATTTTAAACGATATTTGCGAAGCAGTCGAAGAAGGCTATTATGTAAAAAATAATGAATGTGTGTTTTATAAAGGGAACTCATGTAGCAGCCTACCATTTAATACATTAGAGGAATGTACCAAGATTTGCAAACTACCAAGTCAATAAATACTTTTATTAATCATTTTCTTCTTTTCTAAGAATGAAAGATCAACTTATCAAAATACTAAAAAAAGAGACACGACTTGGAGAATCTACAATTTCATCATTGTTAGAGGTACCTCCAAATCCTCTTTTAGGAGATTATGCATTTCCTTGCTTTTCTCTTGCCAAAAAGAAAAAGAAAAACCCTGCAGAAATAGCCTCTAGCATTGCAAGCAAGATACATTCAAAATATTTTGAGCGTGTTGAATCAAAAGGGCCTTATGTGAACTTCTTTCTAAATAGAAATCTATTGGCCAAAAACACAATTTCTCAAATTTTGAAAGAAAAAGATGAATATGGTTCACAAAACAATGGCAAGAACAAAGTAATCGCAATAGATATGTCCTCTCCAAATATAGCAAAACCTTTCGGCATCGGACACTTAAGATCAACAATAATTGGAAATTCTGTCGCTAAAATAGCCGAATTTCAAGGATTCAAGGTAAAAAAGATAAATTATTTAGGAGATTGGGGAACTCCATTCGGAAAAATTATAGCTGGTTTTAATAATTTCGGCTCAGAAAAAAAGCTAAAAGAAAATCCAGTTAAACATCTTTATGAAATCTACACAAAAGCTTCTGCAGATAAAAAATACGAAAAAATCGGGCGTGAAACATTCAAAAAGTTAGAATCCGGAGATAAGGAAACAGTAAAAATTTGGAAAAAATTTAAAGAACTATCTCTTGAGGATTTCAACAAGGTTTATGACCTTCTTGGAATAAAATTTGACGTTCATTCTTCAGAATCACAATACAATAAAAAAATGAAACCTTCTCTAGATCTATTAAAAAAGAAAAAACTATTAGTAAAAAGTCAGGGAGCCCAGATAGTAAATCTAAAAAAATACAATCTTGGAGTTTCATTAATCCAAAAAAATGATGGCACTACCCTTTACGCCACAAGAGATATCACAGCAGCCCTTGACCGTGTTAAAAAATATAAGGCAGACTTTTTGTTTTATGAAGTGGGGGCAGAACAACAATTATACTTCAAGCAACTCTTCAAAATTCTTGAATTAATGGGCTACAAATGGGCCAAAAACTGTAAACATATTTCCCACGGCTTCTATTTAGATGAAGATGGAAAGAAATTTGCCACACGTAAAGGAAAATCAGTATTTATGGAAGACATCTTATTAGAAACAAAAGACCTGGCCTCTGCAAGATTAGCCAAAAGAGAAAAACTTTCTAAAAAAGATCTAAATCAACGTTCTTTAATAATAGCTCGTGCAGCAATTATCTATGGAGATTTAAAAAACTACAGGGCCCAAGATATGACTTTTAATCTGAAAAAGTTTCTAGAATTTGAAGGAAACACAGGACCATACCTTCTCTACACATATGCAAGATCTCGCTCAATCCTAAGAAAATCTTCTTCTAAAAAGAAAAAGGTGGAGGTGCGTGATTTGTCAGATAATGAGAAATCACTAGTGTTGCAACTAGCTAACTTCCCAGCAGTTGTTGAATCTGCCTATAATAATTTAGCTCCAAATCATATTGCAAACTATGCACATTCTCTAGCTCAGAGTTTCAATGAATTTTATCATGCTACAAAAGTCATAGGTGCAGATAATGAAGCATTTCTTTTAATGCTAGTAGAATCATTCTCTCAAACTCTTAAAAACGCGTTAAATCTACTAGGAATCTCTGTCTTAGAACGTATGTAACACAGCAAACCTTAAATACCTCTTTTCTCGAGTATCTAAATGCAAATAGAGGTGCTAATGGTCGCAAATAGTTTCTTTTTAACTCTAGTATTAGTCGTACTTCTAACTATTTTAAGCAAAAATAAAGGCCACATGCACAACACTTCTAAAAAAGTAAGGGAAGATATTTCCAAGATTAAAAGTCAAATTAACGGTTCTTAACATATAAAAAGCCTTATAAACCCAAATCCGCTCATTTTCCTGTAGACGAGCCGGCACGTTAGTCCCGTGCCATTCACAAACGGACTTTATGGTGGGCTTAAAGGAGCGCGTGATTCAGAAGCTTTGGAGTCTTTTACTGGACGTTGAAGTTCTGTCTCATACGATCGCGCTTCTGCGAAACGGGTCAGGCCTTGATCGGAGCAGCCCTAAACAGGAGAGGCGGTGCTTATGGGGTAGCAGAACTGAGGAAGGTACGAGGTTGCTTCATTGCTAATGTTGAGCAGACTCCCCGTCTACACTAAATATAAAAACCATGTCTCTCTATTTAACACATGAAAAGGGGTCAATTTTATCTTTTAGCAGCCATAGTTATCATATCTATCATAATTGGCTTGGGAGTTGTAAACAACAAAATAAATGCGCCTTCTGAAGATATAAAAACTTATGACTTATCTAAGGAAATAGAGTTTGAAGGCTCTAAGGTAATCGACCAAGGAGTAATATCAGGCACCCCTGATCAACTACTACTAAATTTGGAAGATCTAATTTCTATCTATTCTGATAACTATCCCGAAAGTGAAATAGCTGTAGTTTATGGAGACTCTAAACAAATAGACAAACTATCAACATATTATAGGGTAGAAGAAAATAACATTAGAATAGGAGATACCGCAGGAATAAAACCCAAAATTAAATCCCAGATTCCTATAAGTGAGATAAACCAACAAGGTAATAAAGTAAAGATTCTTCTTCCAGGTGATCAAGCACCGTTTACATTTCAAGTAGACGAGGGCCAGAACTTTTACGTCATAGTTAGAAAAGAAAAAGGAGATCAAAAATTCGTAGTACAATCAGGATGATAGACAATAAAAAAGGAGTGAGCTTAATGGTATCATATGTATTATTAGTAATAATAGCTCTAGGCCTAGCAATTTTGGTTTTTTCCTTTCTAAGGGTCTATGTTCCCTCAGGAGAAACCCCTGAATGTTCAAAATCTGTTGAACTTATTTTACAAGAAGTATCATGCTCATCAGATCAAGTACAATTCACCCTACTAAATCGCGGTTTATTTACAGTAGACGCAGTCTCTATAAGAATCAGGGAAGAAGGGAGAAAAGTAGCAACTGTTAAAGGGGGAGGGAATATAACTATAATATTTAGCCCTATTTTAACCGGGCTTGATGACAAAGGATTGCCTCCAGGCCAATCTTTCTTATATCCAAACGGAAAATTGCCCAATCCCCCAATATTGGAATCTGGAAAAACCTACGATATTGAAATTCAACCCCAGGAATTCATAGGATCAGGAAATAAGATTGCAGTCTGTGAAGACTCAATTATCAGGCAGAGCGTTACTTGTACAGACACTGGAGGCACAACCCCAAGCGGAGAGCGTGCACAGTCATGTGAAACTGACTTAGATTGCACCACCACAAGTGAAGTGTGCTGTACTGCAAACCAATGCGTAAATACTTGTAGAATATCTTGTAGTACTGACTCAGGCTGTCCCGGCTCACTTCGTTGCGCACATAGCTTCTGTCTAGAGCCATGTGTTAAAGGTTCAGCAGATGATAACTTAAACTGCAATGATTGGGCAGGGAACCTTGATCTAACAATAACTCCCCAATATAGCTGCCAACACGGGGATGGCAACCCCTTATGTGAGAATGACGAGGATGATGAGTAACGCTTATTTTCTAACCACAACAATCTATATATAAAACTCATCAGCCCTATTTCTATGAAATTCGCCCATTTAGCTGATTGCCACCTTGGTTCATGGCGTGACGAGTCTCTTAGAACGTTAAATTTTCAAGCATTTCAATATGCAATAGACCGTTGTATAAAGCTCAAGTTAGACTTTATCCTCATAGCGGGAGATCTTTTTGATTCTGCATACCCTTCCTTAGATATCCTAAAAGAGGCTTTTTCAGAGTTCAAAAAGCTATATGATGCTGGAATTCCAGTCTTTTTAATAGCAGGAAGCCACGATTATTCAGTCTCTGGAAAGTCATTTTTAGATGTTTTAGAAAAAGCAGGTTTCTGTAAAAACGTCTCAATATTTGAAGAGCGCGGCGAGCACATCTTATTAGAACCAACAATCTACAAAAATGTGGCAATTTACGGTTACCCTGGGAAAAAGTCTTGTCTAGAAGTAGACGAGATTCCACGCATTAAACTACAAGACTCTCCAGGCCTATTCAAAATTCTCATGCTCCATACAGCAATAAGGGATGCCACTAATAATTCTCTGATGAAGGCAGTAGATGAAACTCAACTCCCAAGAGTTGACTATCTTGCCTTAGGACACTTGCACATAGGCTACAACAAAGATGGCAGAGTATATGCAGGAGCAACATTCCCAAACAACATATCAGAACTGGAGGAATTAGGAGAAGGTTCATTCTACATAATAGATCAAGGAAAAATAGAGAAACAAAGAATAAAACTTAAAGAAATAGTTTCCATCAACCTTGAAATCACAGATGCGTTAAAAGCAACTGATCAAATAATAAAACTTTTATCTAATGAACGAATAAAAGATAAGATAGTCATTATTCGTCTTTCTGGCTATCTTCAACAAGGAAAGACAACAGACATAGACTTCTCACAAATAGAATCCTTTGCTTTAGAAAAAGGAGCGTACACATTCCTCAAAAGCACAACAAAACTTCACATAGCTGAAGCAGAAATGGAATTTTCATCTCTAAATACAGAAAATATGGAATCTAGGATTATAGAAAAATTCCAAACCTCACATCCAAACAAGAAAAATTCCCTTATCACAGAACTAATAAGATCACTACAAGTAGAAAAATTAGAAGATGAAACAACATCTCTCTTTAATGAACGCCTACTCTCAGAAACTAAAAAAGTTTTGTCTCTATGAAATTAAAAAAAATATCAATAAAGGGAATCCGTTCATACGACTCAGAAGAAATATCATTCCCAGATGGCTCTTTGCTTCTAGCTGGAGACATAGGTTCGGGAAAAACAACAATTCTACTAGCAATAGAATATGCCCTTTTCGGTCTTCAACCAGGACAAAAGGGATCAACCTTGTTACGCAACAATGCTTCTGCTGGGGAAGTCTCCCTAGAAATGGAAATAGATGGACACTCAGTAATAATAGAAAGAAAACTAAAGCGCGGTCCTAAAACAATCTCAAATGAATCTTCAGCAATAACTATTGATGGAGATAGATTCGAATCCTCAATAACAGAAATAAAAACAAAAATTATTGAACTATTAAATTATCCCCAAGAATATATCAAAAAGAACAACGTACTTTATCGATACACAGTTTACACCCCTCAAGAGCAGATGAAGCAAATTATTCTCGAAGACTCTGAAAAAAGGTTAAACCTATTAAGACATATTTTTGGAATAGATAAATATAGGAGAATTAGAGAAAACTTGATAATTATTTTATCCCATATAAAAGACAACACTAAAATCCTTCAAGGAGAAATAAAAGGACTTGACAAACTTAAGGAAGATCTAACATTCAAATTAACCTTCCAAGAAGAAATGGAAGAAAAAATATCACTAGCCAAGGAAAAACTAGAGGGCCAAAAATATCAAACACACATAATAAAAAAGGAAGAAGAAGATCTAGAACACAAAACAAAGAGAAAAGACGCTCTTAAAACAGAAATAGAAAAGACTGAAATTCTATGTACTGCAAAAATGGAAGCCATCCAACTTTTAAAAAGAGAAAAAGTTGAACTTGATCGTTCTGTTCTAGATTTTAAAGACTCTTTCAATGAATCTGATTTCAATCAAACAATAGAAAAAATAGACCTCAAATCAACCCTCATTTCCGAGTTAAATACAAAAATCTCATCTCTAAAAGCAGAAATAGCCTCTCAAAACCGTGCAAAATCGGATTTTGATAGCAAAAGAGACAGAATATACAAGATAGATATTTGTCCTACCTGTCTACAAGACGTTCCAGAGTTCCATAAACACAACATAATAGCAGAAGCAGATTCACAAGCTTCAAAAATACAAGAAAAAATATCATTTTATGAAAAAGAAATAGAAAAAACAGAAAAACTTTTCTCTGCTGAATTGTTAGAACTAAGAAACTTAGAAGCAAAAAAACTAGAACAAAATCTAATAAAATCTAAACTTCCCTACCTAGAATCTACTAAGAAAAAAATTCATGACACTAAAAGATCTATCGAGAATTCAGAACGAGATCTTTCCCTTCTTGACAAGCATCAACAAACTCTAAAAGAACAAGTGCTGATCCTCTCAAAATTTGACAATCTCTATAGAATTAAAAAGGAAGAACTTAAAACAAACCTAGAATCAGAAAAAAGAACTGAAATATCTCTGGCAGAGCTCAAAAAGGAAGTAGAAATATTAAAAAGACAAATTCTGGAATTAGAAGAACAAA
>CEPX01034535.1_pt1 | contig 13211 bp, 16 predicted proteins | sample 361361 | NCBI WGS metagenome assembly CEPX01 (sample SAMEA2619974, study PRJEB7988) | marine metagenome | biome: marine biome (ENVO:00000447); feature: mesopelagic zone (ENVO:00000213) & marine oxygen minimum zone (ENVO:01000065); material: "saline water (ENVO:00002010), including plankton... | reverse complement strand
ATTCTCACGACTAATAATTCTAGCAATATTTGTTTTAGGATTTGCACAAGGTCTAAGAAATATTATTGGAGTTATAATTTAATTAACGCAATCATCACAAATGAACTGATCCATTTTGAAATGAAGATGTCCGTGAGAACCACAAGCCTCACATTGTCCAAATGCAGCAGGATGACCAGCAGTGCCTTTGTCGCTAGCAGCCAATCTTTCAATAAATGTATCTAATAAATCTGGTGCATGAGCTACAATATCTTTGTTTGTTACGATTCCAATTAAGTTACCATTGTCAACAATGGGAATCTTAGAAATTCCGTGACGACTCATTTTTCGAGCAAGACTTGATAAATCCTCAAATTTTTCACCAACTGCTCTCAAAGGACTTTGCATAACTTGTCCAACTTTCAAAGAACTAGGAAGTTTGTCAAGAACAGTAACTCTCATCATAATATCTCGTTCAGTCAACAACCCAACCAATTCCTTACCTTCACAAACAGGAACGCCCCCAACTCTATGAACATTCATAAGTTTAGCAGCTTCTCTAACAGTCATATCTGGTGTAACGGTAATCACTTTGTGATTCATAAAATCAATTGCTCTAATTCCAGAGTTCATAATGTCTTTATTTATCGCTTGATTTTAAATCTATTTATTCTACAAGAAACAATTATATACTTCAGAGCACAAATATTCTCATGATGACTCCAGAAGAATATATCCTATTAAGCGTGGTGGGAATCAGTTTAATATCTTTTATAGGGGTTTTTACTCTATCAATTAACAAATTAAAGCTTGACAAAATGCTTCTATATTTAGTTGCACTTTCAGCAGGAACTCTGATTGGGACAGTATTTCTACACCTCCTTCCAGAAATAATTCAAGAAATTGGATTTGAATCAATCACTGCATTATATGTAATCCTCGGATTACTTTCAATGTTTATAGTTGAGAAATTAATTAGATGGCGCCATTGTCACCATAGTCCTCACAGACACAATCATGCAAAAATACAACCTTTTGCAATAACAAGTTTGATTGGAGACGGAGTTCATAATTTTATTGATGGATTATTAATTGGAGCAAGTTACCTTCTAAGCATCCCTGTTGGAATCGCAACAACAATCGCAGTAGCTCTACATGAAATTCCTCAAGAGATTGGAGATTTTGCAGTTCTGACTCACGGAGGATTTTCAAGACACAAAGCTTTAGGACTTAATTTCCTAACAGCATTAACTGCAATAATTGGAGCAGTTTTAGCAATATATCTCTCAGGTCAAATAGTAGGATTAACTCATTTCTTAATTCCTTTTGCAGCAGGACATTTTATTTACATAGCAACTGCAGATTTAATTCCAGAACTACACAAAGAAGATAACTTGGAAAAATCAACTTTACAAATTCTTTGGTTCATTCTAGGAATTGGAATAATGTACGCACTTCTTTTGATTGAATAAGAACTCTTAAAAACTCAAACTCAAAATCAAACTATGTTAATCGGAGTTGTAGGAAAACCAAACGTTGGAAAATCAACATTTTTTAGAGCTGCAACTTTAGCTGAAGCACTTATTGGAAATTACCCATTTGCAACAATTGAACCAAATCATGGAACTGCCTTTGTAAAAATAAAAGACGCAGCAAGAGATTTTGAAAAAGTATCAAATCCAAGAGAAGGATATGTTCATGGCCAATCAAGATTTGTTCCAATGGAATTAATTGATGTTGCAGGTTTGGTTCCTGGAGCTTCAGAAGGAAAAGGAATGGGAAATAAATTCCTTGACGATTTAAGTTCTGCCGATGCGCTAATTCATGTTATTGATATTTCAGGTTCAACAAATGAAAAAGGAGAGTCTGTAGAGAAAGGTTCATACAATCCAATAAATGATATAAGATTCTTGGAAGAAGAACTTGACACTTGGATTTATCAAATCATGGAGAGAGGTTGGGAAAAGTTTGCAAGACAAGCACAATTATCTGGAACTCCCTCTGATCGAGCAATCGCAGAACATTTTTCAGGAATCAAAATAAACCTTGGAATGGTAAAAAAAGCATTCAACAATTCTGGACTATCAAACAAATTAACTGAATGGTCCGAGGAAGATATGAAAAACTTTGCATCAGAATTAAGAAAGCAAGCGAAGCCAATAATAATCTCAGCAAACAAAATGGATGTTTCAACTTCAAAAGCAAACCTCGAGAGAATAAGAACTCAAACAGATAGCAGAATTATTCCAAGTTCAGCAGAATTTGAACTTGCATTAAGAGAGGCAAACAAAGCAAAACTTATAGATTACATTCCGGGTGAAAATCATTTTGAACTTATTGGAAATTTAACAGACAAACAAAAAGAAGCGCTAGCACAAGTTAAAAAATTCTTAGAAACCAACAAATCAACCGGAGTTCAAGATATTCTAAACACAATTGTTTTTGATATTTTAGAATATATTGCAATACATCCGGGAGGAGTAAGCAAATTGGAAGACTCAAAAGGGAATGTTTTACCTGATTGTTTCTTAATGCCCAAAGATAGTACAGCTTTGGACTTCGCGTACAGACTTCATACTGATTTTGGAGACAAATTTATCCGGGCGGTAGACGTAAGGACAAAACAAACAGTTGGAAAGGAACACAAACTAAAACACTTAGATATAATTGAAATCATAGCAGGAAAGTAATCTTCAACGCTAGCCAACAACAAGCTTTTTAAAGTCGCATCTGACGCAAAGAGTATGGGACGAATCCGAACCAAATTTACAAAAAGACTAGTAGATGAACTTCTAGCTAAGCATGGAGAGAAATTTACTGATGATTTTAACAAAAATAAGTTGGTAGTACAGGAATTGTCCGACGTTAAGACAAAGAAAATTAGAAATCAGCTTGCAGGATATGCAACAAAGAAAGTCAAGCTATCGACAGACTAAATATCACAATGATTCAAGAGGAAAGAATAGTATTTGTAGGCGGAAAGCCATTTATGAACTATGTTACTGCAGTTGTAATGCAATTTACAACTAATGGTGCAGAGAGCGTTATTGTTAGATCTCGAGGAAAATTCATTAGTCGAGCTGTTGACGTAGCAGAAATGGTACGAAGCAAATTTTTAACAGACAGTATTAAAATTGGTGAAGTTGTAATCGCAGCAGAAGATTTCAAGAACAAAGAAGGAAGACCAATTCGAGTCTCAACAATTGATATTCATTTAGATAAATTAAATGGAGTAAAACCAACTCCAACAAATTTTGAAATAAGACCTAAGAAAGAAGAAAAATCTGAAGAAGTTGCTGAACCTGAAGTTAAAGAAGAACCAAAGGTTGAAGAAGCGCCAGTCGAAGAGTCAGCTGTCGAAGAAACTCCGGCCGAACCAGTTGTTGAAGAAACTCCGGCTGAAGAACCTGTTGCTGAGCCAGAAGCTCCAGCAGAAACAGAACAAACAAATTTAGATCCAGAAACTTCAGAATAATTGACTCTAAGTTTCACAAACTTTTAATACAAATTTTAACTTCTCGCTATATGTGCGGCATTGTAGGATATTCTAGTACTTCAAATTCTATAGAATTATCTGAATTTGTATCAATGATAAAAAGCCTAGATTATCGAGGCTATGATTCTTGGGGGTTTACTTTCAAAGACCAAGACCAGCTCAAAACTGAAAAACAAGTAGGAAAAATTCCAACACCAACTCAAAAAGGAAATGCAACATTTGTAATTGGTCATACTCGTTGGGCAACTCACGGAAAAGTAACTGAAGACAACACCCACCCACATATTTCAAATTCAAAAAATATTTCACTAGTCCATAACGGAATTATTGAGAATTATGAAGAACTAAAAAACAAACTCAAAGAAGAAGGATTTACTTTTTATGGAGAAACAGATACAGAAGTAATTCCAAATTTAATTGAACTTCACTTAAGAAACTCAAAAGATATTTTAGAAGCATTCAAAAAAACTCTTGACGAACTCAAGGGAACTTTCGCAATAACTTTTCTCCACAATTCAAGTGATAAAATATTTTTTGCAAGAAGAGATTCACCATTAGTTGTTGGTGTTGACAAAGATGCACTAATTGTTTCATCAGATGTAACTTCATTCATTGACAGAACAAAAAATGTAATTTACTTAGAAGACGGAGATTACGGATACATAAATTCAGAAATAAAAATCTTAAACGGAGAAAAAGAAGTTCATAGAGAGATTTCTAAGATTGATTGGGATGTAAACAAAGCAAAGAAAGGAGATTTCAAACACTTCATGCTAAAGGAGATATCTGAACAGGTCGATACAGTAAAGCAATCGTTGATACAAGATTCAAAGTTAATAACAACAGTAGCAAATCGAATGAAATCTTCAAAAGTTTATATTGTTGCATGCGGATCATCATACAATGCAGCAAAAGCAGCTGAAACAGAATTTCTAAAAAACGGGCTTATGCCAAGAATAGTTCATGCACACGAATTTGAACAATATGAAAAATTCCTGAGTGAAAATTCAACAGTTCTAGCAATATCCCAATCTGGAGAAACTCTTGATTTAATTAAAGCAGTAAAGACTGCAAAGTCACGAGGATCACAAATAATTACAATTGTAAATGTACAAGGATCTTCGTTAGCACGACTTGCAGACCAAAATATTTTCATGAACGTCGGTCCAGAAATTTGTGTACTTTCAACAAAATCTTACACAGCTCAAGTTGCAATTCTAATGTTAATTGCATCTGCATTAGTAATAAAACCAAACCAAGCAAAACAAGAAATAGAAGAAATTATTAGAAACATTTACTACTTAACAAGCGAATCAGCCAGAAAATACACAAAAGAATTATCACAAATTCTAAGATATTCAAACCATTTATTCACAATTGGTCGCGGAAGAGATTATGCAACAGCGATGGAAGCAGCACTAAAAATAAAAGAAGTTTCATATATTCATGCCGAAGGTTTTGCTGGAGGAGAGATTAAACACGGACCAATTGCAATGATCGAACACGGAACACCATGTATTGTGTTTGTTCCAAATAAAGAAAATCAAGACATTCTATCAAATGCACAAGAGCTCAAAAGTCGTGGAGCATTCATAATTGGATTATCAGAAAAGAAACACAAAGTATTCGACTACTGGATTAAAGTTTTAGGTCCAGATAAATTTTCACCAATTTTAAGAATAATTCCAATTCAAGCATTATCTTATTATTTAGCAGTTATGAAAGGACTAGATCCAGACAAGCCAAGAAATCTTGCAAAGAGCGTAACCGTTAAATAAATTGAAATATAATAATCACTATGAAAGTAGAATTTTCAGAAAAGAGATTGGATTTAAAAGAGCGACGAAGATTAAGAGAAATTCTAGGTAAAAAATTATTTTCTAGAAAGTTCAAACGCCTAAGATTGCGAATGAAGCGTTATGAAAAAGAAGGCAAAAGAACAAAGTATGCAATAACTGGCGAAGCAGAAACTCCGGAGGGAAAAATTATAAGAGCAGAAGGAGTGGATTGGAAATTTGGATTGGCAATGAAAGAATTGACAAAACGGTTATCTCGGCAAATAAAGATTAGGAAAAAGCGTTAAGGTTTTAAATTTACTCAGCACAAAAAAGCATGATAGAGCGCACATTAGTATTAGTCAAACCAGACGGTGTTCAAAGATCTTTAACTGGAACAGTTATTAAAAAATTTGAAAATGCAGGAATGAAGATTGTTGGAATGAAGATGGTTTGGGTAAACAAAGCGTTATCAAAAAAACATTATTCTGATCACATTGGAAAACCATTTTTTGCAGGACTTGATGAATTCATTCGTTCTGGACCAGTTGTAGCAATTGTTCTTGAAGGAGTGGAATCAATAAAGAATGTTAGAAGGATTGTAGGTTCAACAGCACCAGGTGATGCAACTCCGGGAACAATTCGAGGAGATTATGCACATCACACCTATGCCTTTGCAGATAGAGTGGGAAAATCTATCGCAAACATTATTCATGCTTCTGGAAATTCAAAAGATGCAAAGAAAGAAGTAGCACTATGGTTCAGTAAAAAAGAATTACATTCTTACAAACGAGCAGATGAGCATATTGTTTTCTAATTAAAGATGCATGAGACAAATAACGCAAAGATCTTGATCCAACAAAAAGAGGAATTAATCGATAAATGGATAAAATAAGAGGCCTTGAAAAAATCATGTCTGAGACTGAAGATCCAAACTATTCTGATAAATTAGATAGGCTTGAAGAGCTTGTAAATAAGAATAGTGGATTCATCACAGGAACACTAAACAAAGGACTAATGAAATATATGCGTTGGAGAGAGAATCCGGAAAATAATAACAAGATTCTAAATAAGATAGATAAAGTTCCATTCCCTCTTCACCCTGGGAAATTCTTAGCAGTATATATTGGAGGCTCAATAAACGAGAAGGATCAAGAAATCTATGCAGAAATTTTAAATGAAAGACCTTGGAGAGTAACAACAAAGCACACCTTCCTTAGTCCATTATTAAGTCTACCAAATTTAGGGATAGATTACCTAATTATGCCTTCAGGATACAGTGCACTTTATCTAATGGCAATTGGAACTGATGCATTCAGACTTTTCAGAGCAGAAAAATTCAAGAAACCAATGGCAGCAGTGTCTCTTAAAAGTCTAATCATTAACACACCATCTTATGCAAAACGATTAAAGCAAAAATTATTTGGTTAAGTTTTAATAGCTCCTTTGACTTTGTAAGTCATGAATCTCAGAACAAAATCAAATTACAAAATTACTAATGCAATATCTTTCTTAATGAGTTTTTCAAGCGCGTTAGTCTTTGTATTTCTACCACTGTATTTCTACCACGTTGGAGTAAATTTAGTAAACATCGGAGTCATCGTTGCAATATCTGTAGTTGCAACAAATATAGTAAAATTAATTGCAGGTTCATTCGTAGATCATTACGATCGGAGAAATATAATGTTAGTCGGTGGGATAATAATGGCGCTCACAAATTTGAGCCTAGCATTTTTTGTAAGCGAAACTTTCTTCATACTTCGAGGAATTGCATATGGAATCGGAGCAGCAATATTTTATCCCGCGTATATAAGCTATGTTTGGGATATTTCAGTGAAGCGTCGTCTATCAACATTTGGTGCAATCCGTTCAACATATAGGCATCTGGGATTAATTCTTGCACCACTAATTGGAGGATTAATTATTTATTTATCAGGATTCATAACTCTGTTCTATACTTCATTCATTGTTGGAATATTAACAATGGGATTGCTATTTATGCTAACCGATATTAAGCACAAAAACAAACTGCCAAAGATTTCAAGAATAGTTCATAATTACAAGAGCATTCTAGTAACAAAAGGATTCACTTTACTATCATTTATTCGTTTAGTCAGAGCATCAGCACAATTAATCTGGGCAACATTCATATTAATTTACTTGAAGAGCGTTGTAGGTTATGATTTCTGGCAAGCAGGATTAGTAATAATGGGTTCATCAGTAATATTATTACCTTTTCAATTACCAATTGGAAGATTTTCTGACAATTTCCATTCAAAGTGGCTAATAATTCCAGGATTTTTATTTATTGGAACATTCATGAAGCTCTTTTTCATGTTTGATCACATATTATCTTACATTATCATGGCAGGAGGCGTTGCAATCGGGTTCTTAGCGATAGATAGACCAATTTTTGTCCGTTTAGCAGAAATGACTCCAGATGATAAGCACGGACAAGCAATAGCAATCTTTGAAAGCATAACTTGGGGATTGGCAGCAATAGCGTTGTTTTATGCTGGAGAGTTTGCAGAATTGTTCTCAATAAGGACAGTTATGACCCATTTATCCAGCTTTTCAATAGGAATTGGGCTTGTTTTGGTAGCCTTTCACCGCAAAATCAGCTGGAAGTACGGGAATCACCTACGTAGACACCATTTAGTAAGACTCTACACTCCGATTGATCAAATCATTGATTCTTTCCCTGAATTTTCGAAAGGATTCAAGCGAACAAGGTTATAACAAGGCTTTTAAACCAAAAAATAAGCTTTTTCATAGAGGTAATGATGGAAAATGACAATCCGACAACCGATAATAACTGTCCTTGGTCATGTCGACCACGGGAAGACTTCAGTACTAGATTACCTAAGAGGAACGACTCTTGCTGATAGAGAAGCAGGAAAAATTACTCAACACATTGGTGCAACCGAAGTTCCATTAAAGAAAATTAAGGAATCTTGCGGTGAACTTTTAGATTTATTCAAACTTGAATTTAATATACCAGGATTATTATTTGTCGACACGCCTGGGCACGAAGCTTTCAGCAATCTAAGAAAGCGAGGAGGTTCAATTGCAGACTTAGCAGTTTTAGTAATTGATATCAACCAAGGAATACAACCTCAAACAAAAGAATCAATTGAAATTCTAAAATCTTTCAAAGTTCCATTTGTAATTGCAGCAAATAAAGTCGATTTAATTACTGGATGGAAATCAGAAGATAAAATATTCATAAAGAATGTAAAAAATCAAGCAGAAAATGTTAAGAAATATTTTGATAACAATTTTTACAAAATTCTTGGAGACCTTTCAGAATTGGGTTTCGAATCAAATTTATATCCTCAAGTTGAGGATCACCAAAAAACTGTTTCAATTGTTCCAGTTTCAGCAAAGACTGGGGAAGGAATTCCAGAATTGCTTGCAGTACTAACTGGTTTATCTCAGAAATTCCTAACTGGAAAATTAGAAATCGAAACTGATGCTCCGGCAAAAGGAACAATTCTAGAAATCAAAGAAGAAAAAGGAATGGGAACAACTGCTGACATAATTATTTATGAAGGAACTATAAGAAAAGATGACACAATTGTTGTTGGAGGCATAGATTCTGAAATTACTACAAAAGTAAAAGCACTTTTGAAAACAAAACCTCTTTCAGAAATAAGAGATAAGAAATCTTCATTTGAAAAAGTAAAAGAAGTTGTTGCAGCATCAGGAGTAAAAGTTCTGGCAAATGATTTAAGTCAAGCAATTTCAGGAGCACCAATTATTTCAGTTCGAGATGAAGATAAACTCAAAGAAGTACAAAACAAAGTAAAGGAAGAAATTGAAGATGTACTTATTGAAACTGGAGAAGATGGAGTTGTATTGAAAGCAGATACGTTAGGAAGTTTAGAAGCAGCATCAAAATTATTCCAGAAACACGAGATCCCAATCAAAAGAGCAGACATTGGAAATATTACAAAACGAGATATTGTTGAAGCAGAAGGAACACTTGACAAAGGAAGTGAGTATCCGTTTGTCTTAGGATTCAACGTAACTGTTGAACAAGAATTAGAAGCAATGGCTAAGAAGAAAAAAATACCAATCGTACTTAATCAAGTTATTTACAAAATAGTGGAAGAATTTGAAGAACTACATACTGAAAGAAAACAAAGACTTCAACTTGAAGAGATTTCAGATTTACAATGGCCAGCAAAGATTCAAATTATGAAGCAATATATTTTCAGACAATCAGGTCCAGCAATTTTCGGAGCAGAAGTTATCAACGGAAAACTAACTCCAAATGTTGAACTAATAAACATGGAAGGAAAAGTTGTTGGAAGAGTTAAAACAATTGAAGACAAAAGTAAAAAACTTGATGAATTAACAAAAGGAAAAGAAGCTGCAGTTGCAGTAACAAAATTAACAATCGGTCGCGGAGCAGATGGCGGAGATTTCTTAATTACAAATATGTCTGAATCTGCTTTCAGAAAATTAAAAGACAAGAAATCGTTATTGTCAGCTAGTGAAGTTGAAGTTCTAAAAGAATTAGCAGAAATCAAACGAAAAGAAAACGATCTTTGGGGAATTTAATCAACCACTTCTTCCAAATCCTTTTCACGTAAATTTCTAATGCTATCAACATCACTTTCACTCAGGAAGTAAGTTATAGAACTCCCTCGAGAAGATTCATAAACAATCTCAAAAGGATTTTCAGGATTCTGATATTGAAGTATCCAATCACTAGTACCCCATTCACAAATTTCATAAGCACCACTTAACAAACCAGATCGTCTAGTTTTTCCAAGCTTGAAAGTATATCGGTCTTTCGATAGAACATTTCCTAGCTGTTGAGTCGTAGTTCCATGACGAGTAGTAGTATTAATATGCTCTTGGATTTCTATTGTATTCCTTGGTTGGTCTTTTAAGTAGGATCTAATTTTACCTCGAATCTTTCCTGTCCCCATAAAACAAAATTATATTGAGGATTTAAATGAATTATCAAGTCAAACACCGAAAATTATTATAAGCAATTAACGCCTTATTGTATTTGCGCTCACTCGGCTTTTTCTTCAGCCTTAGTTTCTTCCTTTACTTCAGCCTTTTCTTCTGTTGGAGCTTCTTCAGTTGCTTCACCTTCCGGTTTAGCCTCCAAACCAAGCAATTTTTCAGGAGTTGCTTTACCTGATTTAGTAACAACACAATTAACTTGTCTAATTGCGTCAGAAATAGTATTACCTCGAATTGATTTCCGTCTTCGTTCACCCTTTCGAGTTTCTTTAAGTTTCTTCTTAGCACCTTCACCTTCAGGAATACTGTGATATCTTCGACTACGGAATCCAAGTGACCCAACATTCAAAAGAACACGTCTCTTTCCAATACCTTCAATATCTCTCCGCATTGGGAAACCTGAAAGATCTGATCCGCCAGTAACTTTTAACTTGTATCCATCTAATCCAATAGATTCTCCGTTAAATTCTTGTCCAATTTTCTTACCGAACAATGGTTGTGCTTTGTCCATGTCTAATTCAACCTTATAGGTCTTTTTAGTTCCAGGATTTCCAACCGCTACCGTCATCTTAAATTCCTTTGCCATTATCTTGCTGCCTTAGCTTGTCTTTCTAAATCATACTTCTTTGAGTATGCAAATGAAGCTTGCTGATCATAATTAATTGTTGCAATAATTTGTTCCGACAATGTTTGTTCAATTCTTTTCTTACCTTTTGACTTTACCATCTTGTCGTAAGCACCTTGAGTAATCCATCTCAAAGCCAAGTCAATTCTCTTTTGAGGACTCAAGTCAACTGAACGCGGATATCTAACTCCGCCATATTCAATAGTTGTAATCCCTTCTCGAGGTGCTGCTGCTTCAATAGCATCAACAACTGCTTGAACAGGATTTCCTTTCGTCTTCTTTTCAAGGATTTCAAAAGTTCTAATTATAACATTGTAAGCATTAATTTTCTTTCCAGTCATGTGTCCAGAAGTTCGAACGTGTTTTTTACCTCTGTGTCCTGCAACGAACATTCTAATCATAAGTCTTTCAATTATCGGTCTTTTAGACTTCCAGAATTGTTTCGCCGTAAATCTTCCAAGCGAAGTTGGAACCAAGATTGGATCAAGATTCATATAAGCTTTCAAACCTGGATCTGAAACAGTAACATCTTGAGTTGTCCATCTTCCAAACATCTTCATATTTTTGATGTTTTCTTGGAATGGATTCAATTTAGCAATAATTTTCTTCGGTTTAGATTCTTTCTTTGGCTTCTCAACTTTAGGTTTTGCTTCAACCTTTAGTTTCTCAACCTTAGCAGGTTTTTCAACTTTCTCAGCCTTTACAACCTTAGCAGGTTTTTCCTTTGTTGTCTTAGTTGTTTTTTCAGCCATCTTAATTTCTACCAATTGTCTTTTCTACCTTACCCTTTACAAGTTGAGGTAGAGATTGCCTATTAACTTTGAATGCTTGCCATCGGATATTCGGAATGTCACCCTTAGATTTACCCATGTGACCACCCATCCCTTCAATCATAATTTCATCGTGTTCATCGATAAACTTACTTGCAAGATTTCCTGGAAGGAAAACTGTAACTTGTCTTCCATTCTTAATTAATTGAACTCGAGCAGCTTTTCGCAAAGCAGAGTTAGGTTGCTTAGCTTCTACTTGTCTTTTTTCAAGAACGATTGCTCTTGCTTGTGGGCTTCCTTTTAGTGGATCCGATTTAACTTTTAGATTAAGAGCTCTTCGAGTATACCATTTGTCTGCCCATCTAAACTTCTTTCTACGCTTGGATAATTTCTTTCCAGCATTTAGTCCTCTCGACTTCTTTCCCATGTACGTATCCCTTTTTCTCATGGGTTTATAAAAGTTGCTAATGGCAAAACGAGCATAGAAAGAGACCTCAGTAGGACGCTCAGAACGCAACATTTCACAACATTTATAAACGCGGTTGAGCATAGTGTTATAAAGCTTGTCGTACCCTCGATGAGTTAATACACTTAAAATGGTAACTAAAAAATCATGTCCAGAGTGTCAAGGTACAAAACTTTCTGTAGACAAAAAACGTGGAGAAATAGTCTGTAACAGCTGTGGTTTCGTCATGGACGAAAACATGATCGATCAAGGTCAAGAATGGAGAGAATTCTCCGGAGAAGGCCAAAATGAAAGACGATCGGGAGCACCATCAAGTTATGCAAAGCACGACATGGGAACAGGTACTGAAGTAGGTACAAGTTCTGAAGTGTATAAATTATCAGTTAAAGACCGAAGAAAATATTTGCGACTAAGAAAGTGGCATAATAGATCTTCAACATCTCTTGAAAGAAACCTAAAGTACGCTTTAGCAGATTTAAAGAGAATTTCATCCTTGCTAAACATTCCTCCAACTATTGAGGAAGAAGCAGCCAGAATTTACAGAATGGCTGTCGAAAAAGGATTAGTTCGAGGACGTTCTATGGAATGTGTTGTAGTTGGAGCAATTTACATCGCTTCAAGACAATTCAAACTTCCAAGATCTTTGAACGAAGTTTGCCAACTAACAAACAACAACAAGAGAGATGTTGGTAAGACATATCGATTTATTGCAAGAGAATTGGGTATTAAGATGGCCCCAAGTGGAGCTGGAGAATACATTCCAAAGTTTGCAAACAAGCTTGGATTCTCAGCAGAAACACAAACACAAGCTCAAAAGATTTTAGAAATTGCACAAACATCTGAATTAACTTCAGGTAGAGGTCCAACAGGACTTGCTGCAGCAGCTCTTTACGTAGCATCTCTAATTACTGGAGAAAAGCGAACTCAAAGAGAAATCGCAGACGTAGTTGGAGTAACTGAAGTTACAATTCGAAACAGGTACAAGGAAATGATTGAAAAGCTAAATCTAGATCCGCTAATCGAAGAAGCAAAGAATAAGCGAGAAGCAGAAAGATTGGCAATGGGTCAAGCAGAAGAACCTGAAGAAGAATTAAGAATTCAAGAATAAAGCAATCTT
>CEPX01144214.1_pt1 | contig 13216 bp, 18 predicted proteins | sample 361361 | NCBI WGS metagenome assembly CEPX01 (sample SAMEA2619974, study PRJEB7988) | marine metagenome | biome: marine biome (ENVO:00000447); feature: mesopelagic zone (ENVO:00000213) & marine oxygen minimum zone (ENVO:01000065); material: "saline water (ENVO:00002010), including plankton... | reverse complement strand
TCCCTTAGCACCTGGGACTGGGACACAGTATGAGTAATCCCAATCTGCTTTGTATACAGGTCGTTCTTTTGTGTCAGTAGCTACAACGCCATCGAGATCAATACACAGCTTCAGACCAGTCTCCTTCCCCAAACCAGTCCTCCTTCTAGTTATCTTCTTCTTCCTCTATGGTCTCTCTGGCCTCTTCCTTTTGTGCTGGTGTAGCTATTGGTACGTTAAGGATTTCAAGTAGGTCTTCGATGGCGACATGCTGAAGTATTGCAGTGTCAGGTCGATCATTCTGCACCAGTGCTGTTAGAAGAGAGAACAGCTTAAACTTTAGTTGTTCAGAGAATGTCCTAGCATCCAGATACGCTTTTGGTAGTCGTGTGAATTTATCAGCAAAGTTCCACTCTATTAACTGTGGGAATGCGTAGTGATCCACATGGAACACCAGAGACTCTATGTCATCCTTAGCAGCTTCAAAGAAGGCGTCAAGGTGTGCCATAGCTTCATTGTACCCACCGGCTCTCGTAGCCTGTGTAACAGTCCTCTCAGGGACAACCAGAGACCGAAGTATCATTGTCTCAAGGTTATCTATCGCTACCTGGTATACTTCACCTGCTTCGGAAGATAGGTTGAGTTCACTGTATGACCAGACGTAATCACCATCTTCGTCTTTCTCTTGGGGGAGCATGATAACCATAGCATCGTATGCGGCTCTAAGAACATCTCCACCCCATGTAGCGTTATCAACCTCGTTACCGTCCTGATTGGTATTCTTCCCAGGTGGGAATCGCCCTATCAGTGGGTTGATTGCTCTTGTTCGTAACCAGTCTGCTTGTAACGCACGGAACAATTCACAGTAGTACCAGTATGGATACGCATACCACAGTGAAGGTTCACCCCACAGCCCTCTATACAGAGTATTGGTAGCAAACACAAAGGCTTGCCAAGCATCTATCTGTGTGTCCTTTTCCCCTGGCGCGGCTCTTTGCACATATCCTGCAAAGTCCTGTGTCTTTTTCTGAACGAGGATGGAATCAATAGTTCTGACATCGTTCAGTTTATATTTCTTGGGGACAAGAGCATACCCATCGTAGACGACTCTTTCTTCTCCATCTTCGCCAACCGTGGTGAGGTACAGGTCTTCTCGTTTCCACACTTTCTCATGGAAAGCGATACCAAAGACGTAAGCTGTAAGGCATGACTTCGCAAGATTCATCAGGAACGGTTTTTGGAATACCTGAATAAGGAATTCTCTCACGTCATCATCAGGGCAACGTATTTCTGCCTCTCTCATAGCGGCGTAGACAGGTGAGTTCTTTACGGCAAGCCCTAGAGCTACCATGCCGTTCCTTCTCATCCTGTCGAGTGTATCGTAACTAATCATGGATGGCTTGTACTCTTTGTTCTCGTTTAAGAACCATCCTAGATTGCTATAACGTCCACGATATGTCTGTTCGGATAGTTTTGGCTTAGGCCCTGGCTTGGCAAAGCCCATGATACGCTCTCGTATGGAGAGTTTCCGGGACATCTGATTTATTTGTTCTGTAGCAAGCTGGATCGCAGCTTGATTCATTGGTGGTGCGTTAGCGAAGAGATCAGTACTCATTTCTTTCTCCTGTGTTCATGGTTGAATACAATCCTTCGCTTACCAGTTCTTGGGAACTGGTTGTTCGTCGGGCAAGCCGACAACGGATAATAGAGGATAATCTCTTGGTACAGCTATTGGGGCGTTCTTAGCCATTTCTCTTACTCTGCGTAGTGTTCTTCCAGGTGCGTTCCCATGTTCTGTTTCTACCAAGTGGCTTCCGAATCTTTCCATATCACCAAATATCAAGTCTCTTGGGTTTGGCAGTTCTTGTAGTGCTGGTGCGTATTTCAACAGTCTCATTAGAGCAAAGTAAAACGCCATTAGAAGGTCAGAAGTAGCACCTCTTGGCCATTGGTTCAGTTCTTCCACCAACCGATCTGTCAATGCTATGCTTCTTGCATCACCGCGAGGGAGACGTACTCTTCCAGTTTCAAAGTAGACATCCATACTGGGAATATGGATGGTGTCTTTCCCTGTGGTTGTCTTAGGGACAATGCGGAGATGAGGTGCTACTTCTGTCAAACCTTGAGCAAGTGCCGCTTGGTATGCGTTATTCTCTACAACGATTGCTCTTGGATTCCATATCTTGTCGAGATTGACTACAAGGCGTTTCTGCTGAACGAACCCTATCTTCTTCTGTCTTAAATCCAGAACAACGATGTTACCATTTCTGTCTGTTCCAAGGACACAAGCTGCGAAGAACGCACTTCTTGCAGATTGTGACATAGCAGGGTCAATACCGATTACAACCCTACGGTAATACAAGTTGTCACGTACAGATTCTCCCAAACTTCGGTCATGCTCAAAGCAACCTGGGTAAACTACACCCTCTTTGCTTGTTCCTCCAGTGAACCATATCATCGGGAATGTTGAATCTTCATCAGACATGATACGACATCTATAATTCCTGTTAAAGCGAACAGAACCTAACTTAGCGCGTACCTTCATCAATTCTTCGTAAGGCCACTTCTCCGGCCACAGTGTCGTCTTTTCACTCTCGCTTACTATGGCATCACCTACGAAGACTTTATACACTCCATCTGGATTTTGTGTATTCTTTTCCAGTTTACGCTTCATAGCGTATAGGTCGCGGTTGTTGTACGGAGTTCCTACAATAATTTCTTGTCCACCTTCTTGCTGAGGGACGAGAACAGGGAGAAGGTCGTTGTCATACCAGTTCAGCAATCGGCTACACTGGGTTTCGCTTTCAGCAATTGCTGAGTCCACAATGTCATCTGCAATCAACCTTTCTGCTCTTACAGAGAGGACGGACGAAAGTGCTCCTACGGTGACGACTGAAGGCCCTCTGATCGGGTTGATTCTCTCGTCTCTGTTTACCGTAATAGTACCCATAGACCAATCAATGTTCTGTGTAAGACGCTCTTCTTCTGGAAGTTTCCCTGGGTTCAGTTGTCCAAAGCCGATAACAATTCTGTCTAGTGCAAGATACCCCTTAATGGCCGAGAGAGTATCTTCTGCAATAGCTGCTTTCTTTGCTGCTATAACAAAACGTAATGTAGGATCACAACACAATTCCCATACAGGACGGTAGATTGCATGTAGGCTTGTCTTTGCGTGGAGGCGGCTGCTGAGATTGATGTAGGATGGCTCTGATACCATCCAATAACACCAGTCCAGATGGAAGTCGGGCATAGGGAGTTCTGGCCTAATGAACTCATTGATGAAATATATCTTTGACCTATGCCAGAACTTAGCACGTTCCTCAGACCAATAAGGGAATTGCTTACCCTGTTCATATAGGTATTTGACGTATGCCCCTGCTTGTTGGTAGAAGGGGGTCAAGTTATCCACTTAGAGTCCAGTCAAATGTTATGGTATCACCAGATTGTACTGTGGCAGGAGGATCAAACTCGTGTCTGAATAACAGGTCTCCCTTATTGACAAATCTCTTAGCTACCACGTACTCTAAATCCTCTGGCGTTAGGTTGTCTACGGGTAGTCCCTGTTCTTCTAACCAGTAACGTATTGCCCCGTAAACAGAATAAGTGTCGGTAGTCGTTACAGGGAGTGTGGTTGTCTCAGGAGTGAATATGTCGAGAGGCACACCATCGAAGGTTCCAATGAGTTCCGTTTCTTCTGAGAGTTCTCTCTTTGGTATCTTGCTGAGTATTGGTGCTAACAGTCCACCTAGTATTGATTGCAGGAATTGTCGTCTATCCATTACTTGCCTCCACTATCATCTCGAACAATAAATCCTTCCGTGGTGCTCCTTCGGGCAGTTCCCACTGCTTTTCTTCTTCTACTCGTTGGCTTAGAATTGGGAACCACTTATCCCAGTCTATATCAACCATGTGATCAATAGTGCTTGTTACCTTATCACCTACACGCTCTACCATAATAGGAGGTATGTGTGGATAGAGAAAAATCAGGGATTCGCCTTCATCCATTACTTACCACTCCTAGATACGCAAAGCTACCAGTGGAAATGATGACGATTAGCATAAACACGATTAGGGCGATCTGGTTCCTTCTAGCTGATGGTTTACGCCATATCCCTTCGACAATCATTGATACCCCAAACGCTGCTATCATCCCTATAATAAACCCCACAAGAGTTCCTGCTACGGCGTTAGCTATTGGCAGTATCACTTTCTCTTCCCATACAGAACGTCTAGCGTTACCAAGAACGCGATTAATCCACAGAACCCTAATCCGAGCATCACTGGCGAGAAACAGAACGCACTAAGACATATCGCTTCCATCTACCTCTTCTTTCATCACACTTAATGCTGCTTCCACAACATCCAAATCACCACCTGCCTCTTCGACATACTTAGAAAAGTCTCGTGCTTGGATATTCACCCTTGCTGATAGAGAACGAACCTCCTGCCGTGTGCTTCTTGGGAAACCACTACGATCCAGCACATTCTCAATAGCTCGTATATCACCTTCCATTACAGCATCTTCAAGTCTTTCAAGCGCAACAGGAGCCATTACAAGTAACTTATCAGCTATCAGATGTGCAAGTTCTCTTCGTAATGTCTCCACTATAGGAGCCGTATGGTCTTGAGACAGTGCTTTTTCAAGTTCACCTTGGGTCACGCCGATTCTCTCAGCAAGTTCTTCTGTTGCCCCCAAGACAGCAAGGCTAGGCCCATATTCGAGGATTTCATCTTCGCTTAGTTCTACTGTCATACTGTAAAATGCCTGTTCAGTTCTTCAGCAGTGGCAAATTGGGGATCATCAACATATGCACCGTCAGTAGTATCGGGGTTAGGTGGGCGAATCTGTACCCATTCTTTCCCAACAGCATCGACAGGCTGAATAGAGTATGGTGCTGGCCCAAGTGAATAAGGGGGTTGTTTCTTTATCAGCGTATTCAGCTTACCATTTATCTCTTCCAGCACACGCATTATAGCATCGAACTGTTCATCTGTCATGCTTTAGTAGTCCTCCACAATTCTTACAATCAACACGCTTTGTATCAGAACGATACTCTGAGCCACAGTATTCACAGATGATGACGCGGGCTGCAAGCCAAGGAGGTATAGGCTCATTCAAATAAGTAAATATGCTTGGAATGTCTTGCCCATACGACGATGGGGCATAATTAGGATGGTCTCTTCCTAATACTAATTTGTCAGCAGTTAGTAAGGATGTATCAAGCCAATCAGCGGTTATCATGCTAATGTCCTAGATACCCAAAGATAAAATCTCTCGGTAGCCACTCGATTCTCCAATTATAGCCTGATAACATTTTCTGTGCTCTTTCAACAAGAGGCTTCAAATGCTTCTTCTTGCATCGCCATTGCCCTCGCACTTGATTGCACATCAGTCTGCTATCGGTGTAAATATGTAATTCTCCGTCATTGAGCCGTTCCCGGACAGCTTCAAGCCCCGCCAGCAAGCCAGAATACTCAGCCTCATTGTTCGTAGCGTTGCCGATATGTTGGCGATTAGCCTCTGCAACAATCTCATTATCCTGTATCACCTTAAAGCTGTAATACGCTGGCCCAGGATTTGGGTAACAGCCACCGTCAGTGATTAGGTCTATCATCCTTCACCCATCCCCTCAACAAACGACGCACCAAGTCGGAAATGGTAATTAGAATCCGTTGTTCTCTGGGCCTAAACCCCACACGCATACGTGGGGCACATACTAAGTATGTCATACTGGATTTAGTTGTATACCAGCTTCCTGCTTCAACGAGACAGCCAACGGTATTTCTGTTGGTCTTACATTCTCTTCACAGGCGTTAATTCCCGTGTGTTTCACGGTATAATTTGCCAAGTTAAGTGCAGCATTCATATCTCTATCAAGAACACACCCACATTCTTCACAAACATAGGTACGTTCCGACAAAGACAGAAGCGGCTTAACACTACCACATCCTGAACAAGTCTTGCTACTAGGATACCACCTGTCTGCAACCACTACTTCGACACCATGCCATAACGCCTTGTATTCTATCTGCCGCCTCAATTCACCAAAACCCACATCAGATATTGCTCTTGCCAGATTATGATTCTGAAGCATACCCCTAACATTCAAATCTTCTATTACTATTTGTTGTGGCTTGGCTTTCACCACAGCATAATGGCTGATTTGGTGAAGGGTATGCGCTCTAATTCTGGCAATTTTGGCATGGTGACGAGCAAGTTTCATTCTAGTCTTATGACGATTATTGCTACCTTTCTTACGTCTCGCTAACTCACGTTGTAATCTTTTCATCTTACATTCTTGTTGCTGCAAGGCTCTGGGGTTCTCAAATGTTGTGCCATCTGAGCATACAGCAAGAGTCTTAATACCAAAATCTATGCCAAGCGATCTTCCTCTGGTACTAGATGGGCTAGGTATTTCTTCTCTAGTTGGGATAGATATAAACCATTTGTCTGCCACTCTACTAACAGTGGCATAAAGTCCGTATTCTACATTGGTAGTTGGGAGATAGTCTCTCTCTTTAAGCCTTACCCATCCCAAGTGTGTAATTCTTACCCTGCCAATTTCAACACCCGTATTTTTGACTTGGAAGCTGTCATGCACACCCCTCTTTTTGAATCTAGGGTATCCTGCCTTCTCTGCACTATTCTTTATACGCCTGAAGAAATGCTGAAATGCTGTGTGTAAGTTACCAAAGGCAGCCTCAGTTATAGCATAGGGCATCAATCTGACCCAAGGGCACTCTCTATCCTTTTGAGCATTAAACTGTTTACGCAGTTTGTAACTAGAGGGTTTCCCATCAGCTTTATATTGGCGTTTCCATTCGGCCAGCCCCCAATTATACACGAATCGGGCTGTGCCCGCATATTGGGTCAATAGCCTACGTTGCTTGTTATTAGGCTTGAGTTCTGTCTTGTATGCTCTAGGGACAATCATGCTTTTCAAGCCATTCCCTCAATAGTCGACGTACTAGCCCTGAGATTGTCAACCCCAACCTAGCACACTCCGTCTTAACATTCTCATGTAGGTCTTTGGAGACCTTTACAATAATCTGTTTGTCTTCACTCATTCCTATACTTTCCTATACTCTATTATAGCACAGCCTTACTTGTATGTCAAGAGCCAATTGTAAAGATTACGTAAATAATTCCGTTTTCGCTTGACATAATCATTATGTTGTGCTATACTCTACATAACGTGCGAAGGGGACTCGAACCCACAATATCAAGGCATACTTAATTGAGCGGCTAGACTGCCTGTGTGCTTAGAACCCCGAAGGGTCACAACAAGACCGCAACAGCGGCTTAGTGACTCTTTCTATTTTAGGGTAAAGAAATAGGAGAAGAGTATGGATGTACTGTCACTTACTCAAGAAGACTTTGAGGACATGACCGAAGAGCAGAAGCTGGATATGTATTATGAGCTTCTGGATGAACCTGGGCACACGGAACTGGAGAAGTGGTCAAGGGCTTACATCAACGATTTGCCCGATGCCGCATTTGCTGTCATTGAGCCTGCGTATCGTAAGGGTGAGACTGACGACAAGAGTACACGGCATCTTCCACATCATGGGTCAGGTGTCAAGCGATCTACAGACAATAGCTCAGTTGATGTGACGCATTACCGTAATGCAAGGGCAAGGTTGAATCAAGTAACTCCCGTTACAGATTCCATCACCGCATCTGCACTTCGCAAGAGAGCACAGTCCCATTTGGATCGTCACACTACAGTTCTAAAAGCAGAACAGCCCGACACCATAGACGAGAAACAGTTTACTCATCTCTTGGTTGGGCAAATTCACCTTTCTGATGACGGGAAGATGCTTCGTGTCCCGTTGATTAGGCAAGGGAAATTTGACCATCCTTGGTATGGTGAACTGGACTATGACGACAAGTACATGCAATCTTTAGTAGATAATTTCTATGGCTTTGTCGTAGGAACGGATTTGACGCTTACAGATGGGCATAGAAGTATGTTCAACCCTAACCCCGATGTATTGGGTTGGTGGAGAGAAGTGGAGTTGGATGACGGTGGGCAGTTGACGGTCTTTGCTGAACCTACCGAGAGAGGTCTTGAACTAATCCCGTCTGAACGTCGTTACGCAAGTGCTGAACTTGAAGATAACTACGTGGATAGTGAGACGCAGGAAGAGTTTGGGCCTACACTCGTAGGGGGCGCAGCCACAAACCATCCGTTTGTGCATCGCCAAGGTGCAATCACGGTTTTGTCTGATGAAGTTACACTCTGGACGGAGCAGGATGATAGACCGATAGTTCTGCTACAATCCAGTCAACCTATCTATGTAGGAGGGCCAAATATGCCTGAGAAGATCGAAGAGGCCCCACAGGGAACGACTACGATCACGACCACCAATGCTGTTGTCCTTTCGGCAGAGGATATTGAGGCGGGTGAGTTTATCCAAGAGTATCCGCTTAGGGAGATAGAGTTACAGACCGAGGCCGGTGAGAGCATCGTTCTCACTGCGGAGCAGGTGCAGAAACTTCTATCCGACAATATCAAGCTAACAGAAGCGCAGCATAGGACTAACGTGGACACGGTGCTTAGGAAGGCTGAAGAGAAGGGTGTTGCTCCCGCAGTGCTCAATCTTGCAAAGCCTATTCTGATGGCGTGTTCAGAGGAAGCAGAAGCCACAATCGAGTTGGGTGATGACCAGATGAACTACTTTGGCGCAATCGCTCGGTTGCTGGATGTGATTCCTGGAGTCCTTGGTGAACCATCGCAAGATGTGATCGAAGTGCCTAACCCTGTGCAGGGCGAGAAGTTGACGTTGGAACAGGCCGAAGAGAAGGCTAAGAGGCGTCGCGCTGAACTAGCCCCCAAGCTCGGTCGGCCATCTAGTACGGCTGAAGTGTAGCCGCAATATCTAGGAGGTAACACATGCCATTTTACACACCGGCGTCCTCCACTTACGAAACCCATCGTGATGTGCTGATCTCCAGCATCGAGAGTTCTGTCCTTGGTTCCTATACCTTGGATGCGGACTACGTTACTGCGACCACACTTGCTGATGGGAAAGACTACAAGATTGTATTCGAGGGCCAAGTCCTTGCCATGAACCCTGCCAATGGGCAGGCAGTACCTAACTACACGTCCTACGGTTTTGGGGAACTAGGTGTTCTTTACAATGCGATGAACACTGATAACGAAGACCCGGTTGCTACCGTAATCCTGGATGGGTGGGTCAATGAGGGTGTCTGCACCGACAACGGTGTGTTCGGGACTGTCTTGGCTGCAACGAAGACTGCGCTGACGACTGTGCAGTTCGTTGATAGAACTACCTTGTAGCCGAGGAGGAATAAGATGCCACAGCAATCACCAGAATTTATGAGGGCCGAATATCTCACTGGGATAGTTCGGACTACGGATGTTAATAGGAATTACATTGGAAGCCGCTGGTTCCCTCGCAGGGATAGTGCGTCTGATGAATTTCTTACTTTCATCCAGTTGGCAGAGAACCCTCTTGCTCCATTCGTTTCCGTGGATTCTGAGACACCAATAATCCCTGGAGACATTTGGGGTCAATTGAAGGGTTCCATCGCCTTCATGCGGTATAAGGCGAGGTTTGGCGAGCGTGATCTACGACTTTTCACCGAGGCTCCACTGTACCAGAGTGGCAACAATGTACTGACACAATTGCGTGACGAGGCCGAGGCTAAGATCATGCAGAAGGTCGAGCAGTTGTCGCAGTCCATTGATGCTCGCGAAGAGTGGATGGCTATAAACGCCATGCTTGGTGCTGTCACTTACGACAGCGGGACGAACGGTAATGTTCAGTTCGACGTTACCTTCCCTGGCAACTTCATCGGTACTAAGAGGCAGACTGCATCTCCTCTGTGGGATGGGGCTTCCCCTACTCCAGTTCAAGACCTAATCAACTGGATCGGGGCTATGGACGATGTTGCCAATGTCGAACCGAGTGTCATGGTGTGTTCTAACAAAGTTCTAAGGGAACTTGCTAAGGACAGCGAAATCCGGGAGTTGTGGGGTGCTCAGACTCCTACTGGTGTAACTCCATCAGCTATTGGGCCACGACAGGTAGCTGGTGCGCTTAGTATGATCGGCATTAGTGAAGTAATCGCTTACAATGCCAAGTACACCACGAGGACTGAAGCCACAGGTGGCGGTGTAACCCGCACGGTTACTAGGTTCTTGGCTGACAACAAGATTCTGCTCTTGCCTGATGAACCTTTGGGGTATATGTGGACTGCTCCTGCTGAGGCGAACGACTGGAACACTGGGAAGTTCGCTTGGACGAAGGATCACGTTGACCCTTGGGTTGTAGAGGTAGGTGCGGGGCTGTACGCCTTTCCAGACATGCAGAACAACATGCACCATGTCTTGGAAGCTACAGTAGGTGCGTAGTTTAGACACAACACGATAACGGGTAGGTAGGCTCATATCGTTGTAGCCTACCTGCCTCTTATCTGCTAGGAGCGTAGTATGGCGAATGGCGACGTTTCGCACGCTGATGTTGAAGGCTTCATACAGGAGATAACTTTCAGTTCTACTACCAATCCCACAGACGCAGAGGTTGATACGTATTGTGATTGGATCAACAATGAGGTCGATGCGTATTTGGAAGAGAGTGGGTTTGAACTGAATTTAGCTGTTACTCGCAACATCACATGGGCGCAGTTTACGAAGATGCTTGGTTCATCGGCGTTCACTCTTGACGCTATGTTTGCGTTGCATGATGCTGAGAGTCCTAGAGCTAATAGATGGTGGGACTTATACAACAAACGGATAGATCATCTGCGTAGTACAGGTGGAAGGCTTCTGGATAACAGTGACCGCGATAACAGTTCAGAACCACAATATGTTCCCACCTTGGTAGGTTTTCAGGATCGTAGGAGAAACAACCTTTTCCGAGAGAGGGCCGCAGTGCAGCACTTCGACGACGCCGACAGCTTGCGGATTTCGAGAGAGCGTTGGAAAACAGCGCGTCACACTGTATAGGTGAAGAGGTATTGTACCAGAGTGGGTGCTTCAAAGTAGTAAGAAGATGGTACAAAGGTTGGCATGACGGTGTAAGGACGTTTGGTTGGCAAGGTGAGAAGCTGACAGTTGTTGAGAAGACAGTTGCAGAACCTGTGAGGACATTTAGAGTAAATGGCATCAAGTCCTGAAGCAATTAAACGTAAAGTTCTCACATTGTTTGAAGATAACTTCGGTACGTACCTTGACACTGTTGAGAGTAATTGGAGTGCTACTGAAGCTATTACTCTTCCTGATATTAAAGAGTTCATCTATGGGGCTTCTATGGCGGTTAAGGCCCCTAAACAATGGCCTGCTATGTGTGTGCTTTCTTCTCGTGGTAGAGAAACAGGGCAGATGCAGCAGTTGGCTATGCACGAACTTGCTGTAATAGTTGAGATAGAGATTACTGACGCTGACCCTGAAATTCTTGCCAAGAAGTTAGACCGTTACCAAGAAGCTGCCATATTGTTGTTTGATGATAAAAAGAGACTTGATGGTGAGGTTACAAAGATAAGAGATTATGATTATCGAGTGACACAGACAGGTTCAGGGAAAACACTGTTTTTCAAGATGTTGGTGTTTGGATTTGTTGTAGAGTTTATCTGGAAGCACGGTATGTGATTTTTTCTAGGATACGTAATGTTAGAGATTGAATATAGAGTACAGGGATTAACTGAAACAGCCGAAGCGATATTGGATGCTGGCAACTCTCTTCAAGACCTTATGATGGCTGAATTGAGTATGTGGGAAGAGAGATTTATGGATGTCGCTAAGAGTAAAGAGTTCCCAAAGGATGACCGAATACGAGGTTTTGATAGTCGTCGTGCTGGCCAACCGAGATTAAGAGATTTCTGGAGATCGGAACTGTCTCCATACGTTGGGGTGATGGGAGATGGTGCTCAACTTGAGATTTGGAACGAGCATCCACAAGTTAAGAACATATTGTTCCCTACAAAACCGCACCGTATCCCTGCTGGTGGTGAAGCTGAGATGAGACAAAGAGGGTATAAGTTACGCTATTTCGATTATGGTGGTGGGATGCACAAGCAGTGGGAATCACAGCATCCAGGGACACCAGGGCAACCAGTACACGAAGAAACTTTTGAGGCACTTTCGCCTCTTTTGGAAGAGCATCTTGAGAACATAGCGACATCGTTTGCTAGACGGATAACAGAAACTTAGTGAGCGCGTAAGCGCAAGGAGGTGGGGTCGATGGCCCCCGAATGGCACCAAACAGATGATGGGTTTATCGTTATTGGGCCAGCAAGAATCTTGATGGCTACGAGAAGCGGTGTAACCTACGCAGACGCTTTAGCAGATGTGATCAACAAGAGTACGTATGCTGCTGTATCACCGTGGTTCGATGTAGGGCATACATCTACACCGTTTGAAGTGTCCAGTGGCTTCTCGAATGTTGAAGCAGAGTCTCAGCAAGCCGGTACTATTGATCTTGGTGTAGGGAACTGGACGCACACTGCACGGACGACTTTCATGGAAGAGAATGAGACAGTTCGTGAGGTCGTGGGTCTTGCTGCGGCTACAGAGAACTCAGCGGGTGAGCGGGTGCAGCAGATGGTCAACGAGGATTATGTCACCGAGTATCGCATTGCGGCGATCTATCTGGATGAGAGTACTCAGAAGATGGAAGGTGACTTTATTCACAAGGCCAAGTGGACAGGGTCAGATTCAACCACAGCATGGAGTCGGGGAGATACCAAGGTAAGACCTATCGAATGGCGACTATTCCCTGACGAAGAGGCAACAGACAACGCTGTTTACACACATATTTGGGAGCCGTAAATCTAGGTTAGCTATGATGAAGTTGAGTCTACGGTGAATCACACCGGAAGTAACGCCTGTGGAGATGGTGGGGTGACAGTCTTTGGACAGTGGCCATCGTGGAAGCAGGAAGCTGGCAACCATAAGTCCAGTATGCATGGGAAGGAGTCATGGCGAAAGTCAAGAAGGTATGGGCAAGGACTACGTATGAGGTAGAGATCGGGACGACGGAGTATGAGGTAACAGCACAACCTCTCCGTAGGGTAATGGAACTGGAGGATGCCATTCGCAAGCTAGCAGGTGGTGATTGGCTATCAACTCCAGACGAAGTAGAAGAGCCTGAAGAGGGCACTGAGGAAACTGCTACACCTACGTTTCAGTTTAACTGGCCTCAACTCAAAGAGCGGCTTGTAGGAGTTGGATACGAACCACTGAAGATTGCCATACCTGAACTAGAGGAA
>CEPX01031798.1_pt1 | contig 13218 bp, 13 predicted proteins | sample 361361 | NCBI WGS metagenome assembly CEPX01 (sample SAMEA2619974, study PRJEB7988) | marine metagenome | biome: marine biome (ENVO:00000447); feature: mesopelagic zone (ENVO:00000213) & marine oxygen minimum zone (ENVO:01000065); material: "saline water (ENVO:00002010), including plankton... | reverse complement strand
TAACGTAACTTCTGACGATCTTGCGCTTGTAGCATTAAAGAACCACGAAAATGCATTTGACAATCCAAAAGCGCGGTTCTATAAAAAGAAAGTTACCCTGGATATGATAAAGAAATCACCAATAGTTGCATCTCCACTAAGGCTTTTTGACTGTAGCATACCATGCAATGGCGCTGCTGCTGTAATAATAAGCAGAGATAAAACAGATATTGAAATTGCAGGATCATCATTGAGCACAAGTAAACTATCCAGCTTTGAAAGGGAAGACCTGACTTCATGGAGTTCTACAATTCATGCTGCAAAAAACGCCTATAACCAATCAGGAACAACTGCTAAAAATATTGACATTGCTGAAATCCATGACGCTTTTACGTCAGTAGAGCTAATATCTTATGATGACCTTGGATTTTGTAGTAAAGGGGAGGGAGCTAAATTGATAAGAGAAGGTAAGGTTAACATCAATGGATATTTGCCAACAAATACCAGTGGAGGCTTAAAGGCAAAAGGTCACCCTATAAGCGCTACTGGAATCTCTCAAATTTATGAACTTGTTCTGCAGTTGAGAAACCAGGCCGGAAAACGGCAGGTAGACAATCTAAAATATGCGCTTGCACATAACATTGGTGGTGCAGGATGTGTAACAACAGTGCATATCTTAAGAAAAGCCCAATAAGGGGCATATAACAAAAGTATATGGTTATGGGATCTATTTTTGTGTAGTAATCGAAGATTCCAAGAAACGAAGATGATGGTCCACATCACTAAATAATTTTTCTAATTTTTTTATATAACCTTTCTCATTTTTTACAATTTTGGCAACTTCTTCACTTGCTTTAATATAGTTTTTTAAATGTTTTTTAATTAATTTTTCCATTTCTTTTTTCAATTTTTTTATTTTATTTTTGCCGTAACCTAATAACGACAGTACATCTATAAGTCCAAGAAACTCTTTTAACTTTGTTTGTAAATCCTGCCACTTAGACTTGGTATTTTTAATTGATTCAAAACAACGAACTATTTCCTTTATCACTTCTTGTGTAATCTCTTTATTTACTGTTAAAAATTCATTAATTAAACGTTTGTGGATTATGTTTTTTAGTCTTTTATTGTCTAATTCCTCAAGGGACTTTAATGTCCATAAATATATCTGATGAATATCTGGTGACTTAAAAGCTAGGCTTAAGAATTTTCTACCTAAGAATTTTCTACCAGGTTTTCCTTCCTTTCTTAATATAACATCAATTAAAAATAGAGCCCCAAATAAAAACGTAAATGCGCTCATAAATAGGTGCTTGGAAAATCCCCCACTTTTCTTTGTATATGCACTAATATTTGATTTAACACCAATTAAAGCATATAATTTATTAATTTCTTCATTTAATAATTTTTCCGTAATATTTTCATTGTGTAAATATCCTAGTACTTGCTTGATATTAGACCATGATTCATTTATCCCTTGCCTATATATGAAAGTTCCACGAGACATATCAAAATTTACAGCCCATAATAGATGGGTTAGTTCATGAGTGATTAGATTAATTAAAGAATATGTGTAACTGCCATCTCTTCTTATTTTTTCCTTATTTTCTTTTAAAACATCAAGGTTTTCTTCAAGAATTCCTAAAAACAACTCAATAGCTTTACGCATATTTGGTTCTTTACTAAGATTATACTGTTTGGTAAGGTTATAGGTACCATCACTCTTCTTATCATATACATTTACTAATCTTTTAAGTAGTTTGAGATTATTACCTATTCCGGTCTGTTCAAGGAATCTATATAATAGAGAACTTCTAAATACAGCAATTTTTGTTCCGTCAGGTACTACAAATGCATGAATTCCAAATATGTCTTTAAATTGATGCCATTCTTTTTCATCACCCTTCAATTTTAAATGTAATAACTTCTTTAACCATTCTTTTTCCTTTTTAAGTCGTTGTTTTTCATTTTTCCACACTCCAACTTCCCTACTTTTATACATTCCAACTATTCGATTGTTTCCCTTCTTTTTACCATAATCAAAAATTTTTTCGAGTTGTTCAAATGCTTCCTCAGTGACTTTAATTAAGATTTCATCATCCAATATCTCTTTTTCTAATTTATTCCATCTAGCATTTAGAACTTTTGACACATTATCGACTTTTTTTTCAACGTCGTGCATTTCCATCTCAATTCCAGACTCATCTTTTTGTTCTGGAATCTTTGTTTTGGCAAAAAAATCAATTAAACTCATTCTATTTAGAAAATTATTATTATAATATATAAGGTTTTTCCAAATCAATTATTTTAAAGAGCTGAAAAATTAGAAGTTCCTATGACAGGAAAAAATTTCTGGAACTAAATATCCATAGAAGAAATAGTATAGCAAATAATAATCGAAGGAAGAATGGATTAAATATCAATATAAGTAGAACTAAAATAACGATTCTTTTTGGAGAAAAAATATTTTTTTTCTTAGTCTTAAAATCCAATAAACTAGATATGTAACATGCAAAAGGATAATAAAAAATCAGAGATATGAGTAAGGTAATAATTAGAGTGGGAATAACTACATCGTAATTATAATTTCCAGGTATTATATGCATAATTGCTGCATCTTTTTCTCTTGCCAATGAAACTAACCACCTAATAAAGAAATCTATCAGGGGCCATCCAACTACTAAGATTACTGATAAAATAATCTTTCTTTTTGTTAGTTTAAAAAAATCTTTCCAATTCAAAAAAACACCTTTTTTATTCCTATTGATAGAGCCCTATAAAAAACTTTTTCTTATAAAAACCATCCCAAAAAGAAATCATAACTTCATCTTCAATATATGTATAGCTTTGCCCATAGTCGCTTCTGATGCTTCCATTAAACTTTCACTTAATGTTGGATGAGGATGTATTGTTGAGGCCAAATCCTCAATAGTAGAATTCATTTTTATCGCTAAAGATGCTTCACTTATTAGGTCTGATGCATCACTCCCAACAATTTGAACACCAATTATTTTATCATCTGACGCATTGGCAATAACTTTCACAAAACCCTGTGTTTCTTCTCTTGTCATTGCTCTGCTTGACACACTAAAAGGAAATTTTCCTGTTTTTACTTTTATCCCCTTATCCTTTGCTTCATCTTCGCTTAAACCTACACTTGCAATTTCCGGATCTGTAAAGACGACAGCTGGTACAACAAAATTATCATAACTAACTTTTTCTCCGGCTATTATCCCTGCGGCGATTTTTCCCTGCATAGAAGCCTTATGAGCCAGCATAGGCCCCACAGAAACATCGCCAATAGCATATATATCCTCATCATCAGTCATCAGATTCTTATCCACATTAACAAATCCGTTTTTATTTAATTTTATTTTTGTATTTTCAATTCCCAAATCTTTTGTATTGGAATATCTTCCTACTGCAACTAAGACCTTATCTGCATCTAATAGAACCTTGCCTTTTTCTTTTGAATCTATTGCAATCTTATTATTTTCAATTTTATCTGCTTTTGCATTAACGTATATGTTTACATCAAGCTTCTCAAGATTTTTTTGAATGACATTAACAACATTTTTGTCAAATCCCGGTAAAATCTGGTCCTCCATCTCAACAATACTGACCTTGCTTCCGAGTTTTGCATAGATTGTTCCTATCTCCAGCCCTATATAACCTCCGCCAATTACCACGAAATTCTTTGGAATTTCTTTCAGATACAATGCTCCTTTTGAACTTATGATTTTCTTGCCATCGAATTTGAAGTTTGACAGCTCAACTGGTTTTGAACCAGTTGCTATTATTGCTTTTTCGAAGTCGATATAAGAAATTCTTTTTCCATTACTTATCTTTAACCTATTAGAACTCTCAAAAACAGCAGTTCCTTTGACAATTGTCACATTGTTTTTCTTGCATAGGAATTCAATGCCTTTGTTAAGTTTGGAAACTATTCCATCTTTCCATTCCTGCATTTTAGAGAAATCTATTGTAACCTTGCCAGTTTTTATACCAATTTTAGAAGATTGTTTTATTTTATTGAACAAACCGGATGCAGAAATCATAGCTTTTGATGGGATGCAACCATAATTAAGGCATATTCCTCCCAGCTTATCCTCATCAACCAAAACAACCTTTTTACCTAGCTGAGCTAGCCTTATCGCAGCTACATACCCTCCTGGACCTGCACCTATTACAACAACTTCAGTTCTGATGTCATTACTATTCATCTTGTCTCCTCTAGTAGCTATATATTATTAATAAATCTAACGCTTTATTCAACAGAAAAGGGGAAACTTTAAAAAGTTATTATTTACACTATTTTAACTAAATGGTTATGAGTATGACTACGCAACAACCAAAATCCTGGAAGCCGGATAGACCAGTTTCTAGAGGTGCCACAGCATTCCATAATGCTGTTATTGATGCATCATGGAACCATAACTGTCTGGATGAGCTTATCTCTATTGCCGAACCAAATATCCATGAAAATAACATAGTTGTCGACTTTGGGGCAGGCACAGGTACATCTTCTATTAGGATTCTGCAGAAAATGAAAACTAAGATAAAATTATGGTTGGTAGATAATTCTCCAGCCTGGTTAGGGAAGGCCTATGAATATTTGAAATCCTACCCAAATGTGGATTTTTTTATCTTAAAAAAGAAAGGTAATGGATATGCTACCCTATCAGAGACTGTAGGAAAAGAGGCTGTAGATAATGTGATGTGTGCAAACACTGTTCACCTGATACCTAATCTAAAAGAAACGTTTAAGGGAATTGCTGATGCATTAAAGATCAATAGCACATTTATCTTTAATAGCGCAAACATTGACAGGAAAGAAAGGCCTAAAGGGGCATTACTTCTCGATTCGACAGTGTACAGAGTTCATGATATAGCCCTGGACATTATACGTAAAAATTCTAGATTCTCAAAATACAGGAAAGGCCTTAATGAACGTGTAAAAGCCCAGATAGCCCAAAGAAAATTTATTTTTCCCTGCCCAAGACCCATGCAGGATTACTTAAAGGCTTTAAAGCAAGCGGGCTTTAAATATATAGAACCATATTATAAATGTTTTAAGCTCAAATACGATGATTGGCTTAAATTCTTAAGAGTCAGAAGATTGCAAGCTGGAATTTTACCGGAAGTTGGAGGAAAAGAACCCTCACCAGAAGAAGAAAAAGACAGGGACACTTTGATTACAATGGCTGCGCATAAACTGTTTAAAGAACTGGAAACCTTGAATCCTCTTGCAGACGACAAAAGCTATCAATGTGAATGGGTCTATTTTGTAGCAACAAAAAATAATGTGTCATAAAAATGTTAAAAGGAAAAACTGCATTAATTACTGGAGCATCCAGGGGTATTGGAGAATCTATTGCTATTGAATTTGCTAAAAATAATGCAAATGTCATTATTAATTATTATAATGATCTAAAAGAAGCTCAACATGTAGTCGATAAGGTAAAGAAGTATGGTGTTGAAAGTTTGGCAGTTAAGGCGGATGTGTCAAATTTTGATGAAGTAAATCAAATGGCCGACACAATCAAGAAAAAATTTGGAAAAATAGACATCCTAGTTAACAACGCCGGAATTGTAAAAGATAGAACATTAAAAAATATGACTGCGGATGAATGGAATGAAGTTATAAATACAAATCTTAATGGTGTTTTTTATGTAACCAAATCCATTTTGCCGTTAATGGAGATAGGTGGAAGAATAATAAGCATATCGTCCATAATTGGTCAATATGGGAATTTTGGGCAGTGTAATTATGCAGCCGCTAAAGCTGGCATTATAGGGTTTACAAAATCTTTGGCAAAAGAGCTCGGCAAAAAGAAGATAACAGTAAACGCTGTTGCCCCGGGTTTTGTAAAAACCAGTATAACAAAAGATATACCTTTTTTCAGGAAAAAAATAATAAATTATATGACTCCATTAAAAGAAGAAGCCGAACCAGAAGATATCGCTAATGTTGTCACATTTTTGGCATCAGATAAAGCCAGATATATTACTGGTGCTGTAATAAATATTGATGGAGGTTTAGCATTCTGAATCAGAACTGTCCTATAAAAACCCATATATTTATATATAACTCCCCCATTCTCAAGAGTAAGTTTTCTTAGGAATTTCTTAAGAAACTTAGAAAATGTGAGGTAGAAATAAAATATGTACAACCAAGATAGAGGACCCAGAAAGTTTGCTCCAGTTAACGTTGGAGACGAGCTGGATGTGAAGATAGAAGCTGTAGGCGAGAAGGGAGACGGTATTGCAAAGAAAGATGGCTTTGTTTTGTTTGTCCCAAACACAAAAGAAGGCCAGGAAGTGAAGATAAGAGTGACAAAAGTATTGCGAAAGGTAGGTTTTGCAGAAGTGGCTGGTGAAAGTGAAGGAGCTCCAAAAGAAGAAGCGAAGCCAGATGCACAAACAGAAGAAAGTGCACCTGCACAAGAAGCAGAGCAACCTGCGGCTGGAGAGTCTGAAGAGCAAAAAGTAGAAGATACAGAAGATTTCGGAGAAGAAGAGAAGAAAGAATAAATTTACTTCTTTTTATTTTGTTTTTTAATTAATTTTAAATAGATGCATCTTTAAATTCTTATTATGAGGCTCTTCATAGCAATCAAAATCACAGAAGACATAAAAGAATATTTGGCTAAAATACAGGAAAAACTAGATGGCAATACTGCAAATAAGATTAAATGTGTAAATAAAGATCAAATTCATTTGACACTAAAATTTCTTGGGGAGGTCCAACCTGATAAGGTAGAAGAGATAAAAAATAACATCAAAAAAATAATTTTTGTCCCTTTCTCTGCTTATCTGGACAAAATTGGTGTTTTTCCAAGTGAAAATTACATAAGAGTTGTATGGGTGGGTTTAAAGCCAGAAGAGCCAATATTGGAGATACAAAAAGGTATTGATGAAAACTTAAAAAAATTATTCAAGAAAGAGAAAAGCTTCAAATCCCATCTTACCCTAGCAAGAGTTAAGTTTATTGACGATAAAAAGAAATTCGTGGACAAACTAAGAAATATAAAAATCGAAAATAAAAAAATGGACATAAGCTGCTTTAAATTAATAAAAAGCACCTTAACCCCGCAAGGGCCAATTTATGAGGACTTGGAGGTATTTGGCAAATAAAGAAACCTTTTTAAATAAGATATTCTTCCCAGAGTATATTACCAACATGCAAACTGCGGTTTGCATAACGCTGCATGAGGTAATAAAAACTGCAGTTCATATTCTGAACTGTTATTCAAATTAAAGGTGATTATTATGGCAGAAGAGAAATTTTTGGTACCTACAGAAGAGTATCTAAAGTCGGGAATACATATAGGTACAAAGTTTAAAACTAAATACATGGAAAAACTCATCTACAAAACAAGGCCCGATGGTTTGTCAGTCCTAAACTTACAAAAGATTGATGAAAGATTAAACATAGCAGCCAAATTCTTAGCGCAATACAATCCGGAAGATATTTTAGTTGTTGGTAGAAGGGAAAGCGCATGGAAACCAATAAAAATGTTTAACAAGGTTACTGGAGCAAAGGTTTTTGCCGGCAGATATCCTCCAGGAATTTTAACAAATCCCAACTTAGACAATTACATTGAAGTCAAAGTCCTTCTAGCTGTTGACTCCGGACCGGATAGAAACGCTGTAATGGATGCCATAAAGATGGGCATTCCTGTTGTTGCAATATGCGACACAAATAATCAGTCAAACAATATAGATCTTGTAGTCCCAAGCAATAACAAGGGGAAAAAAAGCCTAGGTTTATTTTTCTGGATACTTGCAAGGGAGTATTTAAGAAACCGCGGAATTTTAAAGAAAAACGAAGAACTTAAGGAGAAAATAGAAGACTTTACGGTGGAGTAATGGATTTATTAATTATCTGCCCCCAAATTTTTATTCTATTTTCAGCAAATCTGATATGGCTTCTTTCAAATCTTTGTTTTTGTACATCACCCCATAAGCTTGTTCCGTTAAAGGCATATAAAAATTATTTTTTTTGCTGAACTCATAAACAGCCTTTGTTGTTTGTATACCTTCTGCAACCCTACCTTCCATTTCTTTTCTGATATCTTCCATATTCTTTCCTTCTGCAATCCTTTCTCCAACAAACCTGTTTCTGCTGTATTTGCTTGTACATGTTGCCACTAAATCACCTACACCAGCAAGACCATAGAAAGTTGCTCTTTTAGCCCCTAAAAGTCTCCCATAAGTGCTCATCTCCATTAATCCTAGTGTTATGATGCTTGCTTTTGCATTATCCCCATAACCTAAACCGTCACACACGCCTGTTGCTAATGCTGCTATATTCTTCAAAGAGCCACAAACTTCCACTCCAATTAGATCATCATGTGTAAAAACCCTGAAGTAAGCTGTATGAAATATTTTTTTAATATCTTTTAGACAGTCAACATTATTAGATGCTATAACAGTTGCTGTTGGCATTTTTCTGATTACTTCTTCAGAATGATTAGGCCCTGAAAGAGATACTATTGAAACTTTATCAGGTAACTCCTCTTTAAGAACTTCTGACATTCTTTTGCAAGTTCCTACTTCTATACCTTTTGCAACATTAACAACAATATCGCAATTGATATGCTTAGAGTATTCTTTAGCTACCTCCCTTGTAAATTGTGCCGGAACAGCATTAATTACCACATCAGAATTTAATATCGCTTTCTCTATAGAACTCTCAGCATAAACATTATTAGGTATTTTAATTCCTGGGAGATAGTTTTTATTCTCTCTTTTCTCATTAATAGATTGTACAATTTCTTTTTCTCTTGCCCATAAGGTAACATCATAGCCATTCTCAGCTACTAATACAGCCAAAGTCGTTCCCCAGCCTCCTGCTCCAATAATAGATATTTTTTTCATAGCCATTGTATTAAAAAGTATATTTTTGATTACATAATCTTGCAATTTCTTTCATGATCTCCTTTGTTATTTTTCTTAATAATGTTTTTGTTATCTTTTTATTATAATATTTTTTAAAATACATTGGCTTTCCTATATTCATTGTTGATCTTTTTAATTTTGGGATGTATTTTCCTTTTGGCAAAATTTCGAAAGTCCCCATCAAACCTATAGGCACTACCGGAACTCTTGCTGCAAAAGCTAATCTTGCTACTCCGGTTTTGGCTTTTAGTAGTTTTCCTGTTAAGCTTCTTGTGCCCTCTGGATGAATTCCGATAATTTCTCCATTTTTCAAAGCTTTGATTGCCCACCTTAAAGCTTCAGTTCCTTTTGGCCCCCTATCCAAAGGAATTGCTCCAGCCCACCTATGCCACATTGACTTTATCGGATTGCTAAAATGCTCCTTTTTTGAAAGGAAGTGCACTTTCCTATTTAAATATGGAACCAAAGTACACATTATTATTAGATGATCCATATAGCTTGCATGATTGGCAACTACAATAAAAGCGCCCTTTTTGGGTAGATTTTCCAGTCCACCAACTTCTTTAACCCAAAGATTGACTATGGGTTTAAACATTACTTTAGCTATCGGGTAAACCATTTTTAGTAGTTATATTCTTGACCTATTAGTTTTGCTATATTTTTCATGACATCATCTGTTAGTTTTCTCAATAATTTCTTTGTCATTTTTCTATTATAGTAATAATCCAAGTAAATAGGTTTTCCTATACTAATTATTACATTTTTTTTAATTTTGGGCATTGATTTTCCTTTCGGCATGAGCTCAAATGTGCCTTTGAGTCCGACTGGAATAATTGGTACTTTAGCCAACAATGCTAATCTTATCATCCCGGTTTTTCCTTTTTGTATTCTTCCGTTAGGACTTCTTTCTCCTTCAGGGTAGATGCATACTATACTTTCTTTTTTCAATGCAGTTGTTGATTCCTTAAAAGCCTTTTCTGGCATTTTCGCGTTTAATATAATCACTTTATTTTTCTCATTCCCAAATAGAAATTTTGTTATTCTAAAATACGCGTCTTTTACTAACCTCCTCTTAGCTATGAATCGTATATAGGTCTTTGCTTTATCTAAAAACATAACATACATAACCCAGATATCTAAATAGCTTACATGGTTTGCTGCCACTATATACCCTCCTTTTGTAGGAAGATTTTTTAGACCATTGATTTTCTTTAGGAATAATTTACAGCATATATTGGAAACAAACTTGTTCAAATAGTAGTTAAACATATTTTAGTGAAATCTAAGTGTGTTTAAAAAACTTTTTAAGATATGCAAAAGAAATAGAAAAAATAATTTAAAAATTAAATATCTTTTAATCCGCTACCCTCAACATAGAAGCTTGCTTCACCTTCTGGCAGATTAGGGCTATCAACCAATTTAGCAACTCTGCTGCCTTTCTTTCCCTTTCTGAGATATATCCTAAAGGTTGATGCATGTCCTACAATATGGCCGCCAATAGCTTGTGTAGGATCACCAAAAAACATATCTGGTCTGGCCATTACTTGGTTTGTAACATAAACACATAAGTTATGCATATGCGCCAACTTTGCAAGATCTCTCATATGCCTATTTATCTTCTGTTGTCTTTCTGCTAATGTTCCTCTTCCAATATACTCTGCCCTGAAGTGTGCTGTCAAAGAATCTATAATAACAAGTTTCACATTTAACCCTTGCTTTTTTATAAGATCCTCAATTTTTTCTGCTAACAGCATCTGATGGTCTGTATTAAATGCCTTAGCAACCTTTATATTCTTCAGAACTTTTTCTGGTTCCAAACCAACGCCTTTACAAAGTTGCCCAATTCTCTCTGGCCTGAAGGTATTTTCAGTATCAATGTAAACTGCAGTAGATCCTGGAAATTGCTTCTGGCAATTAACTGCAAGTATGTGTCCTATTTGAGTTTTCCCAGAACCATATTCACCAAAACATTCTGTTATAGCTGCTGATTCGAAACCACCGCCAACTAGAGTATCAAAAGCTTTACTGCCAGCAGATATCTTTAAGACATTAGCTCTTTTTTTAAGAACTTCTTCACCGGACTCAAAGCCCATATCCAAAGAAGCTCTTGCCGCTGCTATAATCTTTTTTGCTGCAGCCTCTGCCATTCCTGTAACTTCTATAATTTCTCCAGGAGTTGCAACTGCGACAGACATTAGGTCATTATAACCAACTGTTTCAAGTTTCTCAACAGTAGCTGGACCCACTCCGGGTAAGTCGCTTAATGTTTTCTCTTTAGCAATTTGTTTTTCCTGATCATTGGTTTTTGTAACTTTTGATTTCAGGTTCTTTTCGGATTTTTTCTCATTACTTGGTATAACCTTTGGTTCCATTAAGATTTGTTTCATTATTATCACCTTTTAAATTTTTTGTTTCCTGATATAAAAAAATAAAGAAATAAAATTAAGCTGCACCTCCCAATTCTTTCATGACAAGATACTCATAGGCTTTCTGCAGCACTAAAGAAGCCTTTGGAAGGTCATTTGTTCTTAAAGTGCTTGTACTCTGCCACTCGCCATTTTTGTCCATATATCTTCTCTGAAAAGAAACAGTTCTAAAACTTACTTCTTCACCAGTTTTGCTTTTTCCTTGGTTTTCCCACACAGTAGCTGTTAAGCCTCCTGTTGAAAACTTTTTTTCTGGTATATTCCCAGAAATATTTTCAGTTTCTATTTTTGTGCTCATTTTACTTTCCTCGTTGCTTTCGCGTTTTGTTTCAACATCCCCTTAATTATGAGTATGCAAAGTATAGACTTCACAACTCCAGGAATGGAGGTGCTGTACGAGCAATTTCATACAGCAAATACTATAGGGACTACCTTATTTATATACTCCGTCCGGGAATGTCCAGTGCACCCTAAATACAGAATTTGCGCATTATAAGCTCTGTAAAGCCAATATTTTGAGGTTTCAGAATGTCCAGTGCTTTTGTGATATATAGTTTCTTATATATAAGTCAATAAAAGATATAAATTTGAGAAAATAACAATTAAAAAAAATATTTTTTCCAATAAAGAGTTTGTTTTAAAAAATCCATTGATTCTTTTATTAATTAAGGGATAAAAAGGTTTTATACCTTTCCGTGTCAATGCATCCATAAATAAATGGGAGAAATAGCCTACTAAAACAGCAGCTCCAATTTCTTTATTTACATAATAAAAAATATAATATAATATTAACGGGACATATATCGAATGGAAAAATCCCCTATGACCAAAAATAAAGTTTATTATTCTTGAAATTTGCCTGTTTTTCTTTCCGATTTTTGATTTTGTATCATCGATATCCGGAAAAATAGAGAAAAATACTGCAATTAAAACAAAAAGCAGTTTATTTTGAATATTAAAAAAATCTAATGCTAATAAAGCAACTAAAAGTCCAAATGCTAAATGAGTATAATACATCATATTAAAGAAAAATAAAGAATTATATTATTAATTACTTTCTACTTTCTTCACTTCATCATCCAATCTTTTGATTTCTTCTTCAGGATCTGGATTTAGTAAGACTTCATTTGCTAAAATCTCTATTCTGTCAAAAAAGAGATTCTTTTTGACCCTGCCATTTATTTTAACAATATTTCCCAATAGTTCTGTCTTAACCTCTTCAAATTTTTCTGGATTATCTTTATACATTAAAATTTTTTCTTTATTTGAATTAATGAGCTTCTCCATACTGTCCCTAAAAAATACTGTTCTTATATTTTCAGTTCCATCATCAACAATAAGATTTAAGACATAAGAATAATCAGGCTCGATATTATTGTGCTCAGGGCATGAAAATACGCCCTCAGCATTTTTTGCCCTCTTGCTGCACTGCGGGCATATTTCAAAAAACCTTGGGTCAAATATTTGCACTATTGTACCTAAAATTTCTACAATACCGTCATTTTCTGTCAGCTTGTCAATAGTTTTTCTTTCAGCAGTATATTGTTTTACACTTTTTATAATCTCTCCTTCCGGATTCAATATCACTTTGCTTCGGTCATTCAAATGCAGCTCAATATTCCCGTTATTGTCCTTAACATAAGCCCCAACTATTTTTAATGACATATCCTTGCTTATATTCTTTATATTTTCTGCCTGCTCACCCCACATCACAACCCTTATTGTTCCAGTCTCGTCTCCAATAACCAAAGAAGCTACCTTTCCATCCCTGTCATTTGTTTTGAATTCCCTTAACTCATAAGTTTGTAGTACTTTTCCAACAGTCTCTACATTTCTTAAGCCTGCAAGAATATTTTTGATCTGCAGTTTCCCGGTAAAAGCATCAAATAATTTTATTCCCAATTCATTG